>ERZ813253.118-NODE-118-length-31010-cov-5.956999_pt1 | contig 31010 bp, 29 predicted proteins | sample MGYA00520893_ERZ813253 | MGnify/ENA primary metagenome ERZ813253 (study PRJEB31669, sample SAMD00080414) | marine metagenome | biome: oceanic hadal pelagic zone biome; feature: marine hadalpelagic zone; material: sea water | place: Pacific Ocean:Izu-Bonin Trench...
GGCCACCGACAGGCCGCCGGAACCGGCGCCGATGACGCAGATGTCGGTTTCGATTTCAACCATCCCGGCGGGCCCGGAATATCTTGTAAGCCACGGGAACCAGGGCGAGGGCCGCGAGGCCGACCAGGGCGGCGATAACCTCGGGGGTGAGAATGCCGGATAAGCTGAATTCGCCGCTCGCGTCGAGCGCGCTGCCCAGCCCGCCGCCGGCAAGGGCGAAAACGAAGGTGCCCGGTATGATGCCGAAGAAGGTTGCGATGACGTAGGTCCGCAGGGGCACGCCGAGGAAAGCCGGCGCCAGATTGACCACGAAGAACGGGAAAAGCGGCACCAGGCGCAGCACCAGAAGATAACTCATGGCGTTGTCCTGGAAACCGGCTTCCATCTTCGCCATCCAGGGGCCGGCGCGGCTCCGCAGGCGGTCGCCGACAGCGCCGCGGGCGATCAGAAACAGCGCCGTGGCGCCCAGAGTGGCGGCGAAAACCACGACGATGGTGGTGCGTAGGGGGCCGAACAGGAAGCCGCCGATGATGGTCATCATGGCGCCGCCGGGTATGGATAAGGCGATGGCCACCGCGTAGATAAGGGCAAACAGCAGCTCGGCGATCACCGCATATTCGGCGACCAGGGCAAGCATTTCCTCGCGGTTCGCCCGCAAGGCCTCGAAAAGCGTCGCATTGTCGGGGCCGAACAGGGTGAGCAGAACCAAGGCCAGCAAGAGCGCCGCCACCGGCCATAGCCGCCGCATGGCGCTCCCTTCCCTGTTTGTCGATGGATTATCCTTCACCGAGATTGTCCTGTTGCCGAAAGATCGCGAGTCTAGCATGCCGGCCCGGTAGTCTGGATAGGGCACCTAACCAAGATGTGATGTCTCCCGGTTGGATTTCCAATCCCCGCCAAAAGTCTTATAACAACAGCGGCGACGTACCCTAGATTGAGGAATCAGCACCATGTTTAGACCCGGCGCATCCCGCGCAACCTTGGCAGTGGCGATTTGGCCTTCAGCCACGGCTCCCGCCGTCCCGCGCGTCTTTCTGTTGATGCTGGCCGGAAGCATCTTCATCGCGCTGGCGGCGCAAGTGCGGGTTCCCCTGTGGCCGGTGCCGATGACCGGGCAGACCTTCGCCGTGCTTCTGGTCGGCGTCGCCTTCGGTTGGCGTCTCGGGGCGGCGACCCTGCTGCTCTATATGGCCGAAGGCATCCTGGGCATTCCGGTGTTCGCCAATGCCACCGCCGGGCCCGCCGTGATCCTGGGACCGACGGGCGGCTATATCTTGGGCTTCGTCCTCGCCGCCGCCCTGATCGGCTATCTCGCCGAACGGGGCTGGGACCGTAGCGTCTGGCGCATGGCCCTGGCCATGCTGTTCGGCAACCTGGCGATCTATCTCCTGGGCGTGCCCTGGCTCGCCGCCTATTTCGCCGGGATCGGCAGCGAGGCGCCGTTGCAGGCGGCCATCGCCGGCGGACTGGTCCCCTTCCTGCTCGGCGATGGGTTGAAACTCGCCCTTGCGGCCTGCCTGCTGCCCGCAACCTGGAACATCATGGATCGCTTGCGCCGGGATTAACGACGCACCGGGCGGCTCATGAAAACCCTGGTCGCCGCTCTCGCTGTCATTATGGCCGCGGTCCTTGCCGCCGCCTATGTCGCCCTGCCGCAATACATCGAGACCCGCCTGCGCGCCGCCAGCGGGGCCGAACTCACCGTCGAGAGGGTCGGCTGGCGAGAAGCATCGATCATCGATGTCCGCCTCGGCGACGGTCTGACCATCGCCACCCTCACCGCGCGCTATGACCTTCGCGATCTCATCGACGGTTTGGTTCGCAGCCTGACCATCGAGGGGCTGGTCTTGCGCGGCGCCGTGACCAGCGATGGCCTCACCTTCCAGGCACTCGACCCCCTGCTTGCCGACGGCGGTGACGACGCCTGGGCGATTCCCCTAGATACAATCGAGCTGCGTAATTCCCGCATCGAACTTAACGCCCCCATGGGCGAGATTACGATCACCGCCGAGGGGCTCATCGATGTGGTCGATCAGCGCGATCTTGCGGGCCTGCTCGATATTACGATCCTCGCCGCCCCGGTGGCGCTCACCGGCCGGCTGACCATCGCCGCCTCGCGGGCCGAGGGCTATGACGCCCAGCTCGAAATCACCGAGATGTACCTGGGCACGGCGCCCGCCATGGCCGGCGAGATCGCCGCCCGGCTCAGGGGCGGCCGATTGTCGGTGGATGGCGCGCTCTACACCCCTGACGGCGCCCTGGCGCTGACCGCCGGCCTGACGGTCGAGAACGGCGCGCGGTTCGACCTGGACGCCGAGCTATGGGTCACCGACCCCGCGCCCTTAAGTCAGGCGTCGTTGGGCCAGGGGCGCATGGTACTAAGCCTTGCCGGTCTTATCCCCACGTCCAGCGAGCTTAGCGAGCTTGCCCTGTCCGGCGTCCTCGATCTGGCGCTCGACGAGGTTTCCCTGGCGGGCGTGGGCGATGGATTGTCGCTGGCCGGCGTCATCACGGTCGAAACCAGCGGCGGGATCGTGACGGCCGCTTCCGATCGATTGAGCCTGCAAGCCCGCCGGCTCGTTGTCCCCAACCCCGGCGATAATCTGGCAATCGATCTCAGGGCCTTGCGGGTTGAAATACGGCCCGGGCCCGATGGCCTGGCGATTGACGGCGCCGTCGCCGGCGACATGAAATTCAGCGGTGGCGGCATCATCGCCGCCACCGCTGAATTTCACGCCGCCGGCAGCCTCGATCTCGATCCCCAGGGAGTCCCACGGCGCTTCGATCTGCGGCGCTTGACGGCATCGGCCCGCGATATCGACGTCGGCGGCGGCATCTTCAGCGTCGATGGCTTGAGCCTGTCTCTGGCGGGATCGCCCGATGCTTTCAGTGGCACCGCCCAGGGCACCCTATCGACGGACAGCTTCGCCGCCGCGGGGCTCACCATGACGCAACCGGCGATCACCCTGGAGACCGCCCTGGCCTACGGCGGCGGTGAGCTTTCCCTGGCCCTCGTCGCCGGCTCCAGCCTGGACGCCACCGGCCTTTCGGTCCCTGGTCTCGCGCCCCTGGCGCTTCATGTGAAGACCGTTGGCGAGTCGGTCGTCGCCGTCGCCCGGGACGGCCGCATCAGCTATGACCTGCGCCTCGCCCTGCCCACGACGACGATCACGACGACGATCGAGATGCCGGCCCTCGCGGCGACCGTCACCCTGCCCGCTCTGCGTCTTAAAGGCGTCGGTATTAAGGGGATCATGGAAATCTCCGGCGGCGCCCTGGAACTGCCCGGCCAGGACCTCTCCCTCGACGGCATCGATGCCTTGCTCGATCTGGATGAGGGCAAGCTCCGCGGTACTTTCACCAGCCGTGAGCTGCGCCACCCCGCCGTCGCGCCCTTGGCCGCCAGCGGATCGTTCGATGTTGCGGATGGCGTCATCGCGTTCGCAACCCGGCTGAGCGATGGCGGCGCCCTGGCGGTAGACGTCGCCGGCCGCCACGAGCTGGCCTCGGGAGCCGGCGGCGCTTCGTTCGAAATGGCGCGCCTCACCCTCGATCCGGCCCGGGCGCGCCCGGACGGTTTGGCGCCGGGGCTTAGCGGCTTGGCATCCCATGTGAAGGGCACCATCGCCGCCGTCGGCGGCTTCACCTGGGGCGGCGCCGGATCAACCTCGGAGATGACCCTGCTGGTCGAGGATTTGTCCTTCACCACCGGAGACGTTCGCCTCGAGCGGGTCAATGCGGTGATTGCCTTCGACAGCCTGTGGCCGCTGTCGACCGCGCCCGCCCAGCAATTCGCCATCGGCCTGATCGACGCCGGTTTGCCGCTGACCGACGGCCTGATCGAATTCCAATTGCGTCCCGACGGCGCGCTGTATGTGGATAATGCCGTGTGGCGCTGGGCCGGCGGCCGGCTGAAAACTCAAAATTTCCTGTTCGATCCCGACTCCGAGCGCCACGCCTTCACCATCGAGATCGATGATCTCGACCTCGCCGAAATCGTCGCCCTCTCGGATGTGGACGACATCTCGGCGACGGGGCGGTTAAGCGGGCGGGCGCCGGTGACGGTGACCGCCGAGGGCCTGGCCATCACCGGCGGGTGGCTTGAGACGGCGCCGGGCGGCGGCCTGCTCTGGTACGCCCCCGCGGTGTCGCCCGCTGCATTGCGCCAGGGCGGCGAAGGCGCTACCCTGGCGCTGACCGTTCTGGAGAATTTCCGCTATGAGAGTCTACGCATCGACATCGACAGAGAGGCCGGCGGCGAGACAGAAATCGCCGTCCATCTGCGCGGCGCCAACGCCGATGTCTATGACGGCTATCCGATCGAATTCAATCTCAACATCAGCGGCCCGATCGACCAGATGCTCAGGCGCGGGCTCGAAGGCTATCGCGTTCCCGACGCGGTCGCCGAACGGCTACGGGGCTTTGGCGTCGGCCAGTAGCCTGCCGATCATACTTGCCTTGGCGTTGCTGCTGGCGGCCTGCACGCCGACGGTCAAGATCGAGCCGCCCGACAAGCCCATCGTGATCAACCTGAATATCAAGATCGAGCAGGAAATCCGCATCAGGGTGGACAAGGCGCTCGACAGTCTGCTCGAAGGCGACGAGGACCTGTTCTGATGACCCAAATCTCAAAATTTCTGGCCGTATTTCTGTTCTCCCTGGCCCTCGGCGGCGCGGCCCTGGCCGGCCCGCTCGACGACGCCAAGGCCGCCGGTTGGGTGGGCGAGCGGCTCGACGGCTATGTCGGCGTCGTCCCCGGCGCACCGGCCAACGCCACCGCTCTGGCGGGCAGCATCAACTCCAAGCGCCGTTCTAAATACCAGGGCATCGCCGCCGCCAACGGCACCAGCCTCCAGGCCGTCGAAATACTGATCGGCAAAAAATTGATCGCCCGCGCCAAACCCGGCGACATCGTCATGAACGCCAGCGGGCAATGGGTACGGCGCTGACTCAGTTTTTTAACCACAGAGACACAGAGGCACAGAGAAGAAAGAGAGAGAAGAAGAACTCTTGGCGCTTCGCGCCGAAAAAGGCTTCCTTACTAGTGGATGGAATCTAACATTTGGTACCGTCCAAAAGGGGCAACACCCCAGGCAGGCCATAGGTTCTTGGGGGACTCAAGCGTTAAGTGGGAACCACTAGCTTCCTTCTCTGTGCCTCTGTGCCTCTGTGTCTCTGTGGTTGAACTATATTTTACAAGGGATATGGGATCTCGCGCCTATCGCTTGCCGCCGGCGAGTTTGATCGCATCCGGGTGGGCGCGCAGGCGGGCCATGGCGACGACGCCGAGATAGGGCCCCAGACTGAGACCCGCGAAGGCCCACTGCCAGCCGACGGCGGCGACGATGGGCGGGATCAGATGGATGGTGAGGATCGTCAGCAGGAAACCGGCGCAGGTCTGCATGGTCAGCATGGTGCCGACCAGGCCGGGCTCGCACAGCTCGGCGACGCTGGCCGAGAATTGCGCCGAATCGGCGATCACCGCGACACCCCACACGACGCAGACCATGGCCAGCAGGATCGGGTCCGAGCCGAACATGAAGCCGATAATGATGGCGCAGCTGCCGCTTATCCCCATGGCCGTCATGGTCACCGTGGTGCGGCCATGGCGATCCGCAAAATAGCCGCCCGCCAGACAGCCGATCACCCCGCCGCCGCCGATGGAGAGGAAGGCAACGATGCGCGCCCAGAAGGCGGGATCGTCGCCGCCCGAGACCCTGAAGCTGGCGTCGAGGAACACGCCGAGCCAGGCCCACATGGCGTAAAGCTCCCACATATGGCCGAGATAGCCGAGATTGGCGAGCCGGATCGAGGGCGACGCGAGGGCCTTGAACAGCTTACGCGGGTCGATGGCGGGCGACTTCGCCATGGCCGGCCCGAGGGCGACCAGATTGATCAGCAGGCCGGCGGCCAGGGCGATGATCGATGATACCGCGATGGTGAAGCGCCAATCGACGCCGCCGAAGGCGTTCAGCAGATGGGGCGACGCCGAGCCCAGGGTCAGCGCGCCGACCAGGATAGCGACCAGCATGCCCAAGTCGCCCTTGGCCCAACTGCCGGCCATCTTCATGCCGACCGGATAGACCCCCGCCATGCAGGCGCCGGTGATAAAGCGCAAGGCAATGACCAAAGCCGAGGTCGGCTCAACCAGCAGGATGGCCCCATTGGCGGCCGCCGCGATGATCGCCGCCACCATGAAAAACCGCCGGGGGTCGATCCGGTCCGCCAGCCCCAGAAGCGCGCTGGCCAAGGCTCCAACCACGAAGCCAACTTGCACGGCGCTGGTGTAGAGAGACGCCTGGGTCGCCGACAAGCCGTATTCGGCGGTCAACGACGGGACCACCGCCGAGGCCGAAAACCACAGGGCCATGACGGCGACTTCGCAGACCGAAAGAATGAAAAGAGCGCCCGCCTTAGACTGCATCGCGGATCCTTATAAGCATGACGGGTATGACCGAACTATGGAGCCTGGGGCGATCGCTCCGCAAGAACCAAGATGTTCACGATCGCTTGCGATACGGCTCAATATCCTATTTGATTGCCTAAACAGAGCAATCCGAGGTCGACGCCGATGACTGAGAAAAAATCTCTCAGAGAGAAATTCGAGGGCATCCAATCCGCCTACCACGAGGATGGCGAGCGGGCCAAGCTGCGCTATCGGTCGGTCAGCGCCCTGGTCAGCGGGCTGCGTTGCGAGACCCAGACCGGTGCCTTCAAACTGACCGTGGATGAGCGCGAATCCATGGGCGGCACGAACATGGGGCCGAACCCGGTGGAACTGATCCTCACCGCCCTGGGCGCTTGCCAGGAGATTACCTACCGACTCTATGCGGACCTGCTCGGCATCCCGCTCGATGGCATTACCGTAGAGGTCTCCGGCGATATCGATCTCTGCGGGTTCTACGCCGTCGGTGACGAGGCACGCCCGGGCTATACGAACATCACCGCCGATGTGGTCGTCGACAGCCCGGCCAGCGACGACGACATCCAACGGCTCAAAGCCGCGGTGGAGAAGCATTGCCCGGTGCTCGACATCATCGGCAACGCGACGCCGGTGACGGTCACCATCAGAAAGAAGGATATCGCCGCCTCGGTGATGCACGCCCTATAGGGGCGCGTGGCGGTAGGGCAGCCGGGTGAAATCGAGACAGGCCGGGCCCGGCGCATCCACATCGACGATGGTGTGGCAGAGCGGCCCGAAGGCGGCGCGGAAATGGTTCTTCGCCTTGACGCAGAGCAGCCGGGTCGCGGCCAAGTCGATGCCGTGCAGCTCGAAATAGGCCGGGTCGTTCGCCGCCCAGGAATTTTCCGTGACGATGACTCGGATGCCTTCGACATCCAGCACCGCCGTGCGCCCGAGAACGACAGGCATATTGGTCTGCATGGGCCCCCGGTTGACGAAGCCCCCGTCGGTGAGCCGCTCGATACGTGCGGCCACCGCCACGGGGGCGCCGTAATCCGCCGTCAAACGCCCGCCCAGGCCGCACTCCAGACGCCCGCCCCGGCCCCGGCGATGGGCCTCGGCAACCAACCCCGGATCATGGAAGAAGGCGAAGACGGCCGGCACATCGGTGCGCGCATCGAGCAGGGCGGCGAACAGCGCCGGGGTGTCGGCGATGCCGCCCGAGAAGGGGTTGTCGGCGCCGTCGAGCACCGCGACCAGGCCGGGCGGCGCCGCCAGGGCCTGGGCGATTCCCTCCCGGCAGCCCGGCAGGGCGATGAAGAAATCATCGCGCCGCTGAGCGATGGCGGCGGCCAGGTCTCGCGCGGCAGCCTCGGCCAGGGCCCGGTCGCCGTCGGCCAGCGCCATGGCGGAAGCGCCCGCGTGGGCCACGTCGCCATAGGTGAAGCCGCCGAAAATGCTGGCGTCGAGCAGGCCGGTACGGGCGCTCGCGAGCGCCGCCAACTCGGCCATGGGGCCTTCCTCGGTGCGCATATTGATGCTCGGCAGGATGCAGCCCGCCTTGGCGATGGCGCAGACCGGGCGGATATCTCCTGCCACCGTGGCGGCGAGCAGGGCCAGGGCCTTTTCCCCGGTCTCGAACATATCGATATGGGGATGGGTCTTGTAGCCCACCGCCACATCGACCAGAGCGGCGACGGCGGGATCGAGATTGGCATGGAGATCGAAGCTCGCGGCCAGCGGCGTCGCGCCGACCGCCGCGCGTACGGTGCCCAGCAGGTCGACCTCCGGGCTGGCCACGCCGGGGGCGAGAAGAGCGCCGTGCAGGGACAAATAGACCCCGTCCCACGGCCCGCCGGCCGAGAGCCCGGCAACGATTTCATCGCGGATGGCCTCGAACAGACCGGGCGTCAGCGGCCCGGCGGGGGACGCCGCCGCGCAACGCAAAAACTCGCCCTGCCAATCAGGACGCTCTTGGAGGAAGGCCACCGCCGCCCCGCCCTCGGTAGCGGCGCCCCTGTAGAAATCCACCGCCTCGCCGCCGGTCAGCCATTCACTGGCGCTGAAACTCGCCGCCGTGGTCGGCACCGGCGAGAAGGAGTTGCCCTCGTGCCATAATCGCGCAACGGCAAGGCGCTTCATGCCAGCAGGGCGTCCTCGTAGGGGAAGGTGGAAAGCCGCTGGATACCGTCCTCGGTGATCAGTATCTGTTCTTCGAGCTTGACCCCCTCGGGCCCACCCTCGGCGCCGGTATAGCTTTCCACGCAGATCGTCATGCCCGGCTCGAAGACGCCGTCGTAACCGCCCATGCTCCCCCAGTCATCGAGATAGAGGATGGCCGGCCATTCGTCGCACAGGCCGACCCCGTGGCCGAGCACGGAATAGCGCTGGGCACGGAAATCCTCATGGACGGGCCAGGCCTTTTCGGCATATTCGCGGAAACTCATGCCGGGCCGCAGCAGGGCAATATTATGCTCGACCTCGTCATGGGCGTGGGCATAGAGGCGGCGCTGCCCGTCGCTCGGCTTGCCGGGCTCGCAGAGATAGGTCCGCGAGATGTCGGCGCAATAGCCGAACGGGCCGATCAGGTCGGAATCGAACGCGACCAGCTCGCCGGCGCGGATCATCCGCTCGCCGCATTCCTGGAACCACGGATTGGTGCGCCCGCCCGAGGTCAGCAGCCGGGTCTCGATCCATTCGCCGCCCTGGGCGATATTGGTCTCGTGCAGCAGGGCCCAAAGCTGATTTTCCGTGATCCCGGGGCGCAGGGCCTCGCGCATGCGCGCAAATCCCGCCTCGCAGACGGAAATAGCCACCGACATGCAGGCGATCTCATCGGGCGATTTGATGACCCGCGCCTGCTCGAGAACCTCCTGACCGTCGAACAGCTCGACGCCCAGGGCTTCCAGCGCATGGGTTCCCTGGAAATTGGCCTGATCGACCGCCAGACGCCGGTTTGCGCCGCACATCCCGGCCATCAGATCGGCGATTTCCGCCGCCCATGTCCTGGCGCGGTCATCGACATGCTCGCCGGCGCCGAAATAATACCAGCCGGTCACCGGGCGGACCTCGCCGATGGTCTCGATGCCGTCCGAGAGATGATCGCAACGGGGGAACTCGAACAGCACCGCCTTGCCTTCGGCCGGGATGAAGGCGTATCGCGTGGCGTTATGGAGCAGCCAGACGGTCATATTGCGGCTGCCCGTGGCGTAGCGCACATTGATCGGATCGGCCAGCAGGCAAGCGCCGTAATCGCGCGCTCGAAGCTGAGCCTGAACGCGCTCCAGACGATAGCCGCGCAGGCGCGCCATATCGATCTGCGCCTCGAAATCCTTGAGCCCGGCGCCCGGCGTGTTGCGGGCCGTGAAAATGGGATCCATCTCAGGGGCTCCATTCAGCCCCTAGGCGCGCAGCTTTTCGTTGTCCGGGTCGTAGGGGCTGTCCATCACCACGGTCGCCTTGTGGCGGGTCCCGAGCACGTCGATCTCGAATGCGCTGCCCTCATCGGCCAGGGCCGGCGGCACCATGGCCATGACGAAGGACTTGTCCAGGCGCGGCCCGTAGTTGCCCGAGGTGGCCCGGCCGACCATCTCGCCGTCCCGATAGATCGGGTTGTTGCCCAGGGGATCGGCGTCGGTGATGTCGTGTATCTCAAGAGTCACGAGCTGATTGGCGAAGCCCTTCTGCTGCCACTCGACCAGGGCGTCGCGGCCGATGAAATCGCCCTTGTTGGGATGGACGAAGCGTTGCAGGCCGGATTCGAAGGCGGCGTATTCGATGGAAAGCTCGGTGCCCACCATGCGGTAGGACTTCTCGATGCGCAGCATGTCCATGGCGCGAATGCCGAAGGGCTTCAGGCCGAGATCTTCGCCCGCCGCGATCAGCGCATCGAAGATATGGTTCTGATATTCGATGGGATGGTGGATTTCCCAGCCCAGTTCGCCGACGAAATTGACCCGGGCGCACCGCGTCGGCGCCATGGCGACGACGGTCTCGCGCGACGTCAACCAGCGGAAAGAGTCATTGGACAGGTCCGTATCGGTCACCCGGCTCATGAGCTCGCGCGACTTGGGCCCGGCCACCACCAGCACGCCCTGGCTGTTGGTCAGGTTTTCGAACCGCACCGAGCGGTCATCGGGCAGATGCTTCCCGATCCAGTCGTGATCGAGGCGCTGATAGGCGCCCGCCGAGACCAGATAGTAGGACTCTTCCGCCTCGCGGATGACGGTGAATTCGGAATGCACCCCGCCCTGCGAATTCAGCGCATGGCACAGGCCGATGCGGCCGAGGCTCTTGGGCAGCTTGTTGGCCAGCAGGCGGTCGAGGAAGGCTTCGGCGCCGGGACCGCTGATCCGGCATTTGGCGAAGGCGGTCATGTCGAGCAGGCCGACGTTCTCGGCCACATTCAAGGCTTCGTTCTTGGCATGGTCGAACCATTTCGAGCGGCGGAAGGACCAGTGATCGACCTGGGCGACGCCCTCGGGGGCGAACCAGTTGGCCCGCTCCCAGCCGAACTTCTGGCCGAACACGGCGCCCATGGATTTGAGCCGGTCGTAGCAGGGCGCGGTGCGCAGGGGCCTCCCACCGCCGCGCTCCTCGTCGGGGTAATGGATGACGAAGACGTTGGCGTAGGCCTCTTCGTTCTTCACCCGGAGATAGGCCTTGGTCGCGTAATCGCCGTAGCGCCGGGGATCGACCCCCAGCATATCGACCGTCGGCTCGCCCTCGACGATCCATTCGGCGAGCTGCCAGCCGGCGCCGCCCGCCGCGGTGATGCCGAAGCTGTGGCCCTCGTTGAGCCAGAAGTTGGGCAGGTCCCAGGCCGGGCCGACGATGGGATTGCCGTCGGGGGTATAGGCGATGGCGCCGTTGAAGACCTCTTTCACGCCGACCTCGCCGAAGGCCGGCACCCGGTTGATGGCGGCCTCGATATGGGGCTCGAGGCGGTCGATATCCTCGGGGAACAGCTCGAACTCGGAGGTCTCGCTCGGCCCGTCCACATAGCAGCAGGGCGCGCCATGCTCATAGATGCCGAGCACCAGGCCGCCGCGCTCCTCGCGCATGTACCAGGAGCCGTCGGCTTCGCGCAACACCCCCATCTCGGGCAGGCCGGCCTCCTTGCGCGCGACGATCTCGGGGTGCGGCTCGGTGATGATATATTGATGCTCGACCGGGATCACCGGCACGTCGAGGCCGACCATGGCGCCGGTCTGGCGGGCAAAATTGCCGGTCGCCGAAACCACATGCTCACAGGTGATGTCGCCCTTGTCGGTCTTCACCAGCCACTCATCTCCCTTGGTGCCACCCCCGGTGCGCTCGATGGCGGTGACCGTCGTATTGCGGTTGATCTCGGCGCCCAATTGGCGCGCCCCCTTGGCCATCGCCTGGGTCACGTCGGCGGGCTGGATATAGCCGTCATCGGGATGAACCATGCCGCCGACCAGCCCGTCGATATTGCACAGCGGCCAAAGCTCCTTGATCTGATCGGGGGTGAGAAAATCCACCCGCACGCCGATGGTCGCGGCGACCCCGGCATATTGGCGGTATTCGTCCATGCGGTCGGCGTTCATGGCGAGGCGGATATTGCCGACCTTGGCGAAGCCGACCTGCTGGCCGGTTTCCGCCTCCAGGCTGGGATAGAATTCGACCGCGTATTTATGAAGCTGGCCGACGCTGTAGCTCATATTGAACAGCGGCAGCAGGCCCGCCGCATGCCAGGTCGAGCCCGAGGTCAGGTCCTTGCGCTCGACCAGAACCGAGTCCGTCCAGCCTTTCTTGGCCAAGTGATAGAGGGTCGAGACGCCGACCGCGCCACCCCCGATAACCACCACCCGCGCTTGGCTTTTCATGGCCACACTCCCCTAAGGCAACTCCTCAATTGCCTATAGACGCAAAATGCGGGGATTACGAGAGCCGATTGCGGTCACCTCATCCTTGTTTTGCCCGTCGCTCCTCAAGCAGCTCCACGAGCAGCTCATCGATGATTGCGTATCCGCTACCCCAGCCCTGATCCATGTTGGACATGACCATGGCAAAGCAGGCGAGCTCGGCGTCCGAGGCCTCCATGGGCAGCTGGGAGAGGCGCACCTTGGTTTTGTCGCCCATGTCCTCAAAGACCACCGTCGTCAGAAGCAACCGGGGCCAATCCGCCATCTTGGGATTGGGCACGTCGTTCCACTCGGAATCTGTCGAAGAATGATGATGCCAAACCAGCTTCTCCGGTTCCGTGACCTCCTGAAACACGACTTTCTGGAACATGGAATTGTCGCCCCACTTCATCTCGTTGAGCCACGATCCGCCGGGTTTCAAGTCGAATTCATGGATGATCGTTTCCGCGCCGGGGCCATACCAGCGGTGCAAAAGCTCAGGATCGGTCCAGGCGCGCCAAACCAAGTCGCGCGGCGCGTCGAACAGGCGGTCGAATTTATATTCGGGTATTTCACTCATCGTCGGTATCCTTCGCTTCGGCTTGCTTCATCGTGATCAGAACGGCATCGAGTTGATCGAAGCTCGCCCCCCAGAACTCCTGGAATTTTGTCAGCCAATCGACGGCGGCCACCATCTTTTCAGCCTTCAACCTCGCGGGGCGGCGTTGTTCATCCACGCCGCGCTCAATCAGCCCCGCCCGTTCAAGCACCTTCAGATGCCGCGATACCGCCGGTTGACTCATTTCAAATGGCGCCGCGATCTCATTGACCGAAGCCTGACCATCCGCAAGACGCGAGAGTATTGCCCGTCGCGTGGGGTCGGCTAGAGCGGCAAAGACGGCGTCGAGAGTCGATTGTTCATTTGTATAACCAACTAGTTCCATAACAATATGGTTATACAAAATTTGATCCGTGTCAACGACTTAAATCACCTCTCGACGCACTGGGATCAGCCCCCTAGCCGGCCATGCTGCTTCAGAACCTTCCGCAGCCGATCATGGGGCAGAGCCATGACGGTCAGGCCGTCGCGGCCCGTCATGGTCTGGTTGGCGACCAGGGAATCGATGATCGCTTCGTCGGTCGCCTGGACCACGGCGGCGAACAGGGGGTCGAGGGCGTGGTTGGGCAGGAAGGCGCAATCGCGCGCGTCGTCTCCCTCGGCCCAGGCCGCCCTATTGGCGGTCGAGAAGGCGAGGAAGATGTCGCCCGAGGCATTGTGGGCAATCGAGCCCGAGCGCCCGACCCCGAGGCCGACCCGGCGCGCCAGGCGCTTCAACTGATGGGGCATCAGGGGCGCGTCCGTGGCGACGATGGCGATGATCGAGCCTTGCGGTTTGCCGCGCACCTCGCCGCCGGTGATATGGCGGCCGACCGGCACCCCGGCGATCGTCAATTCCGAACGGATGCCGAAATTGGCCTGCACGAAGGCGCCGACGGTATAGTCGCCGACGCGGCGCGAGGCGCTGCCCGAACCGCCCTTGAAGTCGTAGCAGATCATCCCCGTGCCGCCGCCGACGCTGCCCAGCTCGATAGGCCCGGAAGCGGCGTTATCGAGCGCCTCGAAGACATGCTCGGGCGTCACGTGAAAGCCGTTGATGTCGTTGAGATCGCCGTCGTAGGTCTCGCCCGCCACCGGCAGGCCCCAGGCGTCGGCCAGCTCGGCGGGATAGTTGTCGACGATCCAGCGGATGGTGGCATCGCGCGCCGTACCGCAGGAATGGGTGTTGGTGATGGTGATCGGCCCCTCGCACTGGCCCGATTCCTCGGCCCAGATGAGGCCCGTCATTTCGCCGGCGCCGTTGAGCGAGAAGCCGCCGGCGAAGACCGGGGTGGTGAAACCCTCACGCCCCCTGGGCAGGATGGCGGTGACCCCGGTGCGCACCGGCCCCTCGCCGATCACCAGCGGCCCGTCGCCCCGGATGATCGTCGAGTAGCCGACCGCCACGCCGGGCACATCGGTGATCGCGTTGTTGGCTCCCGGCGCGCCGTCGAAGGGTACTCCCAGGGATCGGGCGCGGGCTTTGCCGGACGGGGTTACGAGATGAGGATTGTTCACGTGGGGATCAGGCATTGATCGGCCTGGTAACCCGGGCGAGCCATTGGGCGGTCTCCGCCTCCAGCAAGGGGGTCAGCGCCTCGCGAACCGTCGCGTGGTAATCGTCGAGCCATTGAATTTCCGGCGCCGTCATGCGCTCCGCGTCGATCAGCCGACGGTCGATGGGGGCGCGGGTCAGGGTCTCGAAGGCCAGCATGCCGTCTTCCGACTCAACCACGCAGACCAGGTTTTCGATGCGGATGCCGTAGGCCCCGGTCTCGTAGTAGCCGGGCTCGTTGGAGACGATCATGCCGGGGACGAGCGCGACGCTGCTGGGCCGCTTGCTGATGCCCTGGGGGCCCTCATGGACGCCGAGATAGCTGCCCACCCCGTGGCCGGTGCCGTGATCGTAATCGAGGCCCAGGCGCCACAGGGCCTGGCGCGCCAGACTATCGAGTTGATGGCCGGTGGTGCCGGCGGGAAAGCGCGCCGAGCCCAGCGCGATATGGCCCTGGAGAACGGCGGTGAAATGGCGGCGCTGGGCGGCGCTGGGCTCGCCCACCGCCAGGGTGCGGGTGACGTCGGTGGTGCCGTCGAGATACTGCCCGCCGGAATCCACCAGGAACAGCTCGCCGGGTTCTAGCCTGCGGTTGGTGGCCTCGGTCACCCCGTAATGGACGATGGCGCCATGGGGCCCGGAACCGGCGATGGTACGGAAACTCAGGCCCCTGAAATGCTCGTTCTCGGCGCGCAGGGCTTCGAGGTGATCGGCGGCGGCGATCTCGTCGAGGCCGCCCCCGTGGGAGCCCCCGTGGGCGCGGCCGTCGAACCAATGGAGGAACCGGGTAAGCGCCACGCCGTCGCGCAGATGGGCGGCGCGGGCGCCGTTGAGCTCGGTCTCGTTCTTGCGAGCCTTGGGCAGGACGCAGGGGTCGGCGCGGCGCGCTATCTCACCCCCGGCGGCGACCACCCGCTCGAAGATCCAGGCCGCGACAGAGGCCGGGTCGGCGGCCAAGCGCCCGTCTCCTTCCGCCAGCCCGTCGAGCACGGCGCCGAGATCGTCCGGCTCGCGGACCGTCACGCCGTTGCCGAGCCAGGCGCCGAGGTCGCGATCGAGCTTGCGCCGGTCCATGAACAGATCGACGCGGGCGTCGTCATGGAGAATGGCAAAGCCCAGGGCGAGAGGCGATGAGGGCACATCGCCGCCGCGTATATTGAGCAGCCAGGCAATCGACTCCGGCGCCGCCAGCAGACAGGCGGCATCGTTCGATTGGCGCAGGGTCTCGGCGATTTGTTGGCGCTTGGAAGCGGCGCCGACGCCGGTGAAACGCTCATGGTGGGGAACCACCGGGGCCAGGGGCGCGGGCGGCCGACCGCTCCAAACCGCATCGATGGGATTGCCCTCGCAGGCCACCAGTTGACCGCCGCCTTTCTGACAAGCGGCGCGGAATTTCCTGGCCCCGTCGGCGGTATGGAGCCAGGGGTCGTAGCCCAGGCGGCCGCCATGGAGATGGGCCACGATCCAGGCCAGCGGCGTATCGTCGGCAATGTGGCGACGCTCGAACAGCTTGTTGTCGACCTGATCGTCGGCCTGCAGGGTATAGCGGCCGTCGACGAACAAGGCGGCGCGAGTCTCCAGCACCAGGGCGATTCCCGCCGAGCCGGTGAATCCGGTAAGCCACAGCAGGCGTTCGGCATGGCGCGGCAGATTTTCACATTGCTGCGGGTCGGCATGGGGCACGATGAAACCATCGAGCCCCCGCCTGGCCACTTCCGCGCGCAGGTTCTCAAGGCGTACGGTCGGGACCGGTCCCGCCTGGAGGCCATCATCGCGGCCCTCGCGCGCCGCCACGACCAGAGCCGACAAACAGTCGCGAAGCGGCGCTGGCGGTTCGGGCGCGATCAGCCGCATCCAGCGATCGGGCTGATGGTCTTGTGGCGCCGCCGCGACCCCGGCGACGATCTCGCGCACCTCATCCGCCGCCAGGGATGAACCGGCTTCCGCCAGGAGAGATATGAGCGTTTGATCGTCCATCTCCCCTCTATAGCAAGGATCGGTGGTATGAGTATCCAATAAGGAGTTTCCATGCAGCTCATTCAACTGACCGATAGCCATCTGTTCGAAGACCCGGCGGCGCGCCTGGGTGGGGTTGATACCCAGCGCACCCTGAGCGCGGTGATCGACGCCCTGAGCCGGACCAGCCCGCCGCCCGACATCGTGCTGGCGACCGGCGACCTCGCTCAGCTCGGCGAGGCCGGCGCCTATGCCCGCATGCGCGCCGCGCTGCAAGCTCTTGCCATGCCGGTCTATTGCCTGCCCGGCAATCACGATCACCGCGAGACCTTCGCCGCCGCCATGCCCTCAGGCGGCGTCCATGTCACGCGCTCGCTGTGCCGCGACGGCTGGCAGCTTGTGTTCCTCGATTCGACCATTCCCGGCGAAGATGATGGCTGCCTGAGCGAGGCTGAACTGGCGGCGCTGGATGAAGCCCTCGGCGCCCACCCTTCCCTGTTCGCCCTGGTCTGCCTGCATCATCATCCGGTGGTTGTTGGCGGCGCCTGGCGCGATGAAATCGCTCTGCAAAACCCGGACGATCTGTTCGCCGTGCTCGACCGCCACCCCCAGGTGCGCGGCCTGCTGTTCGGCCATATCCATCAAGCCTTCGACGGCCGGCGGGGCGACGTCACGCTGATGGGCTCGCCGTCTACCTGCTTTCAATTTCTCTATGACGGCAAGGGCCTCGGCACCGCCGACGACCCGCCGGGTTATCGCAGCCTCACCCTGGCCCCGGACGGCACCATTGAAAGCGCCATCCATTGGGTCGGGGCGCGGGGCGATTTTACTTAAGCCGAGGCGCGCTCCAGCACCGCCTCGATGTCGAAGCCGGCGATCTCGGCGAGCATGGCGGGATCGCGCACCGTCAGGGTGCGGCCTCGAATTTCCAGCAGATCGGCCTGGCGCAGACCGCGCAGGGTGCGGTTGACGTGAACCGTGGTCAACCCCAGGGCGTCGGCGATATGCTCCTGGGTCAAGGGCAGATCGATGGAATTGACCTGCTGGTCGCCAGCCTTGCGGCGCACCCGGTAGAACAGCTCAAGCAGCAGGTGGGCGACCCGTTCGCGCGCCGAGCGCCGCCCCACATTGGTCAGATGTTCTCGCGCCAGGGCGCCGTCGCGGGCGGTGATCCAGGCCATGCGCAGGGCGAGCTCGGGATGCGCCCTGAACAGATCGAATAGGTTTTCACGGGGAAACACGCAGACCGCGATATCGGTCAGGCAATAAGCCGAATGGGACGCCGGCGCATCGAGATTGGGCTGAAACCCCAGGAAGGCGCCGGGCAGGGCAAAGTCGAGGATCTGCCGCCTGCCGTCCTCCAGAATCTGATAGAGATAGATCCAGCCGTCGAGCAGGGTGTAGAGATCGGAACAGACTTCATCCTGGCTGTACAGATCGGCGCCGGCGGGAATCGTTCGGTTGCCCGACTTGAAATTCTCCACGACGGCGATTTCGCCATCCGACAAAGGCGCACAAAGTGCTTCGTTCCGCACAGAACAAGTCCTGCAGTTAGCGGGAATGTTGAGTATTTTTTTCGATCTACGGGACATCATGCCACGATTTTCGTTGCGGACATTAACCTGGGTCAATGGGCTGCGCGTTGCATAAACCTACGCCAAGGCCGCAAGCAAAGCTATCGGCCCCTCTCCTCTTGCGCCGCGGTGAGATAGCGGCTACTTGGCGCCATGGAGCCTCTCGTTATTATTCTGGTGCTCTGCGCCGCGGTCATGCATGCGGTGTGGAACAGCATCCTCAAGACCGGCACGGACCGCTTGATGACCATGGCCGTGGTGATCGGCGTGGGCGGGTTTCTGTCGCCCCTCCTGATCATCGGCGGCCCGCCGCCCCTGCCCGAAAGCTGGTTCTATATCCTCCTTTCGGCGGCCATTCACTGCCTCTATTTTTACTTTCTGATTAAGGCTTACGGGGTCGGCGATCTATCCTATGCCTACCCCCTGGCGCGCGGCTCGGCGCCGTTGATGGTGGCCGCCGGGGCGGCCTTCTTTGCCGATGAACTCCTCAGCCCCCTGGAAATCTTCGCCGTGGTCCTGGTCTCGGCCGGCATCATCAGCCTGGTGCTGACCGGCCGCCAGGGGTCGCAAGAGGGTTCGCATCGCGGGAACTGGCGCGGCCTCGCCTATCCGCTGCTCACCGGCTTGATGATCGCCGCCTATACGGTCGCCGATGGCCTCGGGGTCCGTCTGTCGGGCAATCCGGCGGCCTATATCGGCTGGCTGTTCCTGCTCTCGGCCCTGCCTATCCTGGTCCTGGCGATCCATCGCCGCCGCGCCGACGCCCTGGTTTTTATGCGCCACCATTGGAGGCCGGCCCTGGGCGGCGGCGTCCTGGCGTTCAGCGCCTATTCCCTGGCCATATGGGCGCTTAGCCTGGGCGCGATGGTTCATGTGTCGGCCTTGCGCGAGACCAGCGTGGTGATCGCGGCGCTGATCGGCACCCACCTGCTGGGCGAGCCCCACGGCGCGCGCCGGCTCCTGTCGGCGGCCATAGTGGCGGGCGGCGTGATTCTGCTGCATCTCGCCGCCTGAAAATCGCCCAAATGCCGGAAAACTTCCTCGATCCCGCCTATTTGGCCGGCGGCAACGAGCGGCAGCGGGCCACCCATGGGGTGTTGTCGGAACTCCGGATCTTCGAGGTCCTGGCGTCTTACCAACCGATGCTCTCCGGCACAATCCCGCTGGCCATCGATATCCCCGAAAGCGACCTGGACGTGCTTTGCGAGGTCCATGATTTCGATGGTTTTGCCGAAGCCCTGCACACTGCTTACGGTCATGAAGAAAATTTCAAACAATCGACGTTCAAGTCTGGCCGCGACGGCCCCTATCGCACGGCATCCTTCAGCCACGGCGGCTTCGTCATCGAGATATTCGGGCAATCGCTGCCGGTGACCGAACAGGCCGCCTATCGCCACATGATGATCCAGGCGCGCCTGCTCGACTTGGGCGGCGAAGCGCTGCGGCGGGAGATCATCACCCTGCGCCGGGCCGGGCTCACGACGGAGCCGGCTTTCGCGCGCCGCCTCGCGGTCGCGGGCGATCCCTATGTGGCGCTGCTCGCGCTCGAGGCGCTGGACGATGACGGCTTGGCGCGCCTACTCGACGATGCGGCCGAGGCGCACCGCGGTTAAGCCGGGCAAGATGTCATGGGCCGGCATCACCATGACGCAATCGTCATAGGGAGTGCGGTATTCGATATCGCCGTCGCGGGCGTACAAAGAGCCGGATTGCGCAATCATCTCGAAGCCATCTAAGTCGCGCTCGAAGGCGAAGTCTTCGCTGTCGATAGTGATCGCTTCGGTGATGCGGGTAACGATCTGCTGGGCCGGAGAAACGGCGGGAACCAGCCCCTCGATCGAGGGTCCGGCGATGTCGCAGTGATCGAGAAACCGAAGCGCGGTCTCGATCGCCACCGCCGCCGCGCTTTTCTCAAAATGCTGGCCGCATTCCACAAGCAGCGAGGCCTGGGGACTATGGGGATCGCCGAACCGTTCGTAATCGCGCATCCGCGTGCCCGAGGCGTGGCCGGCGTCGATCACCACCTGGGCGGGATAGCCGATAGCGCGGGCCAGCTCCAGGCCCTGGCTGGTGGTGCCGGCAAGCAGCATGGGGGCGTTGGGGAGCGATGTGGAATGGAGGTCGAGCAGCAGATCGACCGTATCGATCAGCGGGCGCAATTCCCGGGCGCGGGCCAGCTCGACGCTGTTCGAGGGGCCATCGAGCACCGCCGGGTCCCACACCCGGTTGAAGTCTTCATCGACGAAGCGCGAGTCAAAAGGCGCCGATGAATCGAAACGCTCATAAGCCGCGACATTCGCGAAGCTCAGCGTCAACCTGCCGCGCACCGGGCGAACATTTTTCTCGAACAGGAAACACAAGGCATGGGCGCCACAGACCTCATTGCCGTGGGTCAGCGCGTTGATCATGACATGGGGGCCGGGCTTGCCGCTGTCGTAGGTCGTGACATAGTCAGGCCCGCCGCTACCGGTGCGGTAAGCGTCGATCGGACAAGGTCCAAGCTCGACCACGGGAACATATGGTGTCATGACTAGCCGCAACCCCCGAACGGATACCTGTGGCCTGAATAGGCTTAGTTTACATTTTGTCGATCCAGGTCAAGAATTAATACCTCAGCTTTGGTAGATTTATATTAACTATAGGGCACCTCTAAAAATACCTTCCCGCAATTCAATCGGTTAGAATCCTGTTTACGTGACACGAAGGCAGAGGATTTAACCATGGGCCAAATGGGTTTTTTTGACATCGCGAATCGGTATGCGGGGCTGGACGCCAAGAACGACCCGCTGTTGAAGATCGACGAGGTTGTTCCGTGGGAAGACTTCCGGCCTCGTCTTGAGGCGGCATGGCGCAAGCCGACCGAGGAACGGAAGTCGTCGGCGGGGCGCAAACCCTGGGATGCGGTGGTGATGTTCAAGGCGATCGTTCTCTGCGCGCTTTATAATCTCTCGGACGATCAGGTACCTGTGCATGGACGGCGGTGAGAATTTAGACGTACAAAGAAAGAAAAAAATGTACGCAAAATGATGAGAAACAGGAAGCATCCGGAAACGTTAGGAAGACCATGCAACATATCTATGACGAGTCCGCCTTCGATACGACGGTCCCGGTGGGGAGCTACTGGGAAGAGAGTGGCGGTGAACCGGTTCTTTGCAGCGATCTCGCCGCCGAGCATACGGTCACCTGCGACGTTGCTATCATCGGGGCTGGCTATACGGGTCTGTCGGCGGCCTATCACATGGTCCGCGACCACGGCGCCCAAGTGCGCGTGTTGGAGGCCGGCACCGTGGGCTGGGGCGCGTCCGGGCGCAACGGCGGGTTTGTCAGTGACGGCGGCTCCAAGCTTGCCCCCGATGCGCTAGCCAAACGTTACGGTCTGGCGGAGACCAAACGCTTTCTCGACTGGCAGCATAGCACCGTGGAACTGGTAAGCGAAATTCTTGAGACGGAAAAAATCGACGCCGACAAAACCGGCCGGGTCCTCATCGGGATGGCCCACAAAGCTAACCGGGCGGTCGGCCTACGCAACTATGCGGACTATGCCAACAAGACGTTTGGCACCCATCACAGATATCTGGATAAGGATCAGTGCGCTGAGCATGGCATCAAAGGGCCGCAGGTCTTTGGGGGCCTGCTGACCCCAGGGTATTTCGGCGTCCACCCCATGAAGTATGTGCGCGGACTGGCCCGTGCGGCGATCAAGTACGGAGCGATCCTGCACGATCAGGCGCCGGTCGAGGGCTGGCGCAAGGACGATGGCTGGCATGTGTTGAGTACCCCCAAGGGCGAAGTCCGCGCCCGAAAAGTCATTATAGCCACAAATGGCTATACCGCCGAAGACACCCATCCGGGACTGGCCGGGCGCACCTTGCCCGCGCTGTCCAATATTCTGGTCACCCGGCCGTTAACACAGAACGAGCTCAATGCTCAGGGGTGGACCACTACCGACATCTGTTATGATACCCGCAATCTGCTGCACTATGTCCGTCTACTGCCCGATGGCCGGTTCCTGTTTGGCGGGCGCGGGGGCTGTGATGCCTCTCCGGCTGGCAAGGCGCGCATGCGGGCCTATATGGAACGCACCTTCAAGCAAATGCTACCCGCCTGGTCGGATGTGGAGTTCACCCACTTCTGGAACGGCTTCGTTAGCATGTCCTATGATCTGGTCGCCCACATCAGTAATCCGCAGGACGATGACACCGTGTGGAGCGCGCTGGGCTGGCAGGGCAGCGGCATTGCCGCGGGCACCGGGGCCGGCAAACTACTGGCCAGGCTGGTCACCGGCGAGGCCACGGCGCAAGCCGAAGTTCCCCTGGTCATCCGCAGCCAGCCGCCGAAGTTTCCCTTCCCGTTCTTGCGCACGACATATTTGCGCGCCGCGTATTCACTGTACCGCATCAAGGATGAATATTTTTGACCGCCCGCGCCGAAGCTGGAGAAGCCTGGCCCACAGCAATCCATTTAAAAATTACTTATTATGAGTTCTCAATGACCAAGCAAACCTAATCCAAAGATGCCTTAGGAAATACCGGTTTAATGGAAACACCCATTCTCAAAACGAAACGCTTGATCCTGCGCCCCTTTGTGGCGAGTGATGTGGCTCAGACGCCGCATCATTCCTATCCCAAGCCAGATAATTGCCACCGACACACTCGATCCGGACCTCTTGCATCAGCTCATGCCCAAGCGCCGCATGGTCGGCGATACACGCAATCTATATAATTATTACCGCCCCTCGCCCGATGGCACGCGAATCATATTTGGCGGACGGCGCGGCGCGGATACGGACGACGACATGCAAAAATGCATGCATTTGTATAATAATCTTGTTGAGGTTTTTCCAGAACTGGAAGGCGTGCGCTTAACCGGTGGGAAGTGGAGGTTTCGATAGCTGATCTTACTCATCCGGCCAGCTTAACCGGATCGGCTCCATTGACGCACTCCAGTTTGTGACAAAGCCGTTTCGACGTCATACACCATCGGTGACATTTCATCGGCTGTGCGGCCGGCAAAGTCGATGTCGGGGACGCGGGCCATGGAGCGAACCTGGGCGGCTTCCAGTGCTCCCAGTTCGGAATCCAAGTCAATGGTCAGGCATTTACCGTCGGCCACGACTTGGCTGCCGTCCACATAGACGTGCTTCACGGCCCGCTCGGCGGCAACGAATATCAGGCTGCGCAGCGGCTCTCGCAGGGGGCGCATGGCCTGGTTTTTGAGATCAACCAGCACCAGATCGGCCTTGGCGCCGACGGACAATCGGCCGATATCGTCACGCCTGAGAGCATGCGCGCCGCCGATGGTGGCGGCGTTGAAAATGTCGGATGTGTTGAGGTCATCGACCGTGCCGGCCACAGCGCGGGCGACGGTCCCGACATTGCGCATCTCGTCGAGGATGTTGTGTGGATAGGTGTCGGTGCCGATGCCCATATTGACCCCGGCCCTGACGTAGCCGCCGAAGGTATTCAGGGCGATCCCACGGCGCATGAAAACCGTTGGGCAATGGGCAACCGTGGCGCCGCGCTCCACAAGCAGGGCGAGATCGTCTTTGCTTGACCAATGGAGCCAGGGATGGTGATCCAGGAAAATGCCGTGGCCGATGATCGTGCGGTCCGTGAGGATACCGATTTTGTCCATCCATTGGATCGGCGTGAGGCCGTGGCGGCGCATTATTTCGATAAACTCGTTGACCGATTGGGCCGCGTGAATTTGGAAAGGCAGGTTGCGTTCGACCGCGTAGTCATGGGCTTCGCGCAGCAACTCTTCGCTTACCGTATCGATCTGCGCGGGGGCGAGCATGCCTGAGAGGCGCCCCGAGGGATGCTGATTGGCCAGATCGATGGTGCGTTTGGCAATCTCGAAGCCGCGGGGTCCGCGCTCTTTATCGCTCCAGTCATATTCCAGCAGATGGCCGTCCTTGGTGTACCAGGGGGCGTCGCGAAAAGCCGGCGCCACACAAGCGCGGATGCCGGCGTCCGCAAGCAGGTCCAGCCAGCCGTCGAAGGCCATGGAGAAATCCACGATCGTGGTGCAGCCGCTTAGCAGCAACTCCGCCATGGCGACCTTGTGGCAGGGCGCCGTGCCTTCTTCATCATTGTTGAAGATGGTGAGATATTCATAGAGCGATGAGTGATAGAAATTCGGGCTGCGGGTCTCATCCGTAATGCCCTTGCGCAGGGGCTCGCTGGTAGGGTGACTGTGGATGTTGATCAGCCCCGGCATGACCATGAGATCGCGCCCGGAAATCTCCTTATCCGCCGGCCCGGCGTAACCCTCTCCCACATGGGTGATTTTGTTGCCGCAGAAAGCAACATCGACATCCCTGAGATAGTAATGGCCGCCAGTAGCTTCGTTCCAGGCAACAACCCATGCCGCATTTCGAATGACGGTGGCTTTTGACATTATTTCACTTCCGTCACGAGATCGTTTCCGTTGCCTATTCATGCCGGTGGGTGCTCAATCCAATTCGCCAGGCCAATCGGAGAAACCACAGAATGTCCTTTGAGGCACCGATGAAGCCCTTATGACAGTACGGAAGATATGAGTATGAACGACGATAAGAAAGCCCTTCTCGAGCAGGTTGACCGGGACCGCGATACGCTGATCGATTTTCTCAGCCGCTTCATCCAGAAAAAAACTCCGAACCCACCCGGCGATACCCGTGAGGCGGCGGGGTTTATCACTGACTTCCTCAAGGCCCGCGACCTGCCGCACAAGATCATCGCGGCGCATCCCGAAATGCCCAATATCGTCGGCGCCTATGATTGCGGATCGCCGGGCCGGCATCTCGTACTCAACGGCCATATCGACGTGTTTCCGGTTAACGAAAACGAGACCTGGACCCAACCGCCCTGGAGCGGCGCCATCGCCGACGGCAAGATCTGGGGCCGGGGCGCCTGCGACATGAAATGCGGCACCACCGCCTCGATCTTCACCTATGCCTATCTTCATGGCCTGCGCGAAAAGCTCAAGGGCAAGCTGACCCTGACCTGTGTTTCCGACGAGGAGACCTTCGGCCCATACGGCGCGCGTTATCTCATGGAATACCATCCCGAGGTTCACGGCGACACCCTGCTCAACGGCGAGCCGGGCAGCCCCTACACAGTGCGGTTCGGTGAAAAAGGCCCGCTGTGGCTGAAATTCACTATCCGCACCCGCGGCGCCCACGGCGCCTATACCCATCTCTCCGAAAGCGCCACCAAGATTGCCGCCAAGTTCATATCCGAACTCGAGCGGGTCACCGATGTCGAACCCATGACGCCGGGCAATATCGAGGCCGTGCTCGCCCAATCGGCCGAGGTTATCGACAAGGCGCAAGGCGCCGGCGCCGCCGAAATTCTCCAGCGGGTGACGCTCAATACCGGCGTCATCACGGGCGGCCTGAAGGTCAATATGGTGCCCAGCGAATGCACTATCGAGGCCGATATTCGCCTGCCCGTGGGCATCACCAAGGATCAGGTGATGGCGGAGGTCGAACAGGTGATGGCTGAGTTTCCGCAAGTCTCCATGGAGGAGATCAACTACAACCCGCCGAGCTGGTGCGACCCGGAAGGCGAGATGCTGCATATCCTTCGCGACACCGTCACCGAGCTTAAGGGGTTTACGCCCGAACCGATCGTCAGCCTCGGCGGCACCGATGCGCGGCTGTGGCGCTATCGCGACATCCCGGCTTATGTCTATGGCCCCTTCCCCCACGGCATGGGGTCGGTCGATGAGCATGTGGATATCGAGGAGTTCCTCCATATTGTCCGCACACATGTGCTCGCGGCGTACGATTATCTAAGCCGGGACCGCTAGGAGATTCAGAATGGCTATTCACTTCACGGCAGATGAATTCAAGGAGCGTATTGCCCGGGCGAGAAGCCTGTTGTCCGACAACGGCCTCGACGCGATCCTCTGTTTTGCCCAGGAGAGCGACTATTATCTCACCGGATACGACACCAGTGGCTACGTCTTTTTCCAATGCCTGATCCTGACCGCCGACGACCAGCCAGTGACCCTGCTGACCCGGCGGCCCGACCTGGAGCAGGCGCGCCATTCCTCGATCATTGAGGATATTCGGGTTTGGTACGACACGGAAGAAGCCGACCCGACCGAAGATCTCCAGGCGATCCTGGAGGAAAAGGGCCTCAAGGGAGGCCGCATCGGCGTCGAGTTGAGCACCCATGGGCTGACCGGATATAACCACCAGCGTCTGCGCAACAGGCTGGACGGCTGGTGCCGGCTGGAGGATGCCTCGTACCTTGTCCGCTCGCTCCGGCTGATCAAATCGCCGGCGGAATTCGCCTATGTGCGCCGCGCCGCCGAACTGGCCGATGAGTCTCTGGAGGCCATGCTGGCGGCAGCCGGCCCCGGCGTCTTCGAAGGCGATATCTCGGCCGCTGGGCAAAGCGTCAACCTCAAGGGCGGTGGCGACATGCCGCCGTCGGGACCGGTCTTGGGTTCCGGCGATCGGGCGCTGCTGATCCGTTCGGCGACCGGCGCCAGAACGCTCGACCCGATCGACCAATTGACCCTGGAATTCGCCTGCAGCTACCGCCACTACTGCGCCTGCCTGATGCGCACCGTGGCCATCGGCGAGGGAAACGACCGCCAGCGCCAGATGTTCGAAGTCACCCGCGATGCCCTGGCCGCCATGACCGAAGCGGCGGCGCCGGGACGGCCCATCGGCGAGATTGACGACGCCCATCGCCGGGTTTTTGACGACGGTGGCTTCGGTGACCACCGCATGTCCGCCTGCGGCTACTCCCTGGGCGCCACCTACAAGCCGACATGGATGGACGTGCCGCCCATGCTCTATTCGGGCAATCCCATGCCGGCCGAACCGGGCATGGTGCTGTTCCTGCACGCCATCCTGATCGATGCCGACGCCGGCCAGGCGATGTCCCTGGGCCATACCCTAGTGATCACAAAAGACGGCCGCGAAGTGTTAAGCCACCTCACGCCCGACTACCGCGTCTGCTCCTAAATCCGCAGGCTCGGATGGGTGTAGTCTTCGTAAATACCGGCGGGCTTATCGGGGAGTTTGGGTTGGGGAACAGCATAGAAGCGGGGCGCTTCTCGTTCCTCCAGCCCCTTCTCGAAAGGCAGACGCATGATCAGGCCGCTCCGGTTGCGCTCGGCCTCGCGCATGGCTTGCTGCAGTTCCTCGGCGAGCCGCAGATGCCATGGCAGGACGTAATAGCGCGGCTCGATGATATCGGGCAGCCGAAGCCAAAGATAAATGCCGTGACCCTCTCTGATTGAAGCGCTGATGATCTCGGCTTCTTCGATACCGGCGTTGTTGAATTCCAGGGCCGCGGGCTTCGGCCGGCTCAACAGATCGTTGAAGGCGCCATAAGCGACCACCACGATAAGCGCCAACAGGGCGACACTGCCGACACGAATCGCCAGGCGGCGACGCGACCAGACGGTGATCACGGCAAGGCCCACGGCGAGGGCGACGAAAACCGCATAGAAGAAGGGCAACCCCGTTATTGACATGGCCATCACTTGCTCCCGAAAACGCGCAGCGGTTTGTACAGGCTGTTGATGCTGCCGGCCTGGACAACACCTTTCTCGTTGAGGGTGAAGCGGAACACGGTGATTTCCTGACCGACGTAATCGAGGCGCGCCGTGGTGCCGAGAATCGGCACAACGACGGAGCCATTTTCCGTGTCTATCTTGACGCTGACGACGCAGCGCACGTCCATGGGCGGCGGCTTTGCGTAGTCGCCCCGATAGGCATGGATGTTGACGATATACTCGCCGGGAATGATGCCGCGGGTGTAGGCGACCTCGTGGTTGATCATCGTCGGGTCCATGTACTGGCCAAGATCGTCACGCAACAGGTTGAAATAGATAGCACCCTTGTTCGAATAGCCGACGGCCAGATCGTTCGGCGCCTGGATCCAGAGATCGACATCGGCATTCAGTTCGCTCTCCCAGGTAATCTCGACGATGACGCTGCCCGGCGGTGGCGTGGTCGCCTCGGCCTGGGTGCCGCGAGGATTTATGTAGGGCAGCAGCAACACGATGACCGCGAGAAAGCCCATCAGGGCAAGGCTGAGGACGTCGCGGTACAGGGTGCCGCCGGCCTCGTCGTGGTTGTCGAAGGGATCAAGCATGACCGGCTGCCGCCAGCGCGCCGACGAAATGGTCCGGCGCCTCGGCGCGCTCGATGATGGCGTTGGCCAGATTGACCGTGCCGGTGGCCAGCAGCTGGTAGTTGACCAGCAGCCAGACGTGGAAGACGGAGCCCACCAGGGTTGTGTAGAGCGCCACCGCCATGCCCTTGATCAGGGTCGAGACCATGGGGCCGATGGCGCCGACGTCGGCCACCGCGTTGGCGTCGACCCCCGAGAGGGCGATGATGAAGCCGATGACCGTGCCGATAAGCCCAAGGGTGACAAGGGTGTTGCCGATGGTGCGGACCACGGCGATGCGGGCGTACAGCCGCGACCGCAAGCAGTCGGCGATGGCGCCGCGCCCATCGGGGCGTGCCTTGTCGGCGAGATCGCGGTACCACAGCGCGCGCGACGACTCGGTTGTGTCCGGGTCGATGGCGGCGTTGAGCTCGCGGCTGCAGCGCAACACCCGATAAGCACTTATGAACCAGCCAATAGCAAAGACCAAGGCAATGCCCGAGGTGATGTGTGTCACATCGGATTCGACGACAAGCCCGATCCAGCCTTCCAGCCAAACCACCACAAGCAGCGCAAGCGCCGCTATGTTGAAAGCAGCGAAGCGCAAAACAAGTAAATAGGAATGCATAACTGGTCTCCTCAATGATCTCCCCAGACCGTCCTATCCGATTCCGGGCCTCCTGCAGATTGCCTTTTCGGCCTCGTGCGAACAAGGGCCATGCCGGCTCGCTGGATGCGTGTATCACGAGCTACAGTTGCTCCAGAGGATCGTTCAAGATATGGTCCAAGCTGCATTTTACGGTTGACGAACAAGGCAATAACCGATGCCATGATCAGCTGGCAAAGGTCGGTTGTGCCGATATGACTAAGTAGCAGCATAGAGAATGTCGGGGGGAGTTCGAGTGAATACCAAAACGGCTGAAAGGACGGCGCTGCCCATCACCATACGGGGCGTCACCAAGACCTATGGCGATGTCTACGCCCTCGACGACGTCGATCTCGACGTGCGCAGCGGCGAATTCATCACCTTGCTGGGACCGTCGGGTTCGGGCAAGACGACGCTGCTGATGGTGCTTTCCGGCTTCAACCGGCCCGACTGCGGCAGCGTCAGGTTCGGCGATACCGAAGTCATCCGCCTGTCGCCCCACAAGCGCGACGTGGGCATGGTGTTCCAGAACTACGCCCTGTTCCCGCATATGGACGTCAACAGCAACCTCGCCTTCCCGCTCAAGCTGCGCAAGGTAGGCAAGGCCGAGATCGCCGATCGGGTTAAGAAGGCGCTTGAGTTGGTACAGCTTGTCGGGCTCGGCGAGCGCCGCATCAGCCAGCTCTCGGGCGGCCAGCGCCAACGTGTCGCCCTGGCCCGCGCGATCATCTTCGAGCCGCGGATTTTGCTTATGGACGAACCCCTGTCTGCGCTCGACAAGAACCTGCGCGAGCATATGCAGATCGAGTTGCGCCGCCTCCATGAGATGCTCGGCATGACTACGGTCTACGTCACCCACGACCAACGCGAGGCGCTGACCATGTCGGACCGGGTGGTGGTGGTCAATCACGGCAAGCTGATGCAGATCGACGAGCCCAAGCAGCTCTACGAACGGCCGCGCAGTAAGTTCGTCGCCGCCTTCATCGGCGAATCGACCTTCCTGCCGGTAACCGTCGAGGGCGGCCGGGCGGCCATCAACGGCCGGCCGCTCAGTCTAGCGGAAGCGCCGCTCAACAACGCCGCCGACCAGTTTCTGCTGCTCCGTCCCGAGAAACTCGAGATCCTGACCAATGGCCAAACCGGCAGCCACAACTGCTTCACGGGAAAGGTGAAGGATCTGGTCTATCAGGGGGAGAGCTTCCTGCTCTACATCGACCTCGACGACGGGCCGGAAGCCACCCTGCGCAGCCCGACGCGGCGCGAGGTGCTCGACGCGGTGCCGGAGATGGGCGGCGAGATCACCATCGGCCTCCATCCGGAAGACACCATCATCGTCAGCGCGGACGACTCATGACGGCGATCACCCAAGACGTCGTGAGCGACGACCGCAACGCGCGCGGCCTGGAGACGGACGAGCAACACGAGCGCTGGATGGTGTTGGGCCTTTGCGGGCCGGCACTGTTTCTCATCTTCATCGTCATGCTGGTGCCCGTCGGCTGGCTGTTCTGGCTGTCCTTCATCGGCGCCGACGGCACCATGTCTTGGGAGAACTACGAACGGCTGTGGCAGAGCAAGTCCTACGCCCGTATATTCAAGACCACCTTCGAGGTCGCTTTCGTCACCACCGGGATCTGCATGCTGATCGGCTATCCCCTGACCTACATGATGTCGCAGTTACCGCGGCGCGCCGCGAACCTGGCCATGATTACCGTGTTGCTGCCCTTTTGGACATCGTTGCTGGTCAGGACCTACGCCTGGCTCGTGCTGTTGCAGCGCAAGGGGCTGGTCAACGGTTGGTTGATCGACGCCGGCATCATCGATACGCCCCTCAAGCTGGTGCATAATTTCACCGGTAACATCATCGGCATGGCGCAGATCATGCTGCCCTTCCTGGTGTTGCCGCTCTATGCCTCGATGAAGGCGATCGACCGCGATTACGTGAAAGCCGCGGCGAATTTGGGGGCCAGCCCGGTTGCCGCCTTCTGGCACGTGTTTTTGCCGCTCTCACTGCCCGGTCTGTTCGCCGGCATGCTGCTGGTCTTCGTCATTTCGCTGGGCTTCTTCGTCACCCCGGTTGTGCTCGGCGGCGGTCGCATCATCATGGTCGCCATGCGCGTCGAGAAGAGCATCTCGCTCTATTCGAACTGGGGAGCGGCGAGCGCCCTGGCGGTGGTCCTGTTGATCATGACCCTGGCCTGTCTCGCCGTCGCCGCCAAGCTGCTCAAGCTCGATAAGGTCCAGAGCGGGGGAGGTGCAGGATGAGTTGGCTCAACGCTCCCGCTTCGGAAAC
>ERZ813253.119-NODE-119-length-30999-cov-6.642103_pt1 | contig 30999 bp, 24 predicted proteins | sample MGYA00520893_ERZ813253 | MGnify/ENA primary metagenome ERZ813253 (study PRJEB31669, sample SAMD00080414) | marine metagenome | biome: oceanic hadal pelagic zone biome; feature: marine hadalpelagic zone; material: sea water | place: Pacific Ocean:Izu-Bonin Trench...
CTCGCTGACCATCATCTCGACGGCGCTGATCGACACCGGCTCGCGCATGGACGAGGTCATCTTCGAGGAATTCAAGGGCACCGGCAATTGCGAGATCGTCATGGATCGAAAGCTGGCCGACAAACGCGTCTTCCCGGCCCTCGATATCGGCAAATCCGGCACCCGCAAGGAAGAGCTCATCGTCGATCCGGCCGATCTCGCCAAGATGTGGGTGCTGCGCCGCATCCTGATGCCCATGGGGTCTGCCGACGCCATGGAATTCCTGCTCGAAAAGCTCAGGAGCACCAAGAGCAATGCCGAATTCTTCGATTCCATGAATACGTGATTTCGGTCGCTTTTTTACGGTCGCCTAAGAGGCTCCCTGCGTTCAAACGCCCAAATCTATGTCTACACAAGACTGGGGCTCACGCCGGGTTAGCCGGCGGCCCGCTTGCGGGCTGGAAGTGGAGCCCCCTTATTTCTCTTCCTAGCTGAAGGCTGATAGCTGACGGCTGACAGCTTTCCCTTACGGCAGCAGCACCGTCGAGCCGGTCGTCTTGCGGGCCTCCAGGTCTGTATGGGCCTGGGCGGCGTCGGCCAGGGCGTAGGTCTGGTTGATTTCGATGCGCAGATGGCCCCCGGCGACCATGGCGAACAGGGCGTCGGCGCTGGCGGTCAGCTCTTCACGGCTGGCGGTGTAGGCCGACAGGGAAGGCCGGGTGAGGTACAGGGAGCCCCGCGACGCGAGGCCTGCGGGATCGAACGGCGGCACCGGGCCCGAGGACTGGCCGAAGCTGACCATCATGCCGCGGGGCGCGAGACAATCCAGCGAGCCCTCGAAGGTATCCTTGCCGACGGAATCATAGACCACCTGGACGCCTTTGCCGCCGGTCAGCTCGCGGACCGTCTCCGAAAATTTACCGTCTCCGAGAATGATCGGATGGTCGCAGCCGTGGGCGGCGGCCAGGGCGGCCTTTTCCGCCGTGCTCACCGTGCCGATGACCGTGGCGCCCAAATGCTTGGCCCACTGACAGGCGATCAGCCCGACCCCGCCGGCGGCGGCATGAAACAGGATGGCGTCGCCGGGCTGCACCGCATAGGTCCGGTTGAGGAGATATTCGGCGGTCATGCCCTTGAGCATCATGGCGGCGGCCTGGTCGTCGGCGACGCCCTCGGGAATCTTGACCAGCACGGCGGCGGGCACCAGCCGGGCTTCCGCATAGGCCCCCGGCGGCGGCGCGGCATAGGCGACGCGGTCGCCCACGGCGAGGTCGCTGATCCCCTCGCCGAGCGCCTCGACAACCCCGGCGGCCTCAAGCCCGATGCCCGCCGGGAAGGCGGGCTGGGGATAGAGCCCGCTGCGCATATAGACATCGATGAAATTGAGCCCCACGGCGTTATGGCGGACCAGCGCCTCGCCCGCCCCCGGCGCGCCGACGTCGACATCCTCCCAGCGCAGGGCCTCGGGTCCGCCGTATCGATGAATTCGCATGGCCTTGGTCATGGGCGTGTGTCCTTAGGTGGGGAGTGATGGGCAGGTGGCGACAGTCTAGAGCCGCCTAGTGTAAATGTCCCACCGAAGCTTGCAGCCCCGGCTCGAACATAATTCTTTCAAGATTGAGTAGCTCTTGACGAAAATGAAAAAAATTACCACTATATGTAGTGTGTGAGCGACACGGTGAGACTCCCCGCCGTAGCACCGTCCCAGGACGGGAGCGCAATGGGGGAACTTAGGGAGCGCCCCCCTCACACATGAGCGCCGATGCGACCCAACAAATGTCGTATCGGCGCTTCGCTATGATCACGCAAGACAATTTCTTTTCTATGAGCCCTTCGGTAAAGCCGCCGCGCATCCTTCAGGTGGCTCCGGTGGAACATGGTCACGAAAACTTCGTCACGAGCCGTTCCTTTCAGACATACGCGCCAAAACTTGTAGGGCGTCTCGCTTAAGTCAGCGTGAATGACTTCTATCGAATGTTGCTTGTTTCCAGGCGACACAAATCCGTTCGATAGAATTCTTTGCATCTGCTGATAATCTTGAAAGTTGATCTCTTTGTGTTTGAACCTGGTTTTGTTGAGCGTGTAGTCCGACAACCAAACCACAGCACCGCTTTCGATGCCTAGGGCACGGGTCAGTATGGGCTCGAAGATCCGATATACCTCCACGGGACCAGCGTCGATCCCAGCATGCCAATTTGCAAGCTGGACATCATCCATGGGCAAGAATGTATGGAATTGACGTGCGATTTCCTATCGGGAATTTTCGATCAGCGCAGCTCTGAGATCATCCCCGGCGCAAGGCCTCGCGCAGGGCGTCCGGCTCGGTGATCGGCAGGGAGCAGGTCTCGCCCCGGCAGACATAGGCGGTGGGTTTGCCGTCGATGGCGGTCTTGCCTTGCGCCGGGTGGCCCTCCGGCAGGGTGGCATCCGGGGCGATAGTAGCGAGCACGCGGTTCGGCGCGTTGGTCTCGAAGGCGGCGCGGCGAAGCGCGCGCGTGGCGTCGTCCGCCTGATCGCCGATGATCACCAGCTGGACCGATCCGCGCAGCAAATCGAAGCCGTTGAGCAGGGCGCAGCAGGCCGCCGGGTTCTGGTCGGCTTCCAGGGCGAAGGCCTGGGCCAGCGCCTCGCCGCGCGTGCGGTAAGCGGGCTTGGCGGTGAGGGCATGGAGCCGGGCCAGAACCCCGATCATGAGCCCGTTGCCCGACGGGGTGGCGCTGTCATAGGCGGTCTTGGACCGCACGATCAGGGTTTCGCCGTCGTCGGCGGTGAAGAAATAGCCGCCCGCCTCATGGTCCCAATAATGCGTATCGGCGACCGCCACCCAGTCTTCGGCGCGGGCCAGATAAGCCGCCTCGCCGGTCGTCTCGTAGAGCGCGATGGCGGCCCCGGCCAGGGCCGCGTAATCGTCGATGAAGGCGACATCGCCGAGCTTGTCGGCGCGGTAGCTGTGGCGCAGACGGCCATCCACGGTCATGCGCGTCGCCACGAAGTCGAAAGCCCCGATGGCGGCGTCGATCCAATCTCGCCGGTCGAACGCGGCGCCGGCCCGGGCCAGGGCGGCGATCATCAGGCCGTTCCAGTCGGCGAGCACCTTGTCGTCGTGCAGCGGCGGCACCCGTTCGGCCCTGACCCGGAGCAGGATTTCGCGCAACGGGGCGAGGGCTTCATCGTCCTCCACCGGTCCGGGGTTATCGGCGACGGTGGCGGCCAAATGAGTGCGGTTCAGGATGGTCTTGCCTTCCCAATTGCCGCGCGCGGTGACGTCATAGGCGGCCTTGAACCGGGCCGCCTCATCGCCCAGCAGCCGGTCGATTTCCGCCTCCTGCCAGACGTAATATTTACCTTCCACGCCCTCGCTGTCGGCGTCATAGGCGGCGGCGAAACCGCCGTCGGGAGCGATCATATCGCCCATCGCCCAGCCCGCCACCTCGGCGGCGCGCTGCTTGAACAGCGCCGCTCCGGTTTCCTGCCACAGGGCGCATAGAAGATCGAGCAGCAAGGCATTGTCATAGAGCATCTTCTCGAAATGCGGCGCCAGCCAGATATCATCGACCGAATAGCGCGAAAAACCGCCGCCCAAATGATCGTAAATGCCGCCCTGGCACATGCGGTCGGCGGACAGCACCACGGCATCGCGGAAAGCCACATCGCCGCTGTTGCCATAGGCCCGCCACAGCAATTCAAGCGCCATGGTCTGGGGGAACTTGGGCGCGCCGCCGAGGCCGCCATGGACCGGATCGATCTCGTCGAGCAGACGCCGGGCGGCGCGCATCTGCAAATCGGCCGAGAACTCGCCCCCGGCGGCGGGCCGCGCCATGGCGTTGAGCGCGGTGGTCAGCGCCTGGTTATTCTGGGCAACCTTCTCCGGCGCCCCGCGATAGGCGTCGTCGACCATGCGCAGCACGTCGATGAACCCCGCCCGCCCGTAGCGTTGCTCCGGCGGGAAATAGGTGCCGCCCCAAAACGGCTCCCCAGCGGGGGTCAGGAACATGGTCAGGGGCCAGCCGCCTTGCTGGCCGAGCAGGCTGAGCGCGCGCTGATAAATGCCGTCGAGGTCGGGCCGTTCTTCACGATCGACCTTGATGTTGATGTAGAGCTTGTTCATCAGGGCGGCGATTTCCGCATTCTCGAAGCTCTCATGGGCCATCACATGGCACCAATGACAGGCGGAATAGCCGATCGACAGCAGGATCGGCTTATCCTGGAGTCGCGCTTGATCGAGGGCTAAGCGGTCCCAAGGCTGCCAATCGACCGGATTGTCGCAATGCTGAAGCAGATAGGGGCTGGTTTCCTGGGCGAGGCGGTTGGCGGTCATGAATTCTCGGCGCTCGTCATGGGGGGGGGGGAAGATGTTCGACAGGCGTTGCCGCCGCGCCGGGCTTGACTTAACGTGAGGTAACCTGGGGCGAAACAGCGCCAGGGGCAAGCCCCATCGCCCCTTATAACGGGAGAAAATTGATGAAAATTACCGTTGATGTCGAATGCACGCCCGAGGAGGCGCGAAGCTTCCTTGGCCTGCCCGATGTGACCCCGGTCCAGGAGGCGTTCGTCGAGGCGCTTAAGGAACGCATGAACGAGTCGATTTCCGCCATGGACGGCGACGCCATGATGAAGGCCTGGATGCCTGACGGTATGGCCGGCTGGGAACAATGGCAAAAGATGTGGTCTAGCGGCGAGGTAAAAAAGTAAATATAATAACGTACTAACGCCATGGCATCCGACGAAAGCCCGACCACTATCTTCGCGCCGGCGACGGCTTTGGGACGTGCCGCGATCGCCGTGCTGCGTATTTCGGGACCCCATGCCGGCGCCGCCTTGCAAGCCCTGGCCGGCGATCTGCCGCCCCCGCGCCGGGCGACGCGGCGACGGCTGACGACGGCTGATGGCGAGGCGCTGGACGACGCCCTGGTGCTGTGGTTTCCCGGTCCGGCGAGCTACAGCGGCGAGGACGCGGCCGAGCTTCATCTGCATGGCGGCCGCGCCGTGGTCGCCGCGGTGCTCGAGGCGCTCGCCGCCCTGCCCGGCCTGCGGCCCGCCGAGCCCGGTGAATTCACCCGGCGCGCTTTCGAAAACGGCAAGCTCGATCTCACCGCCATCGAGGGCCTTGCCGATCTGGTGGCGGCGGAGAGCGAGGCTCAGCGCCGCCAGGCCCTGCGCCAGCTCGACGGCGAATTGGGCGCTCTCTACGACAGTTGGCGCGAATCGCTGCTTCACGCCCTGGCGATGATGGAGGCGGCCATCGATTTCTCCGACGAGGACCTGCCGGATGATCTGGTTTCATCGGTGCACCACGATATAAGGAGTGTGCTTCAAGGTTTGATACTACATCTTGATGACAACCACCGTGGCGAGCGTCTGCGCGAGGGTCTGTTCGTCGCCATCATCGGCGCGCCGAATGTAGGTAAATCGAGTCTTTTGAACCGTTTGGCGCGGCGCGAAGCCGCCATCGTCTCCCACCATGCCGGGACCACCCGCGATGTGGTCGAAGTGCATATGGATATCGCCGGGCTGCCGGTCATCCTGGCCGATACGGCGGGTCTCAGGGCCAGGGTGGAGGGCGCGGGCGGCGCGGGCAAGGATCTCGACGAGGTCGAGCAGGAGGGCATTGCACGGACCCTGGCCCGCGCCGCCGCCGCCGATCTGAAGATCGCCGTGTTCGACGCCGCGGCCTGGCCCCGGACCGACGAGCGGACCCGTGAGCTGGTCGATAAAGACACCATGGTGATCGTCAATAAGATCGATCTAGTGAATGATATCAATGATATAGAGCTGGGCGAGAATTCTATCGCCGGGGCCGGCAAAACAGTAATGGACCGAACGGTCTGGCCCCTGTCATGCCGGGACGGAACCGGCCTGGAGGGCTTTCTTGAAGCCCTTGAGGCGGCGCTGACCGCGCGGCTTGTGCCCGGCCTGTCGGTCGTCCTGACCCGGGCGCGCCACCGCGCGGCCCTGGAGGATTGCGTTGCCGCCCTGGAACGCTTTCTGGCGGCCCGGGACGAGGCCTTGACGGCGCCGGAACTGGCAACCGAAGACCTGCGCCTGGCCGCCCGCGCCCTGGGGCGGATTACCGGGCGGGTCGATGTGGAAGACGTGCTCGACGTGATCTTCGCGGAATTCTGTATCGGCAAATGACCTTATACCAAGGAGCGATAATAGAGACCCATAGAGATCGTGTCCGCTTATTCCCGGGTGAGGTCGGGAACCGCGAGCGATGCCTGAGCATCGGTTAGGTTTCCTGACGCACTCCGGGGGTGAGCGGACGCGACCGCAGGCGGCTTCCCGTGGCTTTCGGACGTCGTTCCGCCCGTCTTGCGATGCGCCTGCATCGCGGCGACGGACGCGCCTAGCCGAAAACCACGGGAAGCCGTCTCTATGGGTCTCTATTATCGATCCTTGGTATTAGGGGCCCGTTTCACGTGAAACATCCCCGGTCATGGCTGCTGGATAAGGCTTTTGACAGGACCGAGCCGGCTGCGTAGAGTGCGCGCCCATGGCAACCAAGCAATCCTTTATGTATGACGTGATCGTCATCGGCGGCGGCCACGCCGGCTGCGAGGCGGCGGCGGCGGCGGCGCGGCTCGGGGCGCGCACCCTGCTGCTGACCCATAAGCTTGCGACCATCGGCGAAATGTCCTGCAATCCAGCCATCGGCGGCCTGGCGAAGGGAACCCTGGTGCGCGAGGTCGATGCCCTCGACGGTCTCATGGGCCGGGTCATCGACCAGGCCGGCATCCAATATCGCCTGCTCAACCGATCCAAGGGCCCGGCGGTCCGCGGGCCGCGCGCCCAGGCCGACCGCAAGCTCTATCGCCAGGCCATGCAGGCCGCTCTCGCCGCCCAGGAAAACCTGGAGATTCGCGCCGAATCGGTCGAAGACCTGCGGCTTGACAGCGCCGGCGTCGTCGAGGGCGTTGTTACCGCCAACGGCGAGACCATCGCCGCCGGGCGGGTGGTGTTGACCAGCGGCACCTTCCTGCGCGGCATGATCCACCTTGGCGAAGAGACCTGGGCGGCGGGTCGGGAGGGCGATGCATCCGTCGTGGGCCTGGCGGAAACCCTGGAAAAAGCAGGCTTTACCATGGGGCGGCTGAAGACCGGCACGCCGCCGCGACTGCACCGCGACAGTATCGATTGGCAGGACCTGGAGAGCCAGGCGGGCGACGATCCGCCGGTCCCCCTGTCGTTCCTGACCGACAAGATCACCCTGCCCCAGATCGCCTGCGCCCTGACCAGCACCACCCCGGCGACCCATGCGATTATCAGCGCCAATCTCGATCGGTCGCCGCTCTATGGCGGGCGCATCGCCGGCGCCGGGCCGCGCTATTGCCCCTCCATCGAAGACAAGGTGGTGCGCTTCGCCGGGCGCGACGGTCATCAGATCTTCCTGGAGCCCGAGGGCCTCGACGATCCGACGGTCTATCCCAACGGCATCTCCAGTTCCCTGCCCCGCGATGTCCAGCGCGCCATGCTGGCCACCATTCCGGGGCTCGAGCGCGTGGAAATGCTGCGTCCCGGCTATGCCATCGAATATGATTACATCGACCCCCGGGAGCTGCGCCCGAGCCTCGAGACGCGCCGATTGGCCGGGCTCTATCTCGCCGGGCAGATCAACGGCACTACCGGCTATGAAGAGGCCGCGGCCCAGGGCCTGATGGCCGGTCTCAATGCCGCCCTGGCGGCGGGTGGCGGCGATGCCTTCATTCTGGACCGGGCGGACGCCTATATCGGCGTGATGATCGACGATCTGGTCACCCTGGGGGTCGCCGAGCCCTATCGGATGTTCACCTCGCGGGCCGAATTCAGGCTCAGCCTGCGCGCCGACAACGCCGATCTGCGTCTCACGCCGCGCGGGCTGGACATCGGCTGTGTCTCGGCCCGGCGTGGCGCCCTCTATCAAGCCAAGGCAACCGGTCTAGACGCTGCCCGTAAAATTGTTAACCAACTGAGCCTTAGCCCCAACCGGCTGCGCCGCGAAGGGCTGGCGGTCAATCTCGATGGGGTGTCGCGCAGCGCCATGGCCCTGCTCGCCTATCCGGAGATCGATCTCGCGCGGCTGGCGGCGATTTGGCCCGAACTCGTCACGTTTCCCCGGGATGTCGCCGAGCAGATCGAAATCGAGGCGCGATACGAGGCTTATCTGGCGCGCCAGGCGGCCGACGTGGCGGCCTTCCGCCGCGACGAGGCCCTGGCGCTACCGGTTGATCTGGATTACAGCGCCATCGGCGGCCTGTCGAACGAGGCCCGCGAGAAGCTCGATGCGGCGCGGCCGGCGACATTGGGCGCGGCGGGCCGTATTTCCGGGGTCACACCGGCCGCCCTGACGGCCTTGCTCGGCCATGTGCGACGCCGGGCGAAAAATGGTCAAGCCACTGGTAACAAAGATAAATCCAAGGCGGCGTGATGGGCGATAGGGCCCCGCCGCAGGGCGCCACCGACGGCCAGCCGCTGACCGCCGCCGGCTTCGTCCGCGCCACCGGTGTTTCACGTGAAACAGGCGAGCGACTCGAGGCCTATGGCGCCCTGCTCGAAAAATGGAACCGGCGCATCAATCTCGTGAGCCGCGCCAGCATGGCCGATCTGTGGCGCCGCCATATGCTCGATTCGGCGCAGATTCTCGACTTCATACCGGCGGGCAGCAAGCGCCTGGTGGATTTCGGCAGCGGCGCGGGCTTCCCGGGCCTGGTGTTGGCTGTCCTCGGGGTCGAGGGGGTCGAGCTGGTCGAGAGCGACGGCCGGAAATGCGCTTTTCTCGCCGAGGCCGCCCGAGTCGCCGGGGTGTCGCCGATCATCCACAATTGCCGGATCGAGGAGCTGCCGCCGGCGCCCGCCGATGTCATCACCGCGAGGGCCTGTGCAAACCTCGCCAAGCTGTGCTCATACGCCGCGCCGTTTTGGGCGCCTCGGACCTGCATGATCGCGTTGAAAGGAGCACATATAGATGAAGAATTGACCGAAGCCACAAAATGTTGGAATATACAGGCGGAAAGACATCCGAGTTTAACCGACCCCATGGCAACGGTCCTTTGCATACGGCATCTTCACCATGACAAAAAATCAGATCGTATCGTTTGATGAAGCGAAATCACCCGATCGGATGAAGCCCGATGGGCGGCCCCGGCGCGTGTTCGCCGTCGCCAACCAAAAGGGCGGCGTCGGCAAGACCACCACGGCGATCAATCTGGCGACCGCCCTGGCGGCGGTGAAATGCCGCACCCTGCTGATCGATTTCGACCCCCAGGGCAATGCCAGCACGGGTCTAGGCTTCGATCGCCACCATCGGCCCGTGACCTCCTATGATCTGTTGATGGGCGAGGCGACGCTCTCCCAGGCGGCGGTCGAGACGGCGGTTCCGGGACTCGATCTGGTGCCCTCGGTGGTCGACCTGTCCGGCGCCGAAATCGAATTGGCCCATGCCGATCGCTGGGAATATCGTCTCAAATCAGCGCTTTACGGTAAATTGTCCGCCTATGATTATGTCATCATCGATTGCCCGCCGGCGCTCGGGCTGCTGACGGTAAATGCCCTGGTCGCCGTCGATTCCCTGCTGATTCCCCTGCAATGCGAATTTTTCGCCCTTGAGGGGCTGAGCCAGCTTCTGGACACGGTGAAACGGGTCAAGAAAAACCTCAATCCCTCCCTAAGCCTGCTCGGTATCGTGTTGACCATGTTCGATAAACGCAACAATTTGTCCGCCCAGGTGGCCGCTGATGTGCGCAACCATATGGGCGAGATGGTCTATGACACGGTCATTCCGCGCAATGTCCGCATCTCCGAGGCGCCATCCCACGGCAAGCCCGCCCTGCTCTATGACGTGGATTGCGCCGGGTCGCGGGCCTATCTGCATCTCGCCAGCGAGGTTTTGCGCCGCGAGAGCAGCGCCGCTCAAACCAGGGGAGTCGGATGATGAACAGAAGCTCAAACGGGTCGCCGCCACGCCGGGGTCTGGCAAGGGGCCTGTCGGCCCTGCTCACCGATATCGACTCCGAGGATTACAAGTCAAATGTCGGCGTTGAGCCGACCACCGCGTCGATCGAATTTCTCAAACCCAGCCCCCTGCAGCCCCGCCGCCGTTTCGACGAGGAGGGTCTCGAGGCGCTGGCCGCGTCGATAAGCTCTAAGGGTATTCTTCAACCCCTGGTCGTGAGGCCGGATAGCCAGTATCCGGGTTCTTACGAGATCATCGCCGGCGAACGGCGGTGGCGCGCCGCGCAGATCGCAAAGCTTCACGAGCTGCCCATCGTGATCCATGATCTGTCGGATCGCGAAGCCCTCGAAGTCGGTCTGGTGGAGAATATTCAGCGCGCCGATCTGACGCCGATTGAAGAGGCATCGGGCTATCGCAGGCTGATCGACGAGTTCGCTCACAGCCAGGCCGAACTGGCGGTCATCATCGGGAAAAGCCGCAGCCATGTGGCCAACTGCATGCGACTGCTGGGCCTGCCCGAGGCGATCAAGGAAATGGTCGTCGATGGCCGGCTGAGCGCCGGCCACGCCCGGGCGCTGCTCGCCGCCGATGGGGAAAATCAGATAAAACTGGCGGAAATAGTCGTCTCGCGTGGCCTCAATGTGCGCCAGACCGAGGCTCTGTTGCGCAAGCCGGCGGATCGGTCCGGCCGGGGCAAAGCGCCTGTCCATAAGGACGCCAACACCCTCGCTCTTGAGCGTTCCTTGAGCGACCGTCTCGATCTGTCCGTGGATATCAGCCATCGCGGCCCCGGCGGCACGGTCTCCATCCGCTATGGGTCGCTCAATCAGCTCGATGATCTTCTGCGCCGCCTCGGCGCCAAGGATTAGCCTCGCGCCGCTTTCGCCGCCCAGGCCAGCCGCATCAGGGCGCGGCTGCAGATCGCTTCGGCCGGCAGGCCGGTGGTCTTACAGGCGCGCTCCGCTTCGAGGATGATTTCCATCGCCCTCGTGGTCCGGGCACTCGGCCAATTACGGGTCTGTGACGATAAGGCTTTTTCTATTTGAAAGTGTAACGGCGGGCGCATGGACCGAAGCGCATGATCAATCGAGTCGCCCTGTTCTCGCGCCCCCGCCAGGAGGTGCAAGCGCTGTAAATGGCGCATCGCCGCGCGCAGCACGGAGACCGCGACGGCGCCTTCCAGATAGGCCCGCGCCAGGCCCCGTTCCACCGCGGCCAGGTCGCCGCCCGCCGCGGCCATGGCGATGCCGTCGAGGGTAAGAATCGAGCTGTCGCCGATACAGGCTTCCGCATGGGCCAGGGTGATGCGTGTCTCGTCGCCCATATAGAGGGCGAGTTTTTCGATTTCCGATCGGGTCATCAGCCGGTCGCCGCCCAAGGTGCTCACAAGATAGCGCAAGGCGGCCGGTTCGCATGTCAGGCCCAGGGCGCTGGCGGTCTGCTCGATGATTCGCCCCAGGTTGCCGCCTTCATCGGGATAACAGGGCAGCGCCGCGGCGATTTTCGACGATTCGAAGGTCTTGCGCAGTTTGGACCGTGCCGGCAGCTCTCCGGCTTCCACCAGAATCAGTGCATCGCCTAGGGGGTCGGCTAAAAACGATGCAATAACAGCGGCTTGCTGGTCACTCGCCGGGCGCAGGCGAACCACCCGGCGGCCCCCGGTCATGGCCAGGGCGGCGGCCTCGTCGGCGAGGCGGGCGGGATCGTCCTTGAGCATGGCCGGATCGAGCTCGGCGACCCGGAAGGGATCGTCCAGGTCGTCGACGATCCGGCGGGCCAGGGCATCGGCGCGTTCGCGGATCAGGCCGCCGTCGGGTCCGTAGATCAGCATGGCCTGGATCGCCGGGTCGGGAGAGCGGATAAACGCGTCGACCTTACCTGCTGATAATTTCATTGTTTACAAGCCGTTGCAGTGAATGAGCATCACTGCGCCTGGGCCTGGCGGCGGGAGAAAAAAGCGGCGAGTTGGGCACGGATCTCCTCGGCGACTTCGCGCACCGTACGGCGCGCGGAATCCTGCTCGGCGGTCAGGGTCGCGAAGTCCGAGCGCACCGCATCGTAACTGCCGACGGCGCTGGCGCTGCCGCGAAACAGCGGTTGGCTGCTCTCGCGGTCGATGAGGACGAAGCTCGCGTTGACCAGCAGATTATAGCGGGTGATGGTGCTGTTGGACTGAATCGCCAAGGCGTTGCTCGATTTCGTGGTGTTGATGACCAAATCAAAGATCGGCTGGCCCGGTTCACCGAAAGGGGTAAGCCTTTGAATCAAATCATTTCTAAGATTCTGGTCCAGGCGGTCCGAAACCTGCCCAATGGCGATTTCCGCCAGCTCATTGGCTGCTGAATCAACACCTTGCGGGCCGTAGAGGGGTCGAAAGCCACAGCCGGCCAGCAGAACCATTGCCGCGACCAGGCTCGCCAGACGCAGAAACCTCTGCCTCGTCAGAGACTCATACCCGACCGTGAGCCGATCTTTTTGGCGCTGTTGTCTCGCTGCCGCCATGATTTCAAATCACGACATTGACGATACGATTGGGCACCACGATGATCCGGCGTATGGTCTTGCCGTCGATCGCCCGGATCATGGCGGGATCGGCCAGGGCGGCGCTTTCCGCGGTTTTCTCGTCGCTATCCTTGGCGAGTTCGACGGTGCCGCGAAGCTTGCCGTTGACCTGAAGGGCAAAGGTCACCGTATCGTCGCCAAGCCAGGCGGGATCGGCCTCCGGCCAGGGAGATTCCACCAACAGGGTCTCATGGCCGAGCAATTGCCATAATTCCTCGGCGATATGCGGCGTCATCGGCCCGATCAGCCTGACCAACGCCTCGAGGCCCTCGCGCAGGACCCAGGCTTGGCCGCTGCCGTCCCTATCAAGGCTTGTGAGATCGTTTGTAAGTTCACGAACCCGGGCGACGGCGCGGTTGAAGTGGAAGCGATCGAGATCGCCGGTGGCGTTGCTGATGGTGCGATGAATCGCCCGGCGCGCCGCGGTGGCCGCAGCGCTGAAGGACTCGGGCATCGGCGCGCCGACCGGCGGCAGCTTGAGGGTCGGCTCGGCGACCATGCGCCACAGGCGGTTGAGGTATCGCCAGGCGCCCTCTATGCCGGTCTCGCTCCATTCAAGATCACGTTCTGGTGGGCTGTCGGACAGCATGAAGAGACGCGCGGTATCGGCTCCGTAAGCATCGATGATCGCTTCGGGATCGACGACGTTTTTGCGCGACTTGCTCATCTTCTCCGAGCGCCCGACGATGACTTTCGCCCCGCTTTCGACGTGGATGAAGCCGCCGTCGCCGTCTTCGCGCACTTGCTGGGGGAAAAGCCAGTTGCCAGCCTCGTCGCGATAGGTCTCGTGGCACACCATGCCCTGGGTCAACAGGCCGGCGAAGGGCTCGTCGAAATCGACGTATCCACAGTCGCGCAGGGCCCGGGTGAAGAAGCGCGAATAGAGCAAATGCAGCACCGCATGCTCGATTCCGCCGATATATTGGTCGACCGGCAGCCAATAGCGGGCGGCCTCCAAGGCGATGGGATTTTCTGCGTGCGGACAGGTGAAGCGTATGAAATACCAAGACGATTCAATAAAGGTGTCGAACGTGTCGGTCTCTCGAACAGCCTTGCCCCCGCATTGCGGACAGGCCACATGCTTCCAAGTCGGATGATGATCGAGCGGGTTGCCGGTGACGTCGAGCTCGATATCGTCGGGCAGGGTGACCGGGAGCTGATCGTCGGGCACCGGCTGGGTTCCGCAATCGTCGCAATAGACGATCGGGATCGGGCAGCCCCAATAGCGTTGCCGGGAGATGCCCCAGTCGCGCAGGCGGTAGGTCAGGGTGACCTCGCCGCTGCCGTCGGCGGTCATGCGCTCCGCGATCGATCGTTTGGCGTCGGCGACGGACATGCCATCGAGGAATTGTGAATTGATCGCCACGCCGTCGCCGACATAGGCCTCGTTCGAGCCGACGAAATCGCGGGTGAAGTCGGCCGCCTCGACGGCGGCCGGCGCGATCACCGGGATCACGTCGAGGCCGTATTTGCGGGCAAAGTCCAAATCGCGCTGATCATGGCCCGGACAGCCGAAAATCGCCCCGGCGCCGTATTCCATGAGCACGAAATTGGCCACATAGACAGGCAGATGACAGCCTTCGATGAACGGATGCTTGGCGGTCAGCGAGGTCTTATAGCCCTTCTTCTCGGCCCGCTCGATGGCCTCCTCGCTGGTCCCCATGCTGTTGCATTCGGCGATGAAGGCCGCCAGGCCGGGGTCATCGGCGGCGCATTCCTCGGCCAGCGGGTGATTGGCCGCCAGGGCGCAGAAAGTGGCGCCGAAGATCGTATCGTGGCGCGTGGTGAAGACCTCGAGGCGGTCGTCGCGGTCGCCCTGGTCATCAGCCAGGTCAAACCACATGCGCAGGCCCTCGGAACGGCCGATCCAGTTCTCCTGCATGAGCCGCACCCGGTCGGGCCAGCGTTCGAGGCGCTTGAGGCTGTCGAGCAGATCGTCCGAATAGTCTGTAATGCGCAGCATCCACTGGGGCAGCTTGCGCTTTTCGATCACCGCGCCCGAGCGCCAGCCCCGGCCGTCGATGACCTGTTCGTTGGCCAGGACGGTGTTGTCGACCGGGTCCCAATTGACCCATGATTCGCGGCGGTAGGCCAATCCCTTGGCGAAAAAATCGAGAAACATCTTCTGTTCGTGGCGAAAATAGGAGGGATCGCAGGTGGCGAGCTCCCGCGACCAGTCGTAGCTCAGGCCCATGGATTTCAGGCCGCTTTTCATGGTGGCGATGTTGTCCCGGGTCCATTGGGCCGGATGGACCTTGTTTTCGATTGCCGCATTTTCCGCCGGCATTCCGAATGCATCCCAGCCCATTGGATGCAAAACATTGAATCCTCTTGCTTTTTTGTAGCGCGCGACGACATCGCCCAGGGTGTAATTGCGCACATGCCCCATATGGAGGCGTCCCGATGGGTAGGGAAACATCTCCAGCACATAGTATTTTTCGCGGGCCGTATCGTTCTCGGCCCGGAAACAGTGACGGGATTGCCAGATTTCCTGCCACTTACCTTCGATTGTTTTGGCGTTATACCTTGCCATCGTAGTGTTTTTCGACCCCGCTCCATGACTGGCTTTGCTTGCGGGCGCAAAACTAGCATGCTGCGCAGCACCTTGCCAGCAGCGGCAGGCTCGTATCGGATTAGTAAATCAGGCCTCTCAAGGTATCAAGATAATCTCATTGTCGTCGCCTCTGCGTGGATCGTCTATGGGGTCAAAATCCGGGAAGAGATTGATAACGACTTGGCTCATGGCGGCTCCCAGCGCCGACGAGCCTTTCGTGTAGGCGACGTCAAGTTGGCTCAACGTCTCGTCGCGATAGCAGAATGCTGCCCGGATCTTGACCCGGTCGGAGACCGAGTCCTGGGAATCGACATCACGGCAGATCGACGAGGCGCCCGTATAACGGTCACCACTGAATACCATGACCATCCGGAAGCGATCGCTGGTGTTCGCCGAGGGCGTTGAGGTGAAGTTCGTCAGCCGACCGAAGGAGCTGTCTTGTATGGCGGTGATGACTGACGCATCGAATGCAACTTGGGATTCACCACTCGGGTTGCCGTGGATTTCTATGAGAAATTCGCGGTCCGAGGCGACGAATAGAAAAGTGCCGCGCAGGTTGCTTTTTTCGTAAGAAACGTTGGTGACAGTTGTCGCGCCAGCGCAGGCACTGACCACGAGTGAGAGCGCCATAAGCTGCACTTTGGAAATAAGCTTCATGCCGGGCACCGTTCGTAGGTTGTTCCCCCACCACAAATATAGTATTCGCCGAGATTGCTGCAAGGGCGCTACAGCAACCCCAGCCTATAAACGTGGCGAGTTTTTATGCCCGATCCTGGGTATTATTCAGCCAGGCCGGCGACGAGAAGCTCGCGTGCCCTGGTGAGAATGCCGTCTTCAAGCTGGCGCGCCGTGCCCGATGAGACCTCGTCGTCTATCCAGTTTCCTGCATCGTCGCGTGTCTGACGGAAAACCGCCACTTTCAGGCCGTCCGATCGCAGGCTTCGACTAAGGATATAGACTGTCAACTTGAAGCGCTCGTTGACGCTTTCGGGCGGCGCGAACCAATCGGTGATGATGACGCCGCCGAAGGGGTCGGCTGAGGCCAGCGGCATGAAAGACAGGGTGTCCAGGGTGGCTCGCCACAGGAAGGCGTTGACCGGGATCGGAGAGGCCTCAACGCCCGCTTCTTTGCCGCCGAAGATGGACAACCCCGAGGAACCGAAAATGCTGCTATCTCCGAATAACTTTTCATGCTCCCTCTCTCTTTTAGTTTTGGGGACGTCGTATTCAAGCCCTTCAACCGGGGCACAAACGGTGAGCAGCAGTCCCGTCGCCATGGCCAAGATTAAAGCTCCACCAACCGGAATCTTCGATATTCGGCCCCATGAAAACTCTCGCATCGCTTGCCCCTTATCCCGTTTGGAAACAACCAGCACAGGCGTGGTCTGAATAATGAGCGTATCACTATAGAGAGTTCGGCATATCTCGTCCAGATGACCCCCTTTAGATTTCAGGTCCCAGGGCCGCAAGCAAGGGCCCCAGTTGTTTCTCGTAGCGCTTCCATGCCTGGATGGAATCCGTGTAGATCGGTCGGCGAACCTGGGCGGCGCTGGCGGTATGAACCGGGCGGTCCGTGCGGTGAAACGCCAGGCAGGCGTCGTCCCATTCGAGTCCGCAATGGGCTAGCAAGGCTCGCGATTGCCCCTCCTGATCCGCCACCACGTCTTCATAGTGAATATCGTATATGAACCCCGGCAGCACGCTGTGCCAGTGGCGCATCAAATCGCGGTATAAAGTGTAATATTGACCCAATTCGCCCAAGTCATAGGCGTAGTCATTGCCAGAGCTGGAGAAATCATTCTTGAAGATGGACAAGCATGTGTCCAGCGGGTCCCGGCAACAATGGATGATTGTTGCCTTTGGCAGCATGAGCTTGATCATGCCGATAAGCCGGAAATTAGGCGGCATCTTATCGGTGATGAATTGCACGTGATTGGCGCGCAGTCTGATACTGCGGATGTAGTCATCGCCGGCGTTTGAAAAGTCGCGGATGCTAGCCTGATTAATACCCTCTGTGAATCCTGGATCGTCTATCCCACGGAAATAAGCAGTGACAATTCGATTTATGTAATTCAACTCTCCAGCACCATAGACATTTGGATGGCTGGCCAGGACCTGCTCCACAAGTGTAGTGCCGGAGCGCAGCATGCCGAGGATAAAGATGGGAGATTCATCTGACGACCCGGCGGCTAGATGTCGGCTGAACAAATCTTCAGTGAATAATTTTTTTAAATTTTCAAAATACTTTTCAACGGTTGCCATCGAGAATTCATAAGCGCCACGTTTTATGGCATTGGCCGATCGATAAAAGCCGAAAGCCTTTTCGTAACGGCCAATATCCTCAAATGACTTCCCCAGACCAAAGGCGATATGCATCTTCTGTTGATCGCTCAGGTCCGGCATGGCGTAGGCCACTTCCATGGCCTTGATGTCATCATCGTATTCGGTGAATTTACTAACGTTGGCCAAGTGCCGGTGAGCCTCGGCTAAATCGGGCGCAATGGCCAGGGCTTTGCGGTAGCAGGCGACGGCATCGTCCAGCTTGCCCTGGACCATGAACACATTGCCAAGGTTGCTGTGCGCTTCGGGATAATCGGGCGCAATCGCGAGGGCCTGGCGAAAGCTCGCGAGCGCCTCATCCTGCTTGCCCAGATTTTTGAGCGCAATGCCAAGGTTGTTATGCGCCTCGGCAAATTCGGGTGCAATCGCCAAGCAGCGGCGATAACTGGCCACGGCCTCGTTGAACTTCCTCTGTTCCTGGAGCGCATTGCCAAGGCTGTTATACGCAGCGGCGTAATCGGGCGCAATCGCCACGGCACGGCCATAGCAGGCAACGGCTTCATCCAGTTTCCCCAGGGGAATGAGCGCCTTGCCAAGATTGTTATGCGCTTCGGCGTAATTGGGCGCAATGACCAGGGCTCGGCGATAGCTGGCCACGGCTTCATCCGGTTTCCCCTGAGCTCGGAGCGCATTGCCAAGGCTGTTCTGCGCCGCGGCATGATCGGGCGCAATCGCCAGGGCCTTATGAAAGCTTGCCACGGCGTCATCGATTCTGCTCAGGGCCATAAGCGCAACGCCACGGTTGCTGTGCGCTTCGGCGTATCCGGGTTTGGTGGCGAGAGCCTTATCGTAGCTCGCCACGGCTTCATCGATTTGCCTCAAAGCAAGGAGCGCATTTCCAAGGTTGTTATGGGCTGCGGTGTAATCGGGTTTGACGGCGATGGCCTTGGTGATGAGCTCGACGGCAATCTCGTTTTTGCCATTTTGGTGGGCGATCACGCCAAGCAGATGCAAGGCGACGTGCTGATTGGGGTCGCTTTTCAATATCTGTTGATAAATACGCTCAGCCTGAGACAGGCGACCTGCGGTGTGGTGCTCAACGGCGCGATCCAGGGATTGCTGACTGTACATGTCTCATACTCTTAATTTGTGAACTTCACGATGTTACCAAGGATCAGCAGTAACGTTAATCGGTTTGAAATCTGATCGCGCCCACTGCGCGGTGGACGACAGCTTCCGCTTCAAACCGGAATGTCTTTAAAACCGCGGCTCACCACTATTGTTGAGATAACCATGTTCGGCCATCACCTCGCCATGATCGTCGATCAGTTTCTTGACCTGATCCACCGTCAACACCTTGCGCCATGAGCCGGTCTTTCCTTTGCGGAAGAACGCCCGGTTGTCGGCCTCCACGGCCTCGACGAAGCCGCCCTCCTTCTCCTGATTGGCAAGCACCTTGAACGAGCTGAATTTTATCGCTTGTTTCAGGCGCGGCATCTCGAGCGGCAGGCCGAGGTATTTGATCAGGACGCGCCAGGTCTTCTCCGGCTTGAGAATCATATCCTCGTAACGCATGACATGGCACTCGAGCCCCGGCGCCCTGGTCCAGCTTCGCACATGGGAGCTCCAGCTTCCGAACATCTGATGAATCAGATTGAGATGAGGAAGCATGATCCTGTCATTGGCCGCCATGGCGTTGATCGCTGTTTCATGCGAATCTCCATAATGATGCGCATATGACACCGCCACATCGAGAGGGTTTCTGATGACATAGATCGCTCCCGCTGTGAATTCGGGGGTGATAGTCGGAATGCCATGGTAGGTGGTAACGGCGTTGTGGGTCTTGACAAACACTGAGTCCGAGTTCGACCAGGCGAACATCTCATGCACCTTGGGTCGCAGGGCTTGTATTTCGCCAAAGCTTATCGTATCGACCGGCCGACCGGCGGCCTTTTCGAAATGCCCCGCAGTGCCGTCGCTGAAATTGAAGTTCCGCAGATCGTCGATTGGGACCGGCGCGCGGGGATACTTGATATAATTGGCGAGAAACGCCCTTAGCCAGGTATTTCCCGACTTAGGGTAGGACGCCAACCATAGAATTCCGGGCATTGAAAGCCTCCGAGCTTGCGAAAAAATTATGAAAACGGCAGATTTTTAACACTGGCCCATGAAATTTTGTTGCAAGGCGCCCTTCACATTTTGTGATTCGCATATTATTAAATTTAGAGCAATATACGGCGGGATTAAACCGGGGTTGTTTCATCTAGGGTCAGGACCTATTAATTCGCTTGCATGAATTAAGATAGATTGATTCAATGGCATAGCCAAGGAGGCGTTGTCATGAGTGATCTGTTTTGGTTGTCGAAGGCGCAGATGCGCCGGATTGAGCCTTTTTTTCCGCTGTCGCATGGGAACCACGGGTGGACGACCGGCGGGTGGTCAGCGGCATCATCTTTGTCATCAAGTACGGTCTGCGCTGGCGCCAGGAAACACCCGCCCGCCTTCGGCAGGGTACTCTACCGCAGCCGCCACAAGATCGAGAATATGTTCGGGAAACTCAAGGACTTGCGACGCATCCATACCCGCTATGACCGGTGTGCACACCTTCTTCTCAGCCATCTATATCGCCGCTTTCGTCATCTTCTGGATCAATCAATGAGTCCTGACCCTAGTTCGTCAATGAAATCACTTTTTCAGTTTTTCTCCGATGGCATTGACCGCCATGATCGGCATGTAGCCCTCTGAAATTTCAAATTTTGGAATATTGTCTTCAAATTCAACATTCTGCTCGGGCAGGTGCTCAAGTTTAATTTGAAAAAGATTCGGCTCTAACTTCAGATGATCCATAGAAAAATCCTCAGTTTCATTCTTCGCGATTTGAAAGCCAATCGCATCGTTAGTTCCGCTATACCACCTCGACAAGAAATGAATGTCATCAAATAGTTCATCCAAGCCAGAGAATGAAAACCTCCAATAATCCGCGGGGAAATCGTGATATGCCTGAACCCAGGGAACGCTGATAAATAATTTTCCATCTCGTGCCAATAATTTCTGTATATTTTTGGCTGCTATCCAGGGTTTTTTCACATGCTCAAGTAAATGAGGCGCAATAATCAATCCAAAGGTTTTAACTCCCAGAATCTTTCGGATTTTGTCGACTGGAAATGTGATATCGCACACAAAATCAACACCAGGCCCATCAACGATATCAATGCCGTAATATCCAATTTCCGAACACGCCTCTCTCCAATTTTGCCATTTATCGAGAACCTCGATTTTCGAGCCAATATGAAGGGCGGGACCTTGTACATCCTGCAGCATATTGTTGATATGCTGTTCCGCGTTGATTTTTTTTACATGAACGCCAAAATTCGGCAACTTCGTTAGGGTCATTTACACAAACCTCATTCACCAGACCGGCCGCGCAGGACCGGCTCGCGGTAGATCTCGATATAAAATCAAGGCATTAAATAGTCACGCAATAAGTACTTACCGATCGCCAAAGGAGAAACGCTATCTCTGTTGATCAGCCTCTTGAGAGCTCCAGTTTGGATGTTAGTGCATGACCGACCTTTGGTCTATTGGCGTGATGGTGGACTTGACCGATGCTGCGGTGCATGACAGTCAGGTTCTGGACGATATCCTGAATCCGGACAACACGGCTTCCGGCGTATGGGCGGACAGCGCCTACCGGTCGGCGGAGATCGAGGCGAAGCTGGATGAGAAAGGCCTGAAGAGCCGGATCCACCGCAAGGGGAGCCGCAACAAGCCACTGAGCGAGCGGGAGGCGCGGGCAACAAGACCTGCTCACAGGTTCGGGCCCGGGTGGAGCACGTCTTCGGGGCTCAGAGTAACGATATAGGCAGAACGTTGGTGCACGGCATCGGGCTGGTGCGGGCCAAGGTGCGGACCGGACTGAAGAACCTCGCCTATAACCTGCGCCGCCTGGTACAGCTGGAGCGCCTCGCGGCGGCAACGCCGACATGACGGTATTGAGGGCAGGAGTCCGTGCAGATTGCGAGTTTCGACATCAAATAAACCGATCGGGAGCGGTCGGACGCTAAAATCCCGAGACCGGGTGATGCTCGCTGCCCAGTTCAGGCTCGTCAGGGCATTATTCGAGGTGCCCTATAGTAAGATCAACGACATCCCCATCATAAGAGGGTACAGTTTCCCTAGTGGGGTATGGTTTACTTGAATTTAGATTGTCTGAAAATGTTGGATAAGAGTACGAAGCCTGCACATTCGGCAAGCTCTTCCCCGGGGCGGCAGACGCTGACCCTCCAAAATGCCCTAGACCTTGCTATGCAGCACCATACTGCGGGTCGCTTGCCGCTGGCCGAGCGCATTTATCAACAGATATTGCAAGGTGACCCCAATCAGCCCGTCGCCTTGCATCTGCTTGGTGTCATCGCCCATCAAGCGGGAAAACATAACATTGCCGTTGATCTCATTACCAAGTCCCTGGCCATAAAACCCGATCATGCCGCGGCGCATAACAACCTGGGCAATGCGCTCGTCGGCCTGAATAAAATGGATCAAGCCGCCGTCAGCTTTCACAAGGCCCTGACCATCGCGCCCGATCATGCCGGGGCGCATATCGGCCTTGGCATTACGCTCCTCGCCTTGGGGAAACCGGATGAAGCCGTGGCTAGCTACGCCAAGGCGATCACCGTCATGCCCAATAATGCCGAAGCCCATAACAACCTTGGCAATGCGCTCCTCTCCCTGGGGAAACTGGATGAAGCCGTGGCCAGCTACGCCAAGGCCATCGACGTTAAGCCTAATTACGCGGAGGCACGTTATAATCTGGGCAATGCGTTCCAGAAACTGGGGAAGCTGGATGAAGCCGTCGCTAGCTTTCACAATGCCCTCGCCATCAAACCCGAATACGCCGAGGCGCATCTTAGTCTCGGCAATGCGCTCAAAGACACGGGGAAGCTGGACGCGGCCGTTGCCAGCTATCACAAAGCCCTCGCCATTGCGCCCGATTACGCCGAGGCGTATTACAATCTGGGGAATGCCTTAAGGACCCAATGCAAATTTGAGGAGGCAGTGCAAGCGCTACAAACCGCTTCAGAAAAAGCGCCTAAAAATATGCTGATTTCGAATGATTTGATCGATATTCTAAATTATCACATGCCGAAACCGGGAACCCGTGGTGTCCATGCCAAAGCACAGGAGGCCTTGCAACGGGTGATACCTTCAAGCTTCGTTACACACAAGATCACCGATAAAGCTGTGCGGCAATTATATCAACAATGCCATAGCATTCTGAGCTCCCATGACCTAAGCGGTAAAAACGTTATTTTTCAGCTTTATCGAGGTGCTATGAGTGATTTGGAGTGTATCCGACATTTTGTGGTGTTTGATACATTCAGCATTGTTCCTGAGTATTGTTTTGGCTGTTTTAAAGTGTCCATAGCGCCTCGAACTGTTGTCGAACTATTCAAGCTGATGTTGATTTTCGATCGTCTTAAATTACCAAATGATAACACCCGGAAATGCCATGTGGAAGTCAGGCCAAAAATCTCGGGCGCATACAAAGGTGTGATTTACTGTCGGAATCTCGACGAAGGAAAGCAAATTTCGAAGACGGTCAAGAAAATCATAGGTGAAAAAATTTCTAAAAATATTCCTGTTTCCGTAAAGAGAGGCTGTTCAGAATATCCCATCGTCTTTCCAGACTTTACCCAGTTTGAGGACGATGGTACTGCAACGATGGTCTATAACGAAGAATGGCGTGAGCATGAGGACTATACCGATAAACACCTCACAAGGCACATCTATCCGTCGGAGTTTAAATCACACAACCATTTAGGTTTCACCCTGCGCGATGTCGTCATAATGCGTTCGTGGCTGGCCTATGCGGTGGCGATAGGCGATTTAAGTTACCAAAAGATTTGCAAGACACCCATACGAGATGTGCCGATAAAAAAACGCCCGCGGTTTCAACCTGTCAAGGAATAATAATCCCCTCGCGTGAAAAAGGACATCCGTTAAGAAAAAACATGCACGCGGAAGATAATGCGCCAACATACGCCACCACCAAATGCCCGAAGCTGTGCATTTTAGTTTTTGTCAGAGCCAGACGGTAGATGTTTATACCAGATTGTATTGAACAAGACTCACGCGGGGAATTCCCAAGGTAGTGTCCCCGGACGTGGCTCAGAGCCGACGGCTTCTTGCGCTGGCCGAAATTTATGACGGTGGCAGGCGATTGGATGGGTTGCGCCCCCGAGGGTTGGTGTAATGGCAAGATGGTTTCTGGAGCCGGTGGGCGATAACTTCATCACGGCCTACAACTTTGCCAAATGATTCAAGACCCTCAAAGGGCTGACGCCCTAATGAAATTATCTGTAGAGCTTGGATGTAGTCGCTCATCTTTCCTTCGCTGAGCAGCAGGATGATCGGGCGGCCCTCACCGTCACATACGGCATGAAGCTTGGAGTTCAGGCCTCCTTTGGTGCGCCCGATACAGCGGGGAACAGCCCCTTTTTTAACAGGCTGGCCGCCGTCCGGTGCGCCTTGAGGTGGGTTGCGTCAATCATCACCTGGTCCGGATCACCCGCCTCGCCCGCCAGGGCGGCGAAGATGCGATTGAACACCCCCAGACGGCTCCACCGGATGAACCGGTTGTAGATCGTCTTGTGCGGACCGTAATCCTTTGGCGCATCGCGCCAGCGCAGGCCGTTCTTGATAACAAAGATGATGCCGCTGACCACGCGACGGTCGTCCACCCGCGGTATCCCGTGCGACAGTGGAAAATATGGCTCAATCCGGCGCATCTGCGCCTTCGACAACCAAAACAGATCACTCATGACAACGCCTCCTTGGCTATGTCATTGAATCAATCAATCCCAATTTATGCAAGCTAATTAATGGGTCTTGAATCTGGTTATTATCTCAGCCGTGGGCGGCTCGCAAGAAAAAAAGGGGCAGGATTTGAATCCCGCCCCCAGTTCATTGGATTAAAGCTGTAAACCCGTGTTAGAAGCCGACGGCAAGGCCCCAGATAACGGCTGTACCATCGTTTTTAGAAACGGTGGTGCCCGTGGCGGCTGCCTGGCCTTTCGTGTCCGCTTGGTAGAACGTCAGAGAAGTACTCAGACCCGGCCCTATCTGATATTTGGCGCCGACTGCCCAGGATTCACGCTCTGAATCATCTGCCCTAGCGATAAAGCCTTTCGAGTTACCTTCAAAACGGGCCACGCTGAAGCTATAAGGACCAGTCGAATAGGACGCGCCCAAAGTCCAGGCCGTGCCTTCGTTCGAAGTGGTTCCGGCAGCGTTAGACTGACCTTCCTCGTTGACGGTCACCCCGCCGCCGACAGTAAAGCCGGCGTAGCCGACCTAAACCCCGGCGTTCCATGTGAGGAAGTTGTCGAAGCCAGCGGCTTTGGCGACTGATGGCGCATGGGCACCACCAACACCGAGCATGGCGCTGATGCTGGCGTCATTAATATCCCCCTTATAGCTGACGCCGAAATCCCAAGCATCCTGGTATTCTGTGAGGTCGGATGCGAGACCGTTGTCCTCGCCAGCAGTGGTGCCGGTCGTCGGGGACCAGCTGGCAGCCAGCTGAAAGCCGCTGAACCGAGGCGTGAAATACGTGATCTTCTGCGAATCACCACTGATGTCGCTATAGGTGCTGGTTGCCGTACCACCACCGTTGTCGGTCATGGTCATGTATTGGCCCTGAGACCCGGAGTTGGGTCCGAGCCCGACATTTGGAGAACCGATGATCATGCTATAGCGGCCGCTGTTGACGGAGCCCAGGCGAAGTTGGCCAAAACCGCCGCTCAGCGTAACATAGTGCTGATCAATCTGATCGCCGGTACTCTCGGCCTCAAGCTCGATGGCGCCGCCGATCACGAGACCGTTGTCCAGCTCACCGCGCATTTTGAAGTGAACTTCGTTGTTCTGATAGGAAACTTCATTGGCAGTGCTGGTGCCTAAATCTTGCTCACCGAAACCAAAATTCTGTTTAAAGCTGCCGCCAAGCTCCAAATGTATAGGATCCATTCCCGCCGCAGCGGGAGTAATGCTGAGCCCCAGAGCCACCAAGAATGTCGTACCGTATAGTTGCTTTTTCATGTGATCACCCAAAAACTATAGTTGATTGGAAAACTTCCCGAAGCCAAAACCGCTATGCCGTAGCTGATCTTTAGTACCGATCCTGGCCCCATCCCCGTCCTCATAACGGAGCTTGCAGGCAATAATCCCGACCTATCATCATGGCGTCAAGGAAATAAATGACATAATGTTGTGATACATACACACTGTTGCTAATTTATCACGAATCTTGACGGCCCAAGGCATATTAACGGTTTGCCTACAATCTGGATCATCGATATTTGGTTTTGCTGATAACCTTGTGATGCCACCCTGAGAGTCACGGATAAGCTACCGTTGTGGAAAGTCTACGGCCTGATTGACGATAATTTTAGCCGCATCGCCAAAACCAGGCTGTCGGATGGCCGTGGAGGGATATCTATTACGGTGGCGATGGAATTTGGATATGGTTGGGGTAGATCTGGCATGATCCGAGAAAAACCTTCAATGCCGCAACGAATGGGGGGCCGACGGGGACAATGTGCAAATATGAATAGGGCGGAAAATCGGCGGCGGCGTAAAATAGCTGAGAAAGCATCAAGGAATTCAAAGCCCGTACAATCGCTATACCCTTCTCCTGATCGGCAGCAGCTGTTGGCCGCCCAGCTAGCCCTGGATCATGCGATGCAACACCACAGCGCGGGTCGCCTACCTCAGGCCGAGCGTAGTTATCAACAGATATTGCAAAGCGACCCCAATCAGCCCGTCGCCTTGCATCTGCTTGGCGTGATCGCTCATCAAACGGGTAAAGCCGAGGTTGCCGTCGAGTTCATCACCAAGGCCGTCGCTATCAAACCGGATTTCGTCGAGGCGTATATAGTCCTCGGCAATGCGTTCCAAGAACTCGGGAAGCTGGACCAGGCCATTTCGAGTTACGCCAAGGTCCTCGCCATGGCACCCGATTATGCTGAGGTGCACAACAACCTTGGCAATGCGCTCCAGGAACTGGGGAAGCTCGACGAGGCCGTCGCGAGTTATTGCAAGGCCCTTGACATCAAGCCCGATTATACGGAAGCGCATAACAATCTTGGCGTTGCGCTGAATCTTCTAGGGAAGTTCGACGGGGCCGTCGCAAGCTATCAAAAGGCCCTCTCCATGGCACCCGATTACGCCGACGCTCACAATAACCTTGGTGTAGCACTCCAGGCCTTGGGCAAGCTGGATGAGGCTGCGGCAAGCTATCACAAGGCCCTCTCTGTTGCGCCTGATTTAGCCGAGGCGCATAACAACCTTGGCAATACGCTCCGCGACCTGGGCAAACTGGATGAGGCGGTGGCGAGCTATCACAAAGCCCTCGCCAGTTCGCCCGATTACGCCGAGGCGCACAGCAACCTTGGCATTGCGCTCAAAAATCTGGGCAAGCAGGATGAGGCGCTCGCGAGCTTTCGCCAGGCCCTCGCGATTGCGCCCGATTATCCCGAAGCGCACAGCAACCTTGGCAATGCGCTCCTCTCCCTGGGGCATCCGGGCAGGCCGCGCTTCCGCCTCCCGCCATCGGGTTCGGTCTGGCTGCGCTCCGACTACGGCGGGCTGCTCGATGTCCTCACGCCTGCCGGCTCATTCATCGAAGAGGGCGAATTGGTGGCGACGGTGACCGACCCTGAGTATCCAGGTAAATCGATGGAGATCCGGACGCCGACTCAAGGTCTGCTGATTTGTACGGCAACGCACCCATTCGTCACGACGGGTACACCCATAGGTCACCTGCTGCCGATCATCAAGGGTCTGAAAACCGTGCGTCGCCGCCTCGATGAAGAGGGTCTCCTTGTCCTCAGCGGCGCCGATGGCGATCCGCCATGGAGAGAGGATGACGATATCGAGGACATCTCGGTCGAGGGTGTATGGGAAGGCGGTTCGCCGGATGCCGAGTGGGGCGAGAATCCAGAATCAGCAGCCGAGGAAGAAGCCGAAGAGGCTGACCAAATCTGATTCCGAAGCGATTTTCCCAAACCGATCCGAGCATTTCGTTCCGATTCGATTATTCCGTCCGATCAGAGCACTCCGCTCTGCACAGAACATTCCGTCCGAATCAATCCTCGAGCTTGGGTGCCTTCGGCAGTCCTTCTTCATCATAGACAGGCGTGTAGGTCACCGGCTTCGAAGCCAGCATCGGCGGCTCCCCCTGCTTCGAAGGCTGCTCTTCTGCTGCGATGAGCGCACTCAGATCAGGTGCAGCCGGCAATTCGTAAGCCCTGTGCTCCGGGGTTGCCCCAGGTATTGATTGGTCGACTCTGAACTCCTTGTAGGCATCCTCGATCATCGCATTATGCCTCATTCTCATGCCGACGAATGTGACACCTCCAACGAGGCTGAGGATGAGAATGAGCATCAGAACGATGCCGAAGGTCGAGCCCAGGAAAGCCATCAGTGACTCGCTGAATGTTGGTGGAGGAATCCACACGTCAACATTGACGATCCATTGGATCTTGGTCTCGAAGCCCGAATCGACGATGGTGACATTGAGGTATCGCATGCCATCTCCCTCGTCGCAAAGCGCAATCGCCAGACCCCAGTCGGGTGATTCGCAGTCGATCGTCTGGATGAACAGGCGCTGACCATCAGCACTGACATTCCCCCCCAGGTCCTGTCCGTTCATCTCCCATGAAACGGTCTTCCTGATCTCCGTCGGGATGCCGGTCAGAGCGATTGTGAATGATTGGTTGACCGCATCCCAATATGGAACGTCGCTGGGGGCGGGGTTCGCCACGATCATAGAGCCTCTGTCCAAATCATCATCGACGGCATCATTGCAGTCGTCATCCCAATTGTTCCAGACTTCTGTCGCATCGGGATTGATGCTGGCGACGAGGTCCTGACAGTCCTCGAAAGCATAGAATCCATCCTCGTCACGATCGAAGTCGAAAACCACCGGATTCGACTTCGGGACACTGACCTCGTAGCCATCCTTGAGCCCATCGCCATCGGTATCGTCGTCATTCGGGTCGGTGCTGAGATTGTGATATTCATCGAAATCGTCGAGTCCATCCGAATCCGAATCGAGCTCGGAAAAGCCCTCGTCGACGATATCGTCGCAATCGTTGTCCTTGCCATCGAGCGTCTCCGGCAGGAATGGTGCGCGCTCAGGATCATCATCATCACAATCCTGGAACCAATACCAGCCATCCTCATCGTAATCCGGATCGGCCCAAAGCGGATTCGATCCGTAGGTATTCACTTCAAGTCCATCGGGCAAGCCATCGCCGTCCGTGTCGCCGTCGAACGGATTGGTCGAATAGTTGTGATACTCGTCGTAATCATAGAGTCCATCTGAATCCGTATCGATCGTGAAAAAATCCTCATCGATGATCAGATCACAATCGTTGTCGATACCATCGAGCAACTCCGGCAACGCCGGATTTCGATATGCATCATCATCATCGCAATCGAGGAACCAATGGAAACCATCAGAGTCGGCATCGGGGTCGTAAGTCAGCGGATCCGAGCCGTATTGATTCACCTCTTCGCCATCCTTCAATCCATCATCATCGGTATCAGAATCTTCGTAGTCGGTGCCGTGCAGGTGGTATTCAGGCCAGTCTTTGAGGCCGTCATTGTCGCGGTCGGTGAAGTTGTAGCCCTCATCGATGAAATCATCGCAATCATCGTCGATTCCGTTCAACCTCTCCCACTCACCAGGGTTGACCTCCGGGTTGCCGTCATCGCAGTCCTGGAAGTGGTAGAACAGGTCACTGTCAGCGTCCGCATCGTAGACCAGTGGGTCGCTTCCCCAGTAAGTGACCTCGATCCCGTCGGACAATCCGTCGTCGTCGCTGTCCGAGTCGAGGGGATCGGTTCCGTAGGTGAAGATCTCCTGAGGGTCGGTCAGGCCGTCGGTGTCCGAATCCGCAGACAGCGGGTCGGTTCCATAGGTCATCACTTCGTCGTAGTCTGAAAGGCCGTCATCGTCGGTGTCGGCATCGTAAGGGTCGGTTCCCCAGATGTTGGTCTCGTTCTCGTCTGAGAGTCCGTCGTCATCGTGGTCGAAATCGATGTCGACGCCGTGGAAGATGACCTCCCATGAGTTCAGGGTCCCATTATCGCCTGAACCTGTGTCACGCATCTTGAGTTTCCATTCGCCGAGGCTCGATTCGCCCCAGTGCTGGACGGTGTTGAAGAGCCAGCTGGAGTAATCGTCGCCGCTGTCGCTGTGATCCTCGGCGAGCCAGGATTCGGTACCGTCTGGCGATTCGAGGACGATGTCGAGGTCGCCGCGATAGGTGTGGTCGATGTCGAGGATGACATCGATGCTCTCGATCGATAGTTCGAGGGGCACCGTCAGGCTGAACTCGGTCCAGTTCGTGTCATCGTCGGGGATGCCGAGATACACGGAAAACGGTCCATAGGTCACGTTCATCTCTGTATCGAGGGTGGTCCAAGACTCTGCCAAAGCCACGGCTGCGCCTGCATCGATGGCTCCGAAGCCGTATTTGTGCGAGATATCGTGGCCAGCACCATTCGTCGTCCACGAACTGTCGTTCGGGTCATTCTTGCGCGCGCTGTGGACGAGGATCTCCTGCACATCGCGCCATGTCAGGTTCTCATTGGCGTCGTACATCAGGGCGATGACGCCGGCGGCGAGCGGGGTCGCGCTCGAGGTGCCGCCGAAGGTGTGAGTGACATTGCCACTGCTGTTGTAGCCGCCGCTGCCATTGATGTCGGTGGTGGTGATTGCTTCACCGTCGCCGTTCGAATGGGCAGCGACGAGGATGTTTGCTCCTGGCTCTGCGTAGTATGATTGCTGGCCCATATGGGTTATGGCTGTCACGGCGATGGTGAAGCGGCTGTTGGCGTATCCGTCATAATTGGAATTGTCATTACTGCCTAAGCCATTGCCGGCCGCCCAGGTGATTGTGTTGCCCAAGCCATCGCGGCCGAGGTAAGCATCTTGCTCGAAGGCCGCGAGAGTCAATGGTCCAGGTGCTTCGAGAGTCTGGCCATCGTCAGAGGGCCCCCAGGAATTGGTGTAGATGTCTATGTCATCGCTCTCGTAGGAGAGAGCGTCCGCCTCAGTCGCATCGCCTGCCCAGCAGGCGATGAGCATCGAGCCCGCGAGGGTTGCTTCCCAAGCCGCGCCGGCGACGTAGAGAGAATTGTTACCGACCGCGGCAGCGACACCGGCAGCGGCGGTTCCGTGGCCATCCCAACTGCTCGGAGCAGGGTCGCCATCACTGTTGCACCAGTCGTAGGAATAGAGTGATGAGTAATGGGGTTGGATGTCCGGGTGGCTATGGTCGAGTCCATCATCGACGACGCTGATGATGATGCCCTCGCCGCGGTAATCGTCCCAGACATCTGTGGCGTTGATGTCCTCGCCGGCCACACCATTGGTCTGGCCGGTGTTCTCAAGGTGCCACTGGGCGCTGAACTCGGGGTCGTTGGGATTGGCACGCGGAGTCTGTTTCTTCAGGACCAGCGGCGAGAATGACTCGATCTGACCAACTTCGAGAGCGGCTTGCATCCCTGGAATCGCAGCCAATGGCTCGTCGAAGTGCCAGATGTATGCACCCCTGAGAATCGGCGCGGGCTCGACTTGCCTCGGGCTCGCCAGCGTCCAGACCTGTTTCTTGAGTGGCACTTGAGT
>ERZ813253.120-NODE-120-length-30917-cov-5.430205_pt1 | contig 30917 bp, 28 predicted proteins | sample MGYA00520893_ERZ813253 | MGnify/ENA primary metagenome ERZ813253 (study PRJEB31669, sample SAMD00080414) | marine metagenome | biome: oceanic hadal pelagic zone biome; feature: marine hadalpelagic zone; material: sea water | place: Pacific Ocean:Izu-Bonin Trench...
CAAATATTACAACTTACATCAACCTCAGCAGAGGGCTCTGTAAAAGGGAAATAAGAAGGTCGTAACCGAATTTTTGTTTTTTCTCCAAACATCTCTTTTGCAAAATAAAGTAGACATTGTTTCAAATCAGCAAAACTTACATTTTCGTCAATGTACAATCCTTCTACTTGATGGAAAATACAATGAGCACGAGCAGAAATTGCCTCATTTCTATACACCCTACCAGGAGAAAGTGTTCTAATCGGTGGTTTATTGGCATTCATATAGCGAACTTGCACAGAAGAAGTATGTGTTCTTAGTAAAATATCAGGATCAGTTTGTATAAAAAAAGTGTCCTGCATGTCTCTTGCCGGGTGTTCTTTTGGCAAATTAAGTGCAGAAAAATTATGCCAATCATCCTCAATTTCTGGGCCTTCCGAAACGGTAAATCCGATACGATTAAATATTTCAACTATTTCATTCCGAATTATAGAAATTGGATGCCTACTGCCCAAATTATCTAAAGCAACTGGTCTAGTTAGATCAATTTCATCTCCTTTTTCTTCTGTTTCAAAGCTACCTTTGTAGGCGTCAACTTTTGCTTGCGCATTTTGTTTTAAGGTGTTTATTGCCTTTCCAAATGCTTTTTTGCTTTCATTTGGGACATCTTTAAAAGCAGCAAATAACTCATTTAAACAACCCTTTTTCCCAAAAAAATCCAAACGAAACTCTTCTACTTGTTTTTCTGATTTTGGAACGAAAGTTTCAACCTCTTGCAGTAAATCCTTTACCTTTTCTAACATCTTAATAATTTATATATATTTGCTTATTCAATTACAAAGAAAGCAATAATTAAAACAATTATGAAAAACAAATTTTTTAAATTTTTATTTCTAGGAGCGATTATCGCTTTTATATGCACATTTAGCGCTTGCAAAAAAGATGCCGATACCATGGCGATAATTACAGTTATTGATGTCAATGGAGATGTTGTTAAAGATGCAAGAGTAAGGCTGCATCAAGATGGACAGATTAGTCAAGCGGGATCTTCTTCCATTGTTTCTAATGTACAATGGACTGATGGCAGTGGACAAACCGAGCATGTATTTGAGCATGAAGCAATTTTAAATATTGATGTGAGCAAGTGGGTTGGAACTAATGAGCTTACAGGAAGTAATGTAATCCGTTTGCTAAAACACAAAACCGTTAGCAAAACAATCGAAATCGATTAAGAGAAATAAGCGATAATAGCTTCTTTTATTAGCAAATCCTGTTGTTTCCCACTAAGATTTTTAATGGCTTTTAATTCTATCCAGTGTGGCCAACCATCTTCATCCACTTTCTCAAATTTAAAATAACCATAAGGCGTAAGTAGTTTGCATACCGCAAGGTGCAGGATATCTTGTTTTTCTTCTTTGCTAAACTCTTTAATCCCCATTTGTAGCTCTTGTACCCCGATCAAGAAAAGAACTCCTTTAAGGTCTATGTCTTCTGCTATATCTTTTTGTAATTTTAAAAGTAAAGTATCCCATTTATTATTCAGCTTTTCCATAAGCGCAAAAATAGATTATTTAATATCTTTACACTATGAATTATTTAGATATTGCAATAGCCGTTCCCTTGCTTTACGGATTGATAAAAGGATTTTCTAATGGCTTGATTAAAGAAATAACAGGCCTACTTTCATTAGTTGTAGGAATTTATGTAGCCCTTAATTTTTCAAATCTATTAGAACCACACCTTAGTGGAATATTTGATAATTATGAGCAATTCAAACCCTTATTGGCATTTGCTATTCTTTTTATTTCTGTTTTATTACTTATCAAATTATTAGGGTATTTAACAGATAAATTGACAAAAGCACTTGCACTGGGATTTTTGAGCAGGATATTAGGAGGAATATTTGGCATGCTGAAATTAGCATTAATAATTAGTTTTTTACTAATGATTGAATCGAAATTTAAGCTCATTCCACAAGACACTAAACAAAGCGCGCAACTTTACAAGCCAATAACTAATTTAGTAGAATTAATTAGTCCACATAGTGAAAAACACAAAGGGTTATTAGAAGACTTTCAAGAGAAAACAAAGCAAATAAAAGAGGATATTGAGGAAAAGATTAAGAAAGAATAGCCTCAATTCCAGGCAGGGGTTTGCCCTCCAAAAACGCTAGCATTGCACCGCCTCCCGTGGAGAGGTAACTCACTTTATCTGCTAACCCAAATTGTTTGATTGCAGCAACAGAATCACCTCCTCCAACCAAAGAATAGGCGCCTTTTTCAGTAACTTTGCAAATAGCATTTGCAATTTCTCTTGTTCCTTTTTCAAAATTTGGCATTTCAAAAACGCCCATTGGACCATTCCATATTATTGTTTTTGAGTGTTCAATTATTTCAGAAAACTTGGCAATGCTTTCTTGGCCAATATCCAAACCCATAAATCCATTTGGAATATTTGTAATTTCAGAAGTATTTGTTTCTGCATTATTATCAAATTTGTTGGCATTTACCGAATCACTTGGCAGACATAAATTCACCCCTTTGCTTTTAGCTAATTCAATAAGCTGTTTCGCCAAAGAAATTTTTTCTTCTTCTACCAAAGAATTTCCAATATTTCCTCCCATTGCTTTAGCAATAGTATAAGCCATTCCGCCCCCAATTATCAGATTATCTACTTTGTCGAGTAGTGCCATGATAACATCAATTTTCCCTGTAATTTTTGCTCCACCAATAATGGCAGTAAATGGCTTTTGAGGATTTTCCAAAATAACTTCCAAATTAGAAATTTCCTTTTCTAAAAGCAAGCCGAAATATTTGCTCTCTGGAAAAAATTGAGCAATAACAGCTGTTGAAGCATGTGCTCTATGTGCTGTTCCAAAAGCATCATTAATATAAATATCAGCCAAGTTTGCCAATTGTTTTGCAAAGACCGTATCTCCCATTTTCTCTTCTGAATGAAAGCGTAAATTCTCTAAAAGCAAAACACCGCCTTCCTCCAAATTATTTATGGCAGTTTCTGCCGTTTCCCCAATACAATTATTTGCAAAAGCTACATCAACTTCTAAAACTTTTGATAAATGATTGACAAGATGTTTAAGGGAAAAACAGTTTTCCGGACCATTTTTTGGCCTTCCCAAATGCGATATTAGGATTACTTTTCCACCTCCAGCAATTACCATTTTTATAGTAGGAATAGCTCCCAATATTCTACTATTATCCGTAATTTTGAAATTAGCATCTAGAGGAACATTAAAGTCAATACGAATTAAAACTCGTTTCCCTTTAAAAGAAACGGCAGTAAGTTTTTCCATTCTGCAAAAATAAAATAAAACCAAATAAACAGATCAAAATTCTTACTTTTGACACAAAACAATAAATAATGCTTTTTGCCGAAATACCAGGAAATACAGCCATAAAACAAAATCTAATCAAGGTAGTTGCCAATAACAGGGTTGCTCATGCACAACTATTTTTAGGAAATTCTGGCAGTGCAAAGCTAGCTATTGCACTGGCCTTTGCACAATATTTGAATTGTGAGAAAAGGAAAGAAACGGATTCCTGCAATATCTGCCATTCTTGTCTGATGTATAATTCTCTTTCTCATCCAGATTTGCATATCATTTTCCCAGTGCTTAAAATAAACAATATTAAAAACCCTTTGAGTGATAACTTTATTTTTCAGTGGAGAGAAATAGTGTTAGAAAACCCTTATTTATCCCTAACACAATGGTATCAACATCTTGGAGCAGAAAATAAACAGGGGGTAATTTACAAGTATGAGGCCGAGCAATTGCAAAAAAAAGTAACACTAAAAAATTACGAATCTGCTTTTAGAGTTATTCTGATTTGGATGCCAGAAAAAATGAACCATGTTACAGCTAACAAACTATTAAAGCTAATTGAAGAGCCGCCAAAAGGAACATTCTTTTTTATGGTTACAGAGGATTTTGAAAAGCTACTTCCTACCATAACATCAAGGATGCAAATGGTAAAAACCAAGCCGTTTAAAACAGAAAACATCACAAACTATCTAGAACAAAAAAAGGGCCTTTTAGCTGAAAAATCTTTGCAAATAGCAAGGCTTGCTAACGGAAACCTCAATACAGCATTACAATTAAGCCAAACAGAAATAAAAGAGGAAACCCACTTAAAAGAATTCCAGAGCTGGATGCAAATTTGCTATAAAGCAAACCTAAAAGAGTTAGCAAAATGGACGGATGAAATAGCAAAAAACGGAAGAGAAAATCAAAAAGAATTTTTACAATATTCTTTAAAACTTATCAGAGAGTGCCTCCTTGTAAATACCTTAAACGAGAGCCTACTAAAAACAGATAAAGAGGAAACAATATTTGTAAGAAATTTTGCTCCATTTATTCATGGAGAAAATAGTGTTTCCATTTTTGAAAAAACAGAGAAAGCAATCAAAAACATTGAAAGAAATGCCAATCCAAAAATTCTTTTTTATGAGCTATCCCTTCAAATGATGCGACTTTTAAAATAAAGCGTAAATTAGCGAACTAAAATTTAGATTAAAGAAATGAGCGGTTGCAGCAATTGTAATACATGTGAAACTTCCCTGGCAAGAGGGTGTAGTAACTCTTCTGTTTTTAATTGGCTTGAAGGAATAAGCACATTGAACAAGAAAGAAGACAGCTCTGTGGAAGTAAGGTTTAAGCAAGACAGAAAGGAATTTTTCATCAATCCGGAGGGCATACCCCTTACAAAAGGAGATATAGTAGCAGTGGAGGGATCACCAGGTCATGATGTTGGAGTAGTTTTCCTTACAGGAGAGTTGGTGATGCTGCAAATGAAACGAAAGAAAGTAGATTTTGAAAAAGAAAGACCAAAAAAAATATACCGAATAGCGAAACCAACAGATATTACAAAATGGGAAAAAGCAATTTCATTAGAAAAAGACACCTTAGAAAAAGCAAAACTTTTGGTAAAAGAGCATAAGCTCCAAATGAAACTTAGCAATGTGGAATATCAAGGGGACAACACCAAAGCAACCTTTTATTATACAGCAGAAAAAAGAGTGGATTTCAGGGAGCTAATAAAATCCTTTTCTAGAAAATTCATGATAAGAATTGAAATGAGGCAAATAGGGGCAAGACAAGAAGCGGCAAAATTAGGAGGAATTGGAAGTTGCGGAAGAGAGCTTTGTTGCTCAACATGGATGACTGAATTTCCTTCTGTTTCCACCTCTGCGGTAAGATATCAGCAACTCTCGATTAATCCAGAAAAAATATCAGGACAATGTGGCAGATTAAAATGTTGTTTAAACTATGAGTTAGATGGATATTTAGATGCTCTAGAAGATTTTCCAAAAACAAAAACAATGCTGAAGACAAAAAAAGACAAGGCAAGATTTTTGAAAATGGACATCTTTAAAAAGAAATTATGGTACACCTATGTTGGAGACCCTTATTCATCCATTGAGCTAACACTTGAGAGAGTAAAAACAATAATAACTCTAAATGAAGAAGGAACACTTCCTGAAAAATTGGAAGATTTTATAATGGAGCAAAAAACAAAAACAAACGATTTTGAAAATGTTATCGGGCAAGACAACATTAACCGATTTGACAATAAAAACAAAAAAAGAAAGGGTAAAAACAGAAGAAACAAAAAATAATGAGGCAAGCAGTCTTTGTTTTAGCGGCTTTTAGTTTACTCTCTTGTACAAACAATTTTCTTTTTAAAGCAGACAAAGAAATTAAAGGCGGATGGCATGCCGACAGTACAATAGTTTTTCAGTTTAATGTTTCTGATACAACAAATATTTTTTATTCAGAAATAAATATAAGACACACCATATCATATCCTTTTCAAAACCTTTTTATTTTTATCCACAGTACAGATCCTTATGGGCAAACAACAATTGACACTTTAGAATGTGTTTTAGCAGATATTACTGGGAAATGGAATACAAAAGGAGTAGGAGACATTTTAGATTTTACACAAAGTTATAAGGACTCTATTGTATTTAAAACAAAAGGAAATTATAAAATAGCAATAGAACAAGCCATGCGTTATAGAGAGCTTCCATCTATAAAATTATTAAAAGGAATAATGTCTGTAGGGGTTTGCATAAAAGAAAAGGGAAACTAATTTTTCCACTTCTCATCCAGCCATTTAGCCCGTTTAGAAATCCAAATTTTTAAATATTCAACTTCTTCCCTGTGTGAGTTTCCAATATAATAATTTGGCCAAACTTCCTTTTGTCCTAACAGAGACCATTTATCAAAATTATTTTCTTGGGCAATTTCTAATTCTACTGCAAAAGTATCCACCATTTCTAAAACAACTTCATCACTTAGGGTGGAGCTTCTTAATTGTCGCCATCTTTTTTTAAGGGCGGATTTGAAAAAGGAATTTTTGGTTAATTTTTCCCACCAAAAAGGGACCTCCTCTTTGCTTTTATATACAAAACCAGAAGTTTTGTATCCATCCAAATAATCGGTAAGTCCAAAGGAAAAGTTGAAATCCCAAATAGGCCCCATTACAATTCTTTTTTCTTCTGATATTTGAAAATAAGTACTCAATCTGTAAGCGTCAATATTTTTACAATACTCATTGATAATTAAAAAATCAATAAAAGAAGTCATATCAATGATTTCAAAAATATCCAAACTATTTTCATTACTTAAAAAAAGCAACTCTTCAAATAAATGCACAAAAGATTGAATTTGAGTTTTCTCCGAAAAACCTAAGGAAGAATTATTTGGATAAACAATTTCAAAAACAGTTTTTGGCGCTTTCCCGTTAGAAATATTTGATTGAAAAAATTCATTTTTTGGCCAATCAATTTTTACTAAATAACCAGCCTCTAAATTTAATCTTTCAGAGTCAACCCTGATTTTTTCGCATAAAACATAAACGCCTTGATAAAATCCATTGATGCTCAATTCGCAAAAGCGCGTTCTTGGAGCATAATGTCCCATTTTTTTAAAAAGGCGATAAGCCAAAATATTTCGCATCAAACTTTTGTCAGAATAAGGGCCGTATAAAATCCAATGTTCGTGCTTGGGAAGATTTAACAGGCCCACTTTTTTTTCTTGCAAATGCTTATTATATACCTTAAAACTATATGATTTCTTTTTAAAGGCCTGTGAGGTGTTTCCTCTTATTTCAATTTGTATATTTTCTTCCAACAAATTCCCCCCATTCCTAATAAAAAGTTTAGCAGGAAGTTTCGGCGCATCTTTAATGCCATTTTTTGTATGAATGCTTAGCCAAGGCAAAGTAGATTTTTTCAAACTTTTTTTAGGTCTCTTGCTAGGGAAATCGCTATTGTTTTTCGATAGATATAATTTCGTTTTATTGTGCTGTAGTTTATAAAATTTCGGGTTTTGAAATTTTAGTAAAAGGGTGTTTTCTCCTGACAAAATGCTTTTTTTAATAATTTTAGAGCTAATAAAATAGTCAGCAGACAAAGAGGATTTGTAAATAAAAGAATCTCGTTTAGAAGATAAAAGAGTGTCCATAAAAAAAGCAGCACTTCTATCTATAAGAAGTTTGTCGTTCAAATACATCCTAAAAAAAGCAGCATTATCTATTTGCAGCAATCCTGATTTTAGTGGGCTAATATTTTTTTTATAGAAAAAATATTCTATTTCAAGCCGATTGCCGGTATCTTTAATGCTTTTTAAATCACTCAACCTATCCACAGCCTCCACATCTCCATCTCTATTTATTAGACGGATTTCTTTTAATTCCAAATTGATATTTGGACTACTACAAGCAAACAAAAACAAACAAAAACAAACAAAAAAATAGTTTTTCATAATCTTATAACCTAATCAATAAATATAATTTTGGAAAATCTATCTTCTTTAATTTTTCCTTTAATTATACAATTTTTAATATTAATGAATCCTCCACCAACATTCTCAAACTTTTCTACTGCCTCTACGCTAATGCTATTGTCATAAAAAAAACAAGAATCAATTTCAACTGACGAACTATCTTTTACAGAAACTCCAATATAATTTTTACTAAAAATATTATTCTTGAGAATAATGTTTTTTGATGGACCGATTTTATTTTCAACATCAAAAGATTGATCTCCACCCACAGAAATCCCCTTGTCTCTTGAGTTAGTTATTTTATTATTTATTATTAAAATATTCTCACAAGCATTTATATCAATACCATCATCAGGAGAGTTTAGAATTTGACAATAAGAAATTATACTGTTTTTTGAAATTGTTAATTCCACAGCATCTGGGATTTTTCGAAAGGTACAAGTTGAAATTTTATGTGTTCCTCCAATTGCAACTATTCCCTCAACTACAGACAAATCTAAAGGAACATCCTTACTTACATAGAGATGTGTATTCTTAATTTTAGAATTAGTAAACTTCATGAATATACTAGGGCTGTAATCTTTATAATCTGGATACCATGTTGCGATTCCACATTGAATTTCAACATCTTCAATATAAAGCATTTCACAATATTCAGCATAAATTTTACCTTTTATCATTTTAAGGTGTTTAATATTATGAGAGTTTCCATACAGATAAATCTGTGTAAAAGATTCTAATTTCTTGATGTTTGATCTAAAAATTACCGGATTCTCAGCAGACCCAAGAATAGATATAATACCACGAACCATTATTCCTGAATATCTTTTAAAATACACAGAAGAGCCTTGCTCAATTATTAATTTTCCTGTTTTAGTAACATTAATATTTTCAGAAACCAAGTAAGGACTAAACTGCTTTGTTAAGGTTAACGTGTTAGATATTGTTGTAGGAATAGAATTGCACTTAACAATCTCAAACACATTTTTAGAGTTAAATCCATCAATAAAAAACTCTCCATCAGTTGCAGTAACTTTCCAATAATATTTTCCTGATGGTAATTTTTCAGCAAACAATAATGTTGTATCGTTTGTATATTTGGTGACAAGTTTTAAGGAGTCTTTGAACAAAAAATCAGAGCTAACAAAAAGCGTATAGCTTATTTTTTTTCCTTTCGGACTTTTGGAAGTAGTCCACTCAAATAATATTTCATCACATACTTTTCTCTCAATTGTTTTTACTGCAAAAGAACTTGGCCATGTGGCAAATTGCGCTTTTAGTTTCCTATTCCTGCTTTTAAAAAATTTTCGTTCTTTTTCTAAAAACTCTTTCCACTGACTTATGCTATTGATTTGGTCTGTGCTATCTTTTGCAACTGAACTTTCAAGCAAGAATTCTAACTCATCAATAATAGGAAGGATTGCATTTGGGGAAACAGAAGTTCTAGATAATTCATCTATTCTATTTTTGACATCAGCAAACATTTGAGGATTCAAAAAAGCCCTTTCAATTAATGGATTATCCGATTCCCATTCACTTGAAGTTCGGTGGTATTGATATGGCATCCAATCATAATAGGAAAGCGTTTTATCCATATCCCAAGGCAAGAGCTCCCACTTTTCTTCAGCATGATAGAGGTAATAATTGTGATAATAAGTGCTTCCGTTAGCTAAATAAATGTTAAGTGCAAGCATATTGACAAAACTAACATAGTTAAAATTTTTCTGAATAAACGATAGGTATTTCGAATCAGCAACAGAATTAACATTCGCAATTAATTGTTTCAAATCCTCCATTCCCTCATCTATATTTGTTTTCTTCTCCCAATCATTTTCAAGATTATCAAAAATACTCATGCAAGCACCATCTTTTGTTGCCTTATATAAATTACCGTTTTCGTCCATTAAAGTATTTTTTAGAAAATCAGCATCCATATTTTCAACCTTCAAATACAAACCAAAATATTCTCCATTTATAAACAATTTCGCAAAAGATGTTTGGAAGCAATTCTGCCCAGACGCCCTCATAATTTGACTACTTAAATATTGCCTGATGTAACTTTTGTCAGAAAATTCAGCATTAAAATTTAACACTTTTTCTAATTTCCCAAACCTCTTTAAAAATCTCACTTTTAAAGATTTTTTAGCGTCTTTTCTTGAAGAATCTCCACGAATTCTCATTCTAGCTTTTGAAGTATCTCCATTAGAAACAATTTGTATGGGGATATAGGTGTTGTCTTTGTAGTTAGTATAAATATAATTTAAGGAATCCGGATTGCAGAGAATATGGTACTCCTCTAAAACGGGTTGAGAGTAGTAGATAGAGTTATCCGTATCGCAAGCACTAAAAATAAGTAAAATGAAAATAAATCGGAATAGAGGATTAATCATAAACTTACATATATTTTCTTTAAGTGAAAGGAGCATTTATTTTGAGCATAAAATTACTATTTTTACCGAAATGAAATCTAAATAAGTGAGCAGAAAAAAAGTTGTATTAATTTGGCTAATAATTTTCTCCCCTTTTATCGGGCTATTTTCAGCCATTTACCTAACCTCATTTGGTTTGTTTGGACCACTACCAACTTTCGAGCAATTAGAAAATCCTAAAAATAATTTAGCTACTGAAATTATTTCAGAAGATGGAGTGCTGCTTGGGAAATACTTTTTTGAAAACAGAAGCAATGTGAAATACCATGAGTTACCAGAGAGCCTAATAAACGCCCTAATTGCTACTGAGGATATTAGATATATGGGCCATTCAGGAATTGATGTGCGCTCATTAGTGAGGGCAGTAGTTGGGCTCCTATTTGGAAGTGGAAATTCCGGAGGAGCAAGCACCATCACACAGCAATTAGCAAAAATGCTTTTCACCGAAAAACCAAGTTCAGGGATAGACAGGGTAATGCAAAAATTCAAAGAATGGATAATTGCAATTCGGCTCGAAAAACAATACACGAAAGAAGAAATTTTGGCTATGTATCTTAATCGTTTCGATTGGGTAAATAATGCAGTTGGTATAAAGTCCGCCTCTCAAGTTTATTTTAATACTATTCCTTCAAAACTAACTATAGAAGAATCAGCAATGTTTGTAGGGATGCTAAAAAATCCTGCCCTCTATAACCCCAATAGAAGAATGGAAATTACAAACGAAAGAAGAAATGTAGTGCTCTCACAAATGAATAAATATGAGTTTATTTCAGACTCGCTATACGAGACTTTAAAAAACCAACCTATTGTTTTAGATTTTAAAAGAGCAAGTCATAATGAAGGGCAAGCACCTTATTTAAGGGAACATTTAAGAGGAGAGTTAAAAAAATGGTGTACAAAACATATAAAACCAGACGGCACCTCATACAATCTTTATACGGATGGATTACGAATTCATACTACCATTAATTCACGGCTGCAAAAATTTGCAGAACAGGCTCTTAAAGAGCACATATCTTCCTTACAAAAAGATTTTTATAAACATTGGAAGGGCTATAGTAAAGCACCATTCCCTAAGGATATGGAATGGGAACAAATTAATGCGATTATTGACCAGGGCATGAGGCGATCGGAAAGGTATAGAAAACTTAAAAAAGCAGAGAAATCGGAAACAGAGATAAGAGCAGTATTTAAAAAGAAAGTTCCAATGACACTTTTTTCGTGGGCCAAGGAAATTGACACGGTTTTATCCCCAAGAGATTCCATTAAGTATAATAAATATTTTATCCATTCAGGTATGATGAGTATGGATCCAAATACTGGGATGGTAAAAGCCTATGTTGGAGGAATAAACCACCGGTATTTTAAGTATGATCATGTGGTAGTGGGCAAACGACAAGTAGGCTCAACCTTCAAGCCATTTTTATATTCCTTAGCCATGCAAGAAGGCTATTCGCCATGCTATGAAGTGCCAAATGTTCCTGTTGTGTTTGATAAGGAAAAATGGGGACTGAATAAAGATTGGATTCCTCAAAATTCGGATGACAAATATGAAGGCGCAATACTAACTTTAAAGTTCGGAATGGCAAATTCTATAAATACCGTTACCGCCTATATAATGAAACAATTCGGACCTCATGCAGTGGTGGATTTTGCCAAAAAAATCGGGATACAATCAAACATGTTAGCTGTTCCATCACTATGTTTAGGGACTTTAGATTTATCCGTTTATGAAATGGTGGGGGCCTATTCTACTTTTGTAAATAATGGCGTTTGGACAGAGCCAATTTTCATCACAAAAATAACAGATAAAAAGGGTGTTATTTTAGAGGAGTTCCAACCAAAAACCAGGGAGGCTATGAGCAAGAATACCGCCAACCTGATGGTGCGTATGTTACAGGGAGTGGTAGACGGTGTTTATAATAAAAATGCAAACACTACCATGGGAACAGGGGTTCGTTTGCGTTTTAAGTATCAATTTAAAAATGAAATGGGCGGAAAAACAGGAACAACCCAAAATAATTCGGATGGTTGGTTTATGGGAATTACTCCTAATTTGGTAACTGGAGTTTGGTCTGGCTGTGAGGATAGAAGCGTTCATTTCCGCTCAACACGTTATGGACAAGGAGCAAATATGGCGCTTCCTATTTTTGCCGAATATATGCACAAAGTTTATGCAGATACAGTGGAGACTGGCATTTATCCTGTTGATTTTGTTATCCCCAGAGCAATTGATGTAAAAATGAATTGCGGAGAAATATTTGAAACCCAAAAAAAAAATAATTTTGATGAAGAGCTATGATAAATAAAGTAATACATACAGTAGAGGAGGCTATTGCTGGAGTAGAAAGTAATATGACTTTTATGGTGGGGGGTTTCGGACTTTCTGGAATTCCTGAAAACTGCATTGCGGCACTTTCAAAAAAAGAGATTTTTGGACTAACTTGTATTTCCAATAATGCAGGGGTGGATGATTTTGGGTTGGGACTTTTGTTAAAGCGCAAACAAATCAAAAAAATGATTTCCTCTTATGTTGGTGAGAATGCTGAGTTTGAAAGGCAAATGCTAAGTGGTGAATTGGAAGTAGATTTAATCCCACAAGGATCTTTGGCTGAAAGATGCAGAGCAGGAGGTGCTGGAATTCCAGCATTTTTTACCCCTGCTGGTTTCGGCACTGAAGTAGCAGAAGGAAAAGAGGTGCGCGAATACAATGGAAAACCTCATATTTTAGAATCGGCACTTACGGCTGATTTTGCATTTATAAAAGCTTGGAAAGGAGATACGGCAGGAAACTTAATTTATAAAGGAACTGCCAGAAATTTTAATCCGCTTATGGCTATGGCAGGAAAAATTACAGTGGCTGAGGTAGAGGAATTAGTGCCAGCCGGAGAATTGGACCCTAACCAAATACATACCCCAGGAATTTTTGTCCAAAGAATTTTGCAAGGAGAGAAATACGAGAAAAGAATAGAACAAAGAACCGTTAGAAAAAGAGAGTAATGGCTTTAGATAAAAACCAAATAGCACAAAGAATTGCTCAAGAGTTAGAGCACAATATGTATGTGAATCTTGGAATAGGCATTCCAACCCTAGTGGCTAACTACATCCCTAAAGGGATTGATATTGAGTTTCAGTCAGAGAATGGATTACTAGGAATGGGCCCTTTTCCTTTTGAAGGAGAGGAAGACCCAGACATGATAAATGCAGGGAAACAAACCATTACCACCATGCCAGGAGCTGCTCTTTTTGACTCCGCTACTTCCTTTGCTATGATAAGAGGAAGGCATGTTCAACTTACTGTTTTGGGGGCCATGGAGGTGTCTGAAAATGGCGATATTGCCAATTGGAAAATACCAGGAAAAATGGTAAAAGGCATGGGGGGTGCAATGGATTTGGTGGCCTCTGCCGATAATATTATTGTTGCCATGATGCATACCAACCGACAGGGAGAAAGTAAAATCTTGAAAAAATGCACACTACCTATTACAGGCGTAAATTGCATTAAAAAAGTAGTAACTAATTTAGCTGTTCTGGAAGTTACTAAAGACGGCTTTAAACTTTTGGAAAGAGCGCCAGGCGTAAGCGTGGAAGAAGTTATTGCAGCAACTCAGGCCGAATTAATTATTGAAGGAAATATTCTCGAGATGCAATTTTAAAATCTATTACCTACTCATTGCTACCTAAAAAATAAATTGGTTGTAAAGGTAACATATTCTTTTGTTCATCAGACATTACATCATAGTATTCAACCCATAAAGAAACAAATCTATCAAAATCAATTAATTCAATATGCTCTCTGGAATTTCTAGCCTCTTTAATTGCTGGTTTTGAAAAATGACCAGAAGTTGCAAAAATACCCACATCACTATTTCTTTTTAAAGTGCCAGATAACTTTTGAATTTCATCAGATGAAACATTATCATTTGGCCTATGCTTTACTTGCACTATAATTCTAGGTTGCTTAGTCCCTAACGGGTCAGTATATGCTATAATATCTATTCCTCCATCAGGCCCTCTTTCGGCAATATTTGAGATATGGTAGCCCATAGATTCTAATAAACTTGCTATTAAATCTTGGAATTCATAAGGATTTTTATCAATAACATAATTATATATACCAGTATTTGCATCTTCTTCATATTGATTTAATAATGCTTTTTGAGCTTGTCTTTTATCAGTCGTTATCTCATCTACATCCTCTTCACTTGGCTTCTCTTTTTTTCTTTTCGAACTCCATTCCCTATATATTTTAGTTGCGGTACTCAATAATTCTTCAGGACCTAGTTTGATAGCGTCTTCACCTTCTTTCGTTAAAATCCACACTCCTTTAGTTTTCCTTAAGAAACCAGCCTTCATGCTATCAATAGTGTAAAAATGTAAAATAGATTCCCACCTTATATAACCAGTTTTTTCATATCTATGTTTTTCATATTCATTAAACTCTACAGTATCACGAATTTCACTTACAACATCCTTCCCTCTCATTTCTCCTCCAGCATTTTTTAAGATATTGAAAGCTGCAAAAATTGTTTTTTCAGCAATAATTATACTTTTTGATTTAGCCATAGAACTTAAATTTTTAGTTAACAGTAACCCCCTTACTTTCCAAATGTCTTTTTATATCTTCTAGCTTCCCTTCAGGGATAGCATCAATTAATTTTTGGGTATAAGGTGTTTTTGGCTCATTATAAATTTGGTCGGCATCTCCTAATTCTTCAATTTTACCATCTTGCATAACCATCATTCTATCACTCATGTATTTCACTACTGATAAATCGTGAGAAATAAAAATATAAGTCAAGCCAAATTCTTCTTTTAGCTCATTCAACAAGTTTAATACTTGTGCTTGCACCGAAACATCTAATGCAGAAACCGACTCATCACAAATGATAAACTTAGGGCTTACCGCCAATGCTCTAGCAATACCAATTCTTTGTCTTTGTCCTCCTGAAAATTCGTGTGGATATCTGTAAAAATGGGAAGGATCTAAACTCACTTTAGCCAATAATTCTTCCACCCTTTCCTTCCTCTGCTTATCATTCTCCAAAAGTTTATGGACTTGCATAGGCTCCATTATGGCATTTCCAATAGTCATTCTTGGATTAAGTGAAGAGTAAGGGTCTTGAAAAATAATTTGTACTTCTTTACGGAAATTTCTTAGCTCAGCTGCATTCATTTTAGCAATATCATTGCCTTTGTAAATCATCTCTCCCTCTGTTGGTTCTTCCAATCGGATAATAGTACGCCCAATTGTTGTTTTCCCACAACCACTTTCCCCAACAAGCCCTAAAGTTTCCCCAGGGAAAACATCAAATGATACAGCATCTACCGCTTTAACATAGCTTGTAATTCCTCCAAAAAATCCGTTTCTTATGGGAAAATAGGTTTTTAAATTTTTGATTTGCATTATAGGCTCTTGAGCAAATAATTTTTTTTGTTTCGCTTTTCTATCGCTATCTGGAATGGCCAAATCTTTAGTGAATTCCTCTACAGAAATATTATTATCAATAACTTCCCCGCTTTCATCTTCTTGCATAAAGTCAGAAACAGTTGGTAAGAAAGTATATCGCTTATCCAATGGCGGACGACAAGCCAAAAGTCCTTTGGTATAAGGATGTTGAGGATTAGTAAAAATATCCCAAACATTACCTTGCTCTACAATTTTACCTTTATACATTACTACTACCTTATCGGCCAATTCAGCAATTACACCCAAATCATGTGTAATAAACATGATTCCCATATCTCTTTCTCTTTGCAGTTTTTGCATCAGTTGTAAAATGGTTTTTTGTACCGTTACATCTAGTGCAGTAGTTGGCTCATCAGCAATAAGTACAGATGGTTGGCAACTCATAGCCATGGCAATCATCACTCTTTGCTTTTGTCCCCCAGAAATTTGGTGGGGATAAGTGCTAAAAATCCGTTCCGGATCTGGTAATTGTACCTCTTCAAAAAGACTTATTGTTAATGCTTTTGCAGCTTTTTTATCCAATTTTTGATGCAAGACAATGGCTTCCATTACTTGGTCACCACAAGTAAAAACGGGATTTAAAGAGGTCATTGGTTCTTGAAAAATCATAGCAATTTCATTTCCTCTGAATTTTCGCATTTCCTTTTCTGAGATTGCTAATAAATCAGTAGTTTCTCCATTATTCTGATGAAAAATTATTTCTCCGCCACTAATAATTCCAGGAGGAGAAGGAATTAATCGCATAGAGGAAAGAGCCGTAACTGATTTGCCTGAACCAGACTCTCCAACTATTCCAATTGTCTCCCCTCTGTTTAAGGTAAAACTCACATTATTTACCGCTTTTACGATTGTTCCTTCCGTATGAAATTCGGTAACCAGATTCTTAAATTCTAATAATGTATTTCCCATTTTTTATTTAATTTTTATGTGGATAAAAGTAGTTTTTAAATTCTACTTATACAAACTCAATATTTTTTTCTAAAATTAATGATTCCCCTTTATATTTCAACAGGAGTTGCGCCACAGTTAAGGCATCTTTTTGGCAATAGATTTTAATGCGCTCTAAATCTTTTTCTTTCCAATATACTTTGGCTACTTGGCTTCCGTCAATATCGTCTTTTGGAGTAGGGATATCAAAAAGTGCTGCTAATAATTTTATGGAAGTATAGTGTTTGTAATCCCCAAATTTCCATAATTCCATAGTGTCCAAATGATTGACTTCCCATGGTTTTTTACCTGCAATATCCAATAGTTTAGGCAGTTTCAGTCCATTGATAAGCGTTCTTCTGGCAATAAAAGGAAAGTCAAATTCCTTCCCATTATGGGCACAAAGTTGATGTTGTTTTTTGTTGAATTGGGCATTTAATAAAGTGTTAAAATCAGCAATAATTTTCTTTTCATCATCCCCATAAAATGATTTTATTCTGAAATGATTCTCCCCTTTTTCCTTAAATAAATAACCAACAGAAATACAAATTATTTTGGCGAATTCAGCCATTATCCCCCCCTTAATTTTGTAATATTCCGCTGGCGAATATTCCTCCTTTCTTTGCCAAGTAGTTTTCTCTTCCCAAAGCTTTTGAAATGTATCGTCCAAATCTTCAAAATTTGCTTCAGAAGATACGGTTTCAATATCCAAAAAAAGAATGTTTTTTATTTTAATGTTAGCCAGCATAGTTAAGGATACATTTCTAGTGCAGCATCAATAAAAGCATAAAAATCATCATGGTTCATATCGTCTAACAAATTTCCATAATTTCTTCCTAATCGTACTATAATCATATTTTTTTCAGGGATGCAAATCACATATTGTCCCCACAATCCTCTGGCGTAATAAATGTATAATCCTTGCCTTTCAGCAATCCAGAACTGAAAGCCATAATTTACATTTTTATTTCCTTTTTCATCCAACAAATCTGCAATTGAAGTAGCATCTTTTACATAAGAACTATCCAAAATTTGGACTCCATTCCAATTCCCTTGATGCATGTAAAGTTTTCCTAATCTGGCAAAATCTCTTGCATTAGAGTTGATACAACAAAAACCTTTTTCATCTCCACCAGCCACATCCGTATTCCAAAGTGCAGGATGTTTAGCCCCCATTGGTTTGAAAAGTTTTTCTGATGCATATTCGCTTATGGTTTGTCCTGTTGCGCTTTCCACTACAAAAGTTAAAATTTGTGTGCAGGAGCTATGATATTTAAATACTTTTCCTGGCGCTTCAACTACTTTTAAATTCATCATCAAACCCTTTAAATCACTTCCATAATATGCCTCAGCAGTTTGCCCAATAGGGTTGTAATAATCTTCCGTCCAATTAAGCCCCGAACTCATAGTGAGTAAGTTTTTTATGGTGAGCTCGGCATTTTCCCCTTCACAAAAGTCAGGTAAAAAATCACATACCTTTTGATCTATGCTTTTAATCTTCCCTTCTTTAATGGCCACCCCAATTAAAGACCCAACAAAACTTTTTGCCATGGAAAAAGAGTTGGACATGGTATCGGCTGAATAGCCGTGCCAATACCGCTCATATTGTATGCTATCGTTAATGATTACCATAAAAGCAACTGTTTCTAAACTATCATTTACTGGCTTAATAAAATCTGGCAATTCTGCATTATTGTAATTATCTGCAATCGCCCATTTTTGATGTGTTCCTGCTTCAATTGTATTGGTCGGAAAATGAACAAAGTCAGAAATATATGAAGACGGATGCCCTTTTAAATAAGTAACAGAAATTGCTTTATACATCCATGACTTTCCGCTAATTATAATCAATAGGTTAAGCAGCACGAAAAGGACTAAAAGATATTTTAATATTTTTTTCATTTTAAATAATTTCCATTTCAAATAAATTAATCAAATGAACTTTGAGTTTGTTTTTCACATCTTCAATGGATAGTACTTTCCCTAATTCTTTTTGCAGGGAAGTTACACTTTTATCAGTAATTCCACAAGGAACGATATTCCCAAAATAAGATAAATCAGTATTTACATTAAAAGCAAAACCATGCATAGTAACCCATCTACTACTTTTTACGCCAAGCGCACATATTTTTCTAGCTTTTGTAGTGCCCACATCAAACCAAACTCCCGTTTCGCCTGGGGACCTTTCGCTTTCTAATCCATATTCTTTCAAAGTCAGTATTACTGATTCTTCCAAAAGCCGCAAATATTTATGAAAATCGGTAATGAAATTGTCCAAATCTAAAATAGGATAACCTACAATTTGCCCAGGGCCATGATAGGTAATGTCTCCTCCTCTGTTTATTTTATGAAATGTAGCCCCTCTACTTTTTAGATAATCTTCATTAACCAAAAGGTTTTTTTCATCCCCGCTTTTTCCCAGGGTATATACGTGGGGATGCTCACAAAAAAGCAAATGATTTTTGGTTACAGCTGTCTTATTTTCTTTTCGGTTGGCAGATTTTACCGCTAAAATTTCAGAAAAAAGCGCTTCTTGATAATCCCAACATTTTTTGTAATCAATCAGTCCTAAATCTTGAAACGCAACTTTCTTGTTCATTAAATTTTTCCTAATTCTCCTTTCAAAAAATTGATTACATCAATCTCAATTGCATCTACATCATTCATTTCGGATAAATACCAACTCACCCAATCTCCTAGGTTAATGTGGTATAATGAGTTTTCAATTACAGAATCTCCTTTACTCCAGATTTCTGAAATATTATCAGTGTATTCAGAAATTACTTTTTTATTTATATCCATTCGGATTTGGTTTCTTTCATAATCACATTTGTTACGGAAAAAGACAACCGCTAAATTGTCAACATTGGTACGCCATCCTAATAATTCATTATGATTCATTTCAGGAACAACATGGTGCCAACAGAGCATTTTAGAGTTTTCATTTATTTGCTGACGAAAACGAATAGCAACCCCTTCAAAGCCATTCGCCACATAAATTACAGGTGTCTGTTTGTACATTTTTTTTGCCAATTCCATTGCTTGTTTTTGAATGTTAGTTTTTTCTGTATCTAGCAATGCAATTGCTTTATCAAAGTCAGCCTTAAAAGAATCATCAATAATTCCGTAATGATTCAACATAAAAAACAGCTCGGTAAAGGCATAGCCAAACATAGCTCTTGGCGGCTGGTTTCCCGGGATAATGATACTATTGTAATTGTTTTCTTCCGCAATGGTTTTTAATTTCCCCCCTGAAGTAATCACAGCAATTTCCGCTCCTTTTTCCTGGCATTTTTCCAAAGCAAAAAGGGTTTCTTCTGTATTTCCTGAATACGAATTTGCAATAACAAGCGTGTGCTCATTCACAAAATTAGGAATGCTGTAATCCTTAGTAGCAGCAATTGGGATATTCACTTTGGGAGAAACTATATCGGCTACAATTGTTCCGCCTATTCCAGAGCCCCCTAAACCACAAATCAAAACATTTCTAATTTCTTTATTGTAAGGAGTTAAATTGCTATTGTTCGCAATCTCAATCGCCTCTTTTAAATGATTGGTAAAATCATTTATATAATCGTTCATTTTCATAATAAAATATAGATGTTAAAAGAAGCCGAAATTACGAAATAATAGGATAAAAGAATTCCTATATTTGCAAAAAATTTATCGCATGAACAAAGCCCTTTCTGAACAAGAAATCGTCAGAAGAGAATCTCTGCAAAAATTAAGAGATTTAGGAATTGAGCCTTATCCAGCAGCAAGGTTTGATGTAGATATTACATCCAAACAAATCAAAGAAAATTACAAAAAAGGAAAAGAGCAAAAGGTGGTGATTGCCGGAAGACTAATGAGCAAGAGAATTATGGGAAAGGCCTCTTTTGCAGAATTACAAGATGCTGACGGAAGAATTCAACTTTATTTAAATAGAGATGTAATTTGTGAGGGAGAGGACAAAACCATGTACAATACAGTTTTCAAAAAATTGTTGGATATTGGGGATATTATAGGGGTGAAAGGAGTGGTATTTACTACAAAAGTAGGGGAAATATCCGTAAAAGTTAAAGAATTAAAAGTGCTTACTAAATCATTACGTCCTTTGCCCTTACCAAAAGTTGATGCAGACGGAACCATACATGATGCCTTTACTGATCCTGAAAAAAGATACAGACAAAGATATGTGGATTTGGTGGTGAATCCTGAGGTAAAAGATACTTTTATCAAGCGTACACAGCTTACAAATTCAATGCGCTCATTCCTGAATGAAAAAGGATATTTGGAAGTTGAAACGCCAATTTTACAACCCCTTTATGGAGGTGCTGCAGCAAAGCCCTTCAAAACGCATCACAATACTTTGGATATGGAATTATATCTTAGGATTGCGAACGAACTTTATTTAAAAAGATTAATCGTTGGTGGTTTTGATGGAGTATATGAATTCTCAAAAGATTTTAGAAATGAAGGAATGAGTCGTTTTCATAACCCTGAATTTACACAAATGGAATTGTATGTAGCTTATAAAGATTACACTTGGATGATGGATTTGGTAGAAGAAATGGTAGAAAAAATTGCTATGGACTTACATGGTAAAACGGAGGTTGAGGCAGGAGATAATATTATAAACTTCCAAAGACCATGGAAACGCTACACCATGTATGAAGCGATTGAGCATTTTACTGGAATTGATATTTCAAAAATGGACGAGAAAACCATGTCTGAAACGGCTAAAAAATTAGGAGTAGCCGTGGATAAAAGCATGGGAAGAGGAAAATTAATTGATGAGATTTTTGGTGAAAAATGTGAAGGACAATTAATACAACCTACTTTCATTACAGACTATCCTGTAGAGATGTCGCCACTTGCCAAAAAACACAGAGAGCATGAAGGTTTGGCAGAGCGTTTTGAAGCAATTTGTAATGGAAAAGAAATCTGTAATGCATTCTCAGAATTAAACGATCCAATTGACCAAAGAGCAAGATTTGAAGAGCAATTGGAACTTGGGAAAAGAGGAGATGATGAGGCAATGCTACTAGATGAAGATTTCCTTAGAGCGATTGAATACGGAATGCCTCCAACAGCTGGTTTGGGAATTGGAATTGACAGATTATCTATGATTATGACAAACTCAAACTCAATACAAGATGTGCTTTTCTTCCCACAAATGAAGGCGGAGAACAAAACCAATTCTGAAGAATAATTATTTTGAATGAAAATTCTAAAATAGGAATAATTGGAGGAGGCAGCTGGGGAACTGCTATTGTAAAAATGTTAGGTGAAAATGTAGATGCTTTGAATTGGTGGATGCGAAATGAAGATGCAATTAAACACATTCAAAAATTCGGACACAACCCAAACTACATTTCGGATGCAGAACTAAAAAAAAACAAATTAAACATTAGCTCTGACATAAATGAAATAGTGGAAAACTCCGACTATTTAGTTTTGGCGGTTCCTTCTGCATTTTTAAAATCTACTTTAGAAAGTTTAAAAATCCCTATAAAAGATAAAATTATTATTTCTGCAATTAAAGGGATTGTCCCTGAAAACAACACTATTGTTGGGGAATTTATTCATAATCAGTATAATGTTCCCTACGTAAATATTGGGGTAATTACAGGACCTTGTCATGCGGAAGAAGTGGCTCTGGAACGACTTTCATATTTAACCATTGCTTGTAGTGATGTTGAGAAAGCTGAGTTTTTCGCAAATGCAATTTCTGGAAGGTATATTAAAGCTACTGTTTCGGATGATATTTACGGAACAGAATATGCGGCTGTACTCAAAAATGTAATTGCACTTGCTTCAGGAATTTGTCTCGGATTGGGTTATGGTGATAACTTTCAAGCGGTTTTGGTTTCCAATGCGATTAGAGAAATAAAACGATTTTTAGATGGGGTTCACCCAATAGAAAGAGACATTAAAGAATCAGCATATTTGGGAGACTTACTGGTAACTGCTTACTCTCAATTTAGTCGAAACAGAACTTTTGGAGAAATGATTGGCAGAGGATATAGTGTAAATGCTGCACAAATAAAACTCAAGATGGTGGCAGAGGGCTATTATGCGGTTAAGTGTATAAATGAAATAAACGAAAAGCAAAAAATTGAAATGCCAATTGCTGAGGCCGTGTATAATATTTTATATGATAAAAAATCACCAAAAAACCAAATGCGATTATTGGCAGATAGGTTGAATTAGTTTGGCCCTACTCTCTCCAATCAGTTTCTCTAATTCTTTTCTTTCGGCTTTCATTACTTGCTTTACTGAGCCAAAATGAGCAAGTAATAATTCCATAGTTTTTGGGCCTATTCCTTCTATTTTATCTAATGAAGTTCCTAAGCTATCTTTACTCAAATACAATTGATAAAAAGTGCTCTTTATCCAATATTTCCACCTCTTTAGCTACCTGAACCATCTTCCAATGTTTATTCCTCAAATCAGGAGTTGGTGAATGAATATTGTACTTCCAAAAACGCCACCAAGAGGTAGCAATAGCCGCATATTCGATAAATAATTGTAGAGAATCTCTTTCCGTAACCCCCAAGGATCGTATTTGTTCATACCCTTTTATCAATGCTCTTGCTTTGTTCAGGTCAATTTTCCCACCAGTTCTGCAAAGCCCTAATATGCCCATACCCAAATCAAAAATCAAGTAATAATTGCAGGCTTCTTCAAAATCTATTATGGCCTTTATCTTATTATTTTCAAACAAAACATTATCAAAAAAAATATCGCCATGTACCAATCCCCTGGGAAGATCCTCAGGAACATGTTTTTTAAGGAATTGAAGTCGTTCCTTGAGCCACTTTTCATATTCTGTATCAATCCCTTTACCAATAACTGATGAAAAAACCTGTTTCCCGTAAGGATGATATTTGGGTAAATAATCAGGTACTGGGATTTGATGTAGCTGCGCTATAGAGCTCCCAATTTGAACTAATTCATCAGTGCTGAAATTTTCATACACCGCTCCATAGATCCACTTTTTTACAAAAACCGGTTTTCCTGCATATTGGGTCACCAGTTCTCCTGTACTGGTGGCATGAACCGGAGAGGTTAAAAAATGATGTTTGCCCAACCATTGAAGAAGGGTGGCTAATCTTTGCGCCTCCTGCAAAGATTTTTCTTCTACTATTGTCATCATATATTCACCACTCTTTGCATATATATGATAATTCGAGTTAGCATTTCCCCTTTCAATCGGAGTAAAATCTATCACTTCAATTTGATAAGGAGTAACTATTTTATTTAGATCAGAGGCTTGTATTCTGGTATAGATCGCCATATCCGTTTTTCTATTAGAAACTTTGTTTCGCCAAGGCTGGTGGATTTATGTTGGCTTTTATTTCTTTGTAATCTAAAACAGGGTTTCCTGTTGGAGGTTCAAGGCCAGGGCAATGGGTAAAACATATCAACACGACATCCCTGATTGCATCTCTTGTGTTGTCTTTTGGGGCCATTGAAGTTACTGCATGCATCACCTTTGGGTCCCAAAATACAATTGAATCCATATTTTTACTGAGCGTACAACTCTCCAATGGTTTTTGTTCATTATTGTAAATACCATTAACCCCTCCTGTAACATTCTCTCGGCTGATCAAATGAATCCAAACAAAATCATTTTCATCATGGTGGATGCCTTCTGGTGTTACTTCACCACTTTCAACTGCTGTTGCTACAGTCCGTATTTGATGTATATCGACCATCCAGGAGTGAGACTTATCTTCCTCAGAAATAGGTAATTGTTGGAAATCGAATCGAATCAACTCCTGAAGGAAGGGGTTGCTTATTGTCTTACTGTTTAACGATTCAAATTTTCGGTCCAGATCTCCTGCATACTTATTGATTTCGGCAGGTTGATAATAAGGAGTTTTGGCGTAAGCTACAATTTTCCCGGATTCAGGTAAAAAATAGAAATACTGGAACCGCCTATATCTAAAACTCCTCCCATCTTTTAAATAGTTATCTTTCCCAAGCCCCCCCCAGTCTTTATCAAACTGGTTTTTATAATCGTTTAAATACTCGGGGATGATGAATTCCTTTTGGGGAACAATTACATATTTTTTGTTTTTCAATTCTGAAGAAATAGAATAAGATGTCGTAATTTCTTTCATGTAATATTTTTTATTCAAGAAAAATTTATTGGCCAGCTACTTTGGAAGAAAAAATCTAAACCTACTAGATATGTTTGTATATCCAGACTTTGGTCATTTCTGCTTTACTCGGATTTAGCAAGATAACACTTTTTTCGGATATACATAAAACATTTTAAAGAAGATGTTATCGACTTATATCAAATTATTGATTATTGAGAACAAGTTTATTTTTTATATACATTGTTAGCAACTGGCCTTTTTTGTTCTTCGTTTCAAAATTTCAAGAAGGGTCGGGGTGAATTGAAATTTTTAAAACTCCTTATTTGGATTGATAATAGTCTTCAATGCACACATTTTTTTTAGAATTTCTGTATGTTTTTAGCCAATTCAAAATCCTCCTTCGTGTCAATCTCCACCCAGTCTAAACCAGTGATGTCAAGCGCATGAAAAGACTCTCCTTTTCCAAGCAACCTTTCATAAGTAGCTTCATAATATTCTTGATGATTTTTTTCATCTTTCATCACTTCTTCCAATTCTTGAAATAAAAGTTTTGCCGTGTTTTTTCCTATTTTTTCTATGCCAATAGATTCTCCTATGGCTTTTTTTGGATCAACGGTTTTACTGGCTTTCAATATTTTGTTCTTGTCGTCAATTATTACTTTAATTTCTTCTGCATCGAGATGTATATTTTTATCTATACATAAAGCATTTTCGTAAGGACATTCAATAAGTTTTTTCAGTATTTCTTTATTGAAAACAACATCTGCATCAAATTTGATAAAATCAGAATTCTCTACAAAATCCTTAGCGAGTAATAAAGAAAACCCAGTATTGGTCTCTGCATATTTTTCATTTGTTACAAAATATGTTTTTAGATTTGGAAACTTTCTTTTAACGTATTCTTTTATCTGATTTTCCAAATAGCCAGTTACAAAAATAATTTCGTTGATATGACAATCCTGAATATTAGAAATCATCATTTCTAAAATAGTTTTGTTATCAATCTTCAAAAGGCTTTTTGGACAATTATCAGTTAGCGGGCGGATTCTTGATCCAATTCCAGCGGCAAGGATGATAGCTTTCATAATAGGGTCTGATTAAATTTATTTTTTTATTAAACGTGATTTTATTAGTTCTTGCAATTTTTTATTATGTGTGGCCGAGAATAATCAGAATTGTTTATTACTAAATCGGATAGATTTTTAGGGTCTATTTCTTTGAGATAACGAAAATGGGTGGATGCCCAAATTTCCTCAAATATCTCCATCGATCTGGTATCGTTCTTTCTCTTTTGTCTTAATTGAAATCTTTCTATTGCAATCTGATAATCGATTTCAAGAAATACTTTGATGTCAAATAAATCAACAAACTCCTTTTTGTAAATAAAAATCCCTTCGATAATTGTTATGGAATAGTTATCTATTAACTCCAGTATTTTTTTACGTGCTAAATTAAAATCTATTATTTGACTATAATACATTTCAAGATCTTTGTTCGTAAATTGTTTTTTTGAGAAAGATTCGTAGGTATGATCCTCTATAGCCTTGACATTGAAAGTATCTATATCAACTACTACAGACGATATTCCCACATCTGTAAAATAATTTTTCAAAGATTTTGAAAAATATGTTTTACCTGAGCAATCTAAGCCATTAATGCCAATTATAACAGATGTTTTAACTTGGTTTTTGGTATTGTACATATCATGAATGGAGTGAAATACATTTGTCATTTTATCAGAAGTAATTTTATGTTGTCTCTCGGATTTGATGATGTTGATTGTGATGAATTTGATACCCTCATTTACTATTTTTTAATTGTGAATTGCTGATTGTGGGCCATCTGGTATCCTCTTTGCCAACCACGGTACAGACCATAAAAAATCTGACTTATTGCAAAAACCCAAAGCATTGGTTCGAGAATATTAAAAATCAAGGCAGTAGAAAGCATAAAAATAAAAACTCCTTCATCAAAAGAAAGTATTTTCCTTTGTTCTTTTATAAACCATAGGACATTGGCGGATATCCCATAGCCAAGTCCTGCGCTCTCTTTTTTATCTTTCTCTTTAGCAAGATTTTCTTGATGTTTTTTTATCAAATATTCCTTATCATCGCTCATCTCGGTATAAATAGTTACATATTTTATATAACCACGTAATGAGTAAAACGAAACCCCAGCAAAAGCTAAAAAAACGGGAATGACGGTTTGAGTTTGAAGATAAGCGGCATACGCCACTGCACCAAACCAAATAGTTACCTGTATTTGGTCTGTTAACTTATCGAAATAACTTCCCGATCGTGATGATGTCCCCCTATATCGAGCCATCTGCCCATCCATGCAATCAAGTACATGGCTAAAATGAATGAGTACCGCAGCAATGATGAAATTTGTAGTTCCCCCAATTACAATAAATCCTGTCGCAATTATAGCAACAATAAAAGAAAATAATGTGATGAGATTTGGTGTTAGCCACTTATAATCAACCACAAAGTAATTAACAAGGATAGCTAATGGTGAAGTTACAAAAGATGACCACCATTCATCTTCCTTGGTTTTTGTTTCCCATAATTTATAAAATTTCTTATTCATATTGCTAATAGTTAGTTGATAATTTTTTATTGAAATTCTGTAATATTTCTTGCAACGTATCCAAAAAGAATTGAATTTCTGTTAAAGATAATTCGCCAATATTCCCCACCTGAAAAACCTTATCTTTAAATTCTCCCTTTCCTTCATAAATAATGATTTTCTTTTCTCGTAATTTTTCTCGTAATACAGCAACCTCAATATATTCAGGCGTATATACCGTTGTCAAAACAGAGCACATGTCATTTTCATCAATCAGAAATTTCAAGCCTAATTTCTTCATACCCGTTCGCAAAATATTTGCTCGGTTCAAAATATCTTGGTGACGATTAGAGATTCCTTCTTGTAGTATGTTTTCAAGAGCTTGTTCCAGCGCAAAAAACAAAGGAACTGCTGGCGTATTTGGGGTTTGTGAAATGGAATGTGTAAAATGATAAAATTTATATAAACTTAAATACGTAGTTTTGGCTTGTATATCTTTCAATTTTTCAAATTCCTTTTTTTTACCTACTACAAAAGATAATCCTGGATAAGAAGAAATTGCTTTTGAGCTTGAACTTGAACAAAACGATATGTTACATTTTTCCAAATCAATAGGCTCTGCTCCCGCACTACTAACACAATCCACAATAAATAAGGTGTTATAGGCTTTTGATAACATACCTACTGCCTCTATTGGATTGAGTAAGCCTGAGCTTGTTTCATGGTGCACCATGGCGATAACATCAATCTTATTTTTTTTGATAAAGGTTTCGATTTTCTCCAAATCAAATTTTTCTCCCCAACCAAATTTCAACACAAAAGTATTTTTATTATGAACTTCCGAAATATGAAATAACCTTTCCCCAAATTCCCCATTAGAGATGATTAATATATTTTTGTTTCCCACAGTGGAAGAAAGCATTGACTCATTCGCTGCTGTTCCCGAGCCGGTAATAACAACAGCCCTATAATCGGTTGTTCTCTTTATTTCAAAGAGTTGCAATAATTTCTCCTCAACACTTTGCAATAAAACATCAAAATCTTGTTCTCTATGACAAATATCTTCTTTGCAAATTGCCATACGAACATTTTCTTTAACATTTACTGGACCAGGAGTAAAAAGCAAATATTTTTTAGACTTTGTACGGCTTAACATGGAAGTTCCTGATAAATCATCAATACCTATCTCCAATCCTGTTGCAATTTTCAGCACAGTATCAATTGTTGGGCTTTTGATTACTTCGCTTTCAATCTTAGTAAGGGTCGTATATGGAATGTCTGCTTTTCTAGCTAATCCTTCTTGAGTTAGACTTTTTTCACTACGTAATAGTTTGATGCGTTTACCTATTGTTTTTTGATTAGATAGTTTTTTTTTCATATTGTAAGTAGTATTAAAATGTTAGTATTAAAATGTTGGCATTAAAATGCTTTTTTTATAATGGGATGCAAAGATAACAATTAATTTCATTTCTTTTACGGAAATATGAAATAATATAAAATATCCACCTCCTTTAAAAATTAAAAAAAATAGATTTTTTTAAGAATTTGGGTGATGGTGGCTGTTTGGTTTTTTCAGCCATTGGGCTGTAATAAAATTTATAATTCCGCTTTGATATCGCAACGGCTGTGTGAAAGAAAGACTGACGGTTTGTTTTATGAGCGTTTGGTGTATGCAACTATTTTGCTGGTGGTACGGAATAAGTTTTTTTTATTTTGTATTACTAATTGATCACTTAACAAGTTAGTAGTATATTGTCAAGGGTCGGTTTTTAGGCTTGTTGCTAACGGGTTGTGTATGATTTGTGCAACTTAGAATCCGCAGGATTTTCAATTTTAGCAAATCAGCTGTTTAAATATATAAATTTTAATTGAAGTGGGAGTAAAGCATTAATTATAGACATTGTTACCTGCTTTAATCTTTACATATATTCGGTCGGTGTTCTTCTTGAAAACGCATTATAGCTTAGAGATTACCTTGCATTTGATTTAACTTCCTGCAACTGTCATTTGGTTTATGAGGTCTTATTTAAATTTATTTCCCAAATTATAATAGCTCTATCGTCCCCTGCAGAAATCAAATAATTATTGTAGGTGCTCCAAATTAATTTATTTACAGAAAATTGGTGTCCATCATATTTTTCTTTGTTAATCACTTTTAATAGTTGAAATGTTTTCGAATCCCAAATTTTTAATGTTTTGTCACGACTAGCCGTAGCAAATAAGTTAGAATTTGGGCTGTACGCAATATCGTAAATTGCCCAATCATGAGCAGGAATTGATTTTATTTTATCATAATGTCCAACTTGCCAGATGTTCAAATGAGCATCTTTACCCCCCGTTAAAAGGAATTTCCCATCAGGACTGAAACGCACAACATTTGACGAAAGCCGATGTCCAACAAAGACCTTTTTTTCCAGCAATGTTTTTAGGTCAAAAATACGAATGTTGCAATCTCCTGAAGCAACAGCTATTTCAGAAGTTTTATAATTAAAATCAATATCTCGTACTTTTTCATTGCATAGTTTTTCAATCTTGATTAAGGCGAAAGTTTCAAGTGAAAAAATTGCAAAATTACCGTCTCCACCAGCCGTATAAATGCAATTGGTTTCAATAGAATACATAATACTAAAAATCTGAGAAGTATGGTTTTTTAGAATTTTTATTTCTTCTTTCTTTTCTAAATCTAATATATGAACATTGCCATCTGAAGTTCCTGCCAGTAATAATTGTTTTTCGGGAATGTGACAAATAGAATATAAAACGGAAGGATAACTAGCTACAAATTTTTTATCTTGAAATGTTTTTAAATTCCATTGAGCGATTATCTTATCGCCACTACCAGAGAAAATAAGATGTTCAACTATTCCTTTATCTAAAGCATATATTGAGTCGCTATGTCCTGTGAGTGTCGCTATTTTCTTTACCTCAATTCTCATTTATACAGAAGATTTTTTATTTCGGTGTCCTTATTCTTATTGCAGGTAACGGTTAGTATATGGTTTTGTGGCGGTTTATGGAACACAAAACTTTCAACTTACACCGATTTATTTTTATTGTTAAATTGTTCATATTTAGCACTTTATCCGCCATAAACTATATACATTGTTATGGGCTTTTTTCTTTATTTTTCGTCAATAAAATTGAGCCAATTAATATAACTGACCAAATTATGTCAATTATATTCCATAATTCTCTGCCGAGTGAGATTTTGAAAATAGGATTAATTAGAATTGAAGAAACGATATAAAATATTACCCAACCTTTATTTTCTTTTTCATATTCACTGAATGCTAAAAAAGCAAATCCAACCATACCTAAAAATCTAACAAATTGAAAATATCCATAAGGCATATCCGCTAAACAAATAACGAACAAAACGGCTAATACAATTTTACTTATTGTTACTTGATTTTTCATTTTACCAATAGTCCTATAATTAAAGTAACAATCCCTGCAATAAAAGCAGTAAACATATCTTTCCCCAATCCTTTCCCACTTGCAAATCTCACTAAAAAACCTTTCGTTAGCATTGGACCTAATATCCAAACTACTGCAAGGTTGATGAAAAATAATGCTATCCAATGAAATTCTGTAATCTGAGTCCAAATAACAACAGGAATAATAAATCCGCTAATCCAAGGAAT
>ERZ813253.121-NODE-121-length-30872-cov-4.329615_pt1 | contig 30872 bp, 28 predicted proteins | sample MGYA00520893_ERZ813253 | MGnify/ENA primary metagenome ERZ813253 (study PRJEB31669, sample SAMD00080414) | marine metagenome | biome: oceanic hadal pelagic zone biome; feature: marine hadalpelagic zone; material: sea water | place: Pacific Ocean:Izu-Bonin Trench...
TCTAACGGCGGTCACGCCGGTAACGGCTTGGGAGTTGAAGGAAAGCTAGGTTATGTCAATGGAGACGCTCTAACTGTAGTCTTAATGGACGCAGTAAGTGGCAGTGACTCAGTTCGTGTCGTGTATAACGATACAGATTCATTCCAAGTAGCCACCAAGATTGGTGCTCAACTAGAAACATCTGTACATACTGCAACTGTTGATCTCGATGCAGACACTTATGGAGTATCTGACATTGGAACAATAACCATAGTCGATGCTGACCTTAACCAGGACAGCTCTATTCGCGATACTTACACAAACAGTTCTACTACTTTCCAGGTGACACTCAGCACTACTTCTGGTTCAGTAACCACAGAGCAAAAACCATTCTCATCTTCAACGATAACAGCTATTGAAACAGGTCCAAGCACTGGTGTCTTCGTGGCAACATTCTTGATTCCTGACTTCAAAGGCGCAGATTTGGAAGTAACATACTATGAGGCAAAAGATGCAGCATCAAGCGCAGTCGAGTTCTATGACACAGCAACCATTACATCAAACACAGGTTCCGTATCATTAGACAGAAATGTTTACCCGGTTCCATTCTCAGTAGGTGATCTATCTGACGGTGCCGGCAATCTCAGTGTAAATACTGAAGCTGGTGACGTAACAGTATGGATTACTGTTACAGATATTGATGAAACTGGCGACACAATGAACATTGGCTCAGCTTCTGTAGGTGCAATGAATGTCACAATTGGCTCAACCACATGCTTTACAGCAGGTGGTTTGTCCTCTTATGATGCAGGCACACTTCCAGCAGAATTAGGACCACTTTCAGAAACTGTCATAGGTAGCAGTACTTATGAAACCAGTTTCTCGGTCACTGAAAATATGATGTGTGGTACACACAATGGACATACGGACGATTCCACTGCTAATGATCTTACAGTAACATCTGGTACGGTTATACAGGTAGCATATGTTGATCAAGCTGACGACTCTGGTGTTTCAAGCACTCAATTCGACTCTGCAACATTCGATCTAAGAACAGGCTCACTTTCAGTTGACAAGGATGTCTATGTACTAGGCAGCGATATGGTTATCACATTAACCGATCCTGACTTGAACCTAGACTCTGCTTCAACTGAAACTTATGGCATGGGTATCATCGAATGGGATTCTTCAGCTGACTCATCGGAACTTTTGAGCACAGCCGCATCTGGCGGATCTGGCTTCACAAATAACCCATCTAATATAGAGGAAACTGGTTCTGACACTGGTGTATTCCAGACAGTAACCACAATTCCTTCATTAGAAGTTGAAAGTGCTGGTACAGACATCGCATTTGGTGAAGCTGTAACGTTGACATATGTTGACGTTGGCTTATCTGGTCAAAACAATGTAGGAGACGACACACTTGACGTAGAAGCATACTTCAGTATCTCAAACTTTGGTGCTCTTGTTGAGCTAGACAAGGCAGTCTATAACTGGACTGACACTGTCTACTTCACAATTACATCACCTGATCACAACGTTAACACTGCAGCAGAGGAAACCATCGGAACATCAGCCCTACCAGTTCAGGTATCAACCAGATCTGGAAAGCTATGTACAAGCGGTGACAAGACCTACTTTGGTGCAGAAACCGGCGTTGATACAGGAGTGTTTACAGGAGAAGTACAACTAAAAGACTTCACACACACAATGTCTAGTGCGCAACAATATACAGTAACTGCAGCAAACGACGTTTGTGGTACAACCTCTGATGGTGGATCATTAAGGACAGGTGGACAAACTGACGGTGTATCCGTTTCATACGAATACAACGATAGTGTAGTAGTTGTTGCCTCAGCCTCAATCTCCTGGAATATTGGAGAAGCAAGCTTTGACAGCAGTGCTGCATCAGCAGGTGGTTCAGCTGTATTTACAGTTGTAGACGCGGATGAGAACCTTAACGACGAAATAATTGATACATTTACGGTAGCCGTATTCTCTGATTCAGACAACGGTGGTTTCAAACTCACCCTGAATGAGACTGACGAAAATACAGGAGTGTTCGAGGGAACGGTATTCTTTACCTCCACCGATGCAACTTCTGGTTCAAATCTTCGTGTCTCTGAAGGTGACACAGTAACCGCTGAATATGTTGACGAGACTCTACCAGAACCATACACGACATCTGATGACTTGACCATAGCTGGCACATTGACAATTGGCACTGCATTCCCACCACTTGAGAGAGCACCTGCTGCTAACGCACGAGTAGTCGACGCATTCGGCTCCTCAATTGCGGAAGTAACAGTTGATCAACAAGTACAGATTGCAGCCGACGTGTCAAACGGACAGAGCAAGGATCAAGCATTCGCCTACTTAGTACAGGTACAGGATGAGAACGGAGTAACGGTATCGTTAGCATGGATTACAGGTTCTTTGACTGCAGGACAATCAATGAGTCCAGCATTGTCATGGACACCTAGCGCTTCCGGTTCATACACTGCAACAGTGTTTGTATGGGAGAGCGTAGATAATCCAACAGCGCTATCACCAACAACATCAGTAACCATAGACGTAGTATAAGACTAGAAAACAATCTAACCCCCCCTTTTCTTTTTTTTTAACCTAAGCAAAGAAGATTTATTCAGAAACAATATCTACCCGACTAAATTAACATAAACGTTGAAATTTCTAATTTTTGTCATTCTTGGTCTTCTAATTACAGTTAGTTCACCACAGGTGTTTGCGGAAGAACTGAAAGTGTATACGAATCAGCAAATATACGCTACGCAACATCCGCTTTTGGTATATGGTACAGGACCTGAAAATGCACCTCTGGTTTTACGTTTGTTTGCGCCAGCTGGAACCATTGCAGAGTTTGAGCAAATTATAACTAACCCTGATGGCTCGTTCAGCTATAAGATACTGGACTGGCCATCTTCCTCAACAAAATTTCCATATGGCACTTACACCGTTGAGGCACTAACAAATACTGGTGAAAGCCAAAAAATTGACATAAAGTTTGCATCATCAACAGAACTTGAACTGATACCCATAGAACGCAAAATCGCTACACAAGTATTTGCACCAGAGATTGCAGCGACCGATCGATCTTTCCGTGTATTTGTACAGGTTACAAGTGATGGTCTTTTGGTGAGTGGTGATGCAAAGCAAGTACTGTCATCGTCACACATACATTATCCTAACGGAAAGGTGCAAAGCCTTGCGATGTCAATAGAGAGGCTACATGAAGGGTTGTATTTTGTCGAATACACTCCTAGAATAGAAGGCACTTACATCTTCCATATGGTAGCATTTTCCCAAGGAACACAGTCCCATGGCTCTGCTGCTACTCTTGTTCTGGGACAGGACATAGCTGGAATATCTAAGCAGATCATAACTCTAAATGAAGTGTTAACCACTGCATCGGATGAACTTGACGTGTTGCAAACTGACATACATGGATTCGGCTCTACCCTTGAAGATGCTAGTACCAAACTACGGGACAGCGTAACAACTATTGATGCTAGTGTATCTTCCATGTCGTCAGCAGTGGATAATATAGAAGAAGCATCATTACAGGTAAATTCGTTGTTGTTTCCTATAATGGGCGCCATTGCAGTTATACTTGCCCTACAGATTTCAATAATTGCGCGAAGAAGATAGTTATAATAAACAACCAAGGAATTTTCAATCATGCCTAAACTGGCGCTTTTTTTATCGATGTTTTTTTTGCTGATTTTGTTTCAGCAAAGCTCTTATGGCTTTATTGAGGGAGCTGAAGTTCCCACACTTTCAAATTTTACCATTGAAAGAACATCAGATATCATCTCAATAGACCTATCTCACCAGGAAAACCCGACAAAAAGATATCTGGTTTATGGTTCAGGCTCGCTAAACAGCGCATATTCTGACACAAAAAATATTGCATACGGAATTAACTCTGACAAGGGATTTTTCTCGGTTGGAATTTTATCCGAAAACGAGGCATCTAAACTAAAGTCAAAGGGATATTATGTAATTGAGGACCTGCCATTAGATTTTCACTCCAAGTACGTTTCAACAAACGCAATTACTAAAATATCCCAATTTGGAAACATCGCAAATTCAGAACAGGTTCATAAACTCTATGATGTGACTGGCAAAGGAGTAACTGTTGCGGTAGTAGATACTGGAGTTGACTTTTCAAATCCTGACATCATGGAATCACTGGCACGAGACGACGATAACAATCCCATAATGCTTGATGCCGACGGACAGGGCTTGGTTCTTACAAATGCAACATTTGCTGCAAACATAAAGCAGGGTAAGGTGTACAATTTCACAAAAACTGCCATACAGCAATTAAATGCAACCTCTAATGTGTACGAGTCAAATGACGGTATATTTTTGAACACACTGGCAAAAAACGGTACAATTTCTGTTTACAATTCTTTTTCTCCGGCTTATGGCGATGCTTATGTTATTAAAGCCAAGGTAACAGGTGACATGAAAATTGGAACAAGCCAAAGAGACTTTATCCCATCCAAAAGTGGGATTTACCATCTAGGTGCAATTCTCGCTTCTCATATTGGCAAACTTCAGGTTCTGATTGTTTTAGTGACTGATCCAAATCAAGCAGGAGTATACGACACCATTACGGCTGACATGTCAACTTCTTGGATGGATTTTACGAAGGAAAAAGGAGTAAGACCGTCTTATGACTTTGACTTTACCGACGAGACGCCGATTACCATTGGTAGTGGAAACGAGTTCCTGCTTTACGATTCAGATGATGACGGAATCAACGATTATTCTGCTGGAACAGTAGGGGCACGAGTAGTTGACATATACGGAATTATTTCAGACAAACCAGAAATTGATGATAATCTAGGTGCAGTTAACGGAACTTTGCTTCCTGCAATGGATAAGAACGGCAATTACTTTGGGGTAATGAACGATTTTTACGGACATGGTACTGCCACTTCTGCGATCATTGCATCAAAGGGAAAAATGGAGTATGATATCTACAATGACACCAAAAAATCCACAATACTAGGTATCGCCCCAGATGTCAGCATACTTCCTGTAAAGTCGTTGTGGTTTGGCGATGTATTTTATGGATGGATGTGGGCTGCCGGGTTTGAAAACGAGGAGAGCAAGTGGGTATACGCAGGCGAGCCAAAAGCAGATATTATTTCAAACAGCTGGGGTGTTAGCAATTTTCCAAGCCTAGAGTATGCTCCAGGTCTGGACATCTCATCACACATCCTTAATGCACTGGCCATACCACAATCACTTCATCAAAATTATACAGGTACAACGATAATATCTAGTGCTGGGAACAACGGACATGGATATGGGACGATTGGCATGCCTGGCATCTCATCATTTGGTATCTCAGTTGGTGCTGTAACAAGTAACGATTTTGTTGGATATGGTCCATTCAAAGACCAGCCACGATTTGGTAACACAACTGACAATTCAGATCACGTTGTTGATTTTTCAGCCAGAGGTCCAGGAGTAATTGGGGATCCAAAGCCAGATTTAATGAGTATTGGGGCATATAGCTTCGTTCCATCAGCCATAACAAAATTACCTGATGAGACTAGGGAACCATTTAGTCTTTTTGGCGGTACCAGCATGTCTGCACCAATTGCTGCTGGGAGCGCGGCTCTCGTGATTGAAAGTTTGAAAGAAAAATCAGTAAGTTATGATCCGTTTATGATTCGAAATCTGCTGATGTCATCTGCGGGAGATCTGCGCAACGACCCGTTGACACAGGGTGCGGGATTAGTAAATGCGCTAGATGCTGTAAGGATAGTGAATGGGCACGGCGGTAAATTTTTGGTGCATAACGATGCAACATTTTCAAACATAAAAGAAGTGATTGACATTTCCTCATCATCATTTAATTCAGATTTATTTGGTATTGATGAATTTGGTCTTTCCGACAAGACATTCCCCATGACAAGTTGGTATGGAGGAAGATTGAATCCTGGGGAAGAAACTACCACCACTTTTACAATTGAAAATCCAAACAACTATACAATTAATGTTAAAATCAAACCAGAAACTCTAAAGTTAATTGAGAATCTACAAATGAGCGGAGTCACTGAACCGCATCTGCAAGACCCAATTTTAAATGAAACAGAAACATATAGACCAAATTACATCAAACTAAGTGACATTCCAGCAGAGCATAGAATTTCTAATGAAACTAGTATAATCCATCCAGACTCTTCGCTTATGATACTGAACCTTCACTTTCCATTCGACACTTTCATGAATCAGACGGACACAACTTATGCAGATGACTTGAAAATTTCCTCTCTGTATGTTTATGATTGGGAAGACAAAAACACAGATGACGAAATTTCAAGCGATGAGTTGTCGATGGTAAGCAGGGGTGGCTCCTGGGGAACGGTTCAAGAGATTCGTATATCTGACCCCTTAGAAAAATTTGAAAACGAGCCGGTTATCGGAGTGTATCCTGTACCAAAGATATTTTCTTTCTGGAAAGGAAATACCAACCAAAACTCGACATCAATGGATTATACTCTTTCTACAAGTTACTATCAAAATGTTTTATGGGACGATATCACTGTATCAGGCGCATTGGTTGACGACGAACTTACAATTTTTGCTAATGACTTCACTGATGTACGTGCTACACTTTCAGTACCATCTGACAGACAAACAGGTGTTTATCAAGGATTTTTAAGTTTTGAAGGAAAATATCACAAAATAAAGTCACCAGTCTCATACGGTGTACTCGAAACGGTTGAGAAAGACGTAAAGCAAACTGTGATTTCCGGTTCGGCAGGTGGCGCTTTGTACGGGAATGGTTTTGTAAAGGGCGCATTTGATATGACAAGCAGATACATGGCGGGTGACTGGAGACAGTATTATTTTGACATACAGGATCATACGATAAACTCTGCCACTATAGACTTTGAGTGGGAAAATGATGACACAAACTTTACCGTGTTTATGATTGACCCTCAGGGGAAAATTATCCAGACAAATTTTCCGTCAGGAGTATTTGGTGAGTTTTTGGGCTGGCCAACTAGCGACTGGCTTGGCACATCCTCATTTAGTGGTGGTGGTACATTCTACCCTCTAAAAAACAGAGACAACACGTCCACTGTGCTGTTTGCGCCAATAAACCAGACTGGAACATATACACTACTTGTCCATTCTACTTTATTTGACGGGACATCAATAACAGAGCCTATCTCACTTGCCGCAAAGTTTACTACAATTGTGCCTGACATAAAGCCCCCTGAAATAATATTCGAAATTCCAGAACTCATTAACAAAACATTTGATATACTACCAGAGATAATTGAGAAAAATCCTGATTTTGTGAAATATTATCTTGATGGGGAAGAACGCGAACAAGAGCAGTTACCTTTAAGATTTGGAATGTTACCTGACGGGCAGCATGACTTGAGAATACATGCAACCGACATAGTTGGCAACGAAGCCGAAAAGACGTTTTCGTTTACCATTGATAACACTCCACCAGAAATCTTGGTAAAATCACCGGTAAATGACACAACAGTATCACACTCGCTGAAGATTGATTTCAAAGTAAAGGATGAAAATTTGGCTGAGGATGGGGCAATTACCATTTTATTGCCTGACGGTGAATCCTTGGATGACGTGACATTTCATTCATTTAATGTAACTGGGATTGATGACGGAGTTTATGATCTGAAGATTATGGCTGTAGACCTAGCTGAAAACGAACAGACAAAGATGATATCATTTAATGTTGATCATACGTTTGTTCAAGAGCCACTTGTTATTTCCAAAGAGAGGGAACCGGCTTCTGAAAACAACTTGTTAATTATAATCAGCGCTATTATTGTTGCAGCAATCGTGATCACAGTTATTGTCAAGAGGATTAGAAAAACTTCTACAGAAAATAAAATTTTGAAAGAAGATTTATAACCAATTTGCCGATACGTGAGCTTGAATGTCTGAGCAGGAAAAAGGACCTGGCGGAATGTCCAGGAGAGATTTTCTAAAGCTTATGGGTGCTGCAGGAACATCTGTGGCTTTTGCGCCTTTTGTCCCTTGGGGCAAATTCATGCCCAATCCATCATCTGTAACTCTTGAAAAATCACCTGTAATGTTGCCTGACGGTACCCAGGCAAATCTTCACACTTTTCCAGTAAATCATGCTGAGATTATCACTTATCCAGAAACAGCCGATGAAGTTCTGAATGAGGAGGCTTTTAGAAAATGGCAGTTTATCAGGCTCCCCGAAAAATATGGAGGTACAAGAAAAGATGTATCTTCATTTAGGGGATATAGTATGATATGCCTTCACTTATGGTGTTTATGGAAGTACTGGCCAGAGGAAGGACGAATGAGAGGAGAATGTCCCTGCCATGGAAGCATGTATGATGTTAGGACAGGCACTTCCTTTCTAGGACCAGCATCACTGCAGGCTCCTCCTTCAAACACACTTGCCAAACTTGATTTTGAGGCTGATTCTGATGGATTTATGTTCATTTCTCCTCCAACGTGGGGCGTAAACGAAAATGGAGTTGTAGGATATGGCCGTTTCACTTGAAAGGCGTAACGGCTTACTCGAGTTCTTTTACTGGATTTGGAATGAGTTAGATCGAACTGTCTTTACTGGAATAAAGTTTTCATTCCCAGCACGGTTTGTAAGTCCCTTTGGATTTTTGGGAATGCTCACATTCATCATGTTCATCACTTTGGGTGTAACTGGCGCGTTACTAATGTTCTATTACGAACCAATCATGACAAGGTCATGGGACAGCGTTGCGTTTATCAACAACGATGTACCGTTTGGATTTCATATTAGGAACCTCCACTATCATGGCTCAAACGCAATGGTAATGTTAGCCATCCTTCACATGTATTACCAGTACTTTAGTGGCAGATACAAAATAAGAAATGAAATTTTGTGGGTAACAGGTGTTATACTTGGCACTGTAACAATTCTCGAAGCCTTTACTGGATATGATATAATCTTCAGTGAGAGGGCAGAGCTTGCAATCAGCATTGCCGCAGGGCTTACCAACTCCATTCCTATAGCTGGGCCCATGATTCGTGAACTGGCGTTTGGTGCTGGCTTTCATGACTTTGTGCTTCGGTTCTACGCACAACATGTTTTCATTTTGCCCATCGTCATGCTCGGACTGATGGCAGTGCACATGCCAAGATTCTTGGTGTTTGATGTGCCAATGGTTATGGCAGTTTGTGGTGCAATGTGTCTGGCTGGCGGCGTCTTCCCTGTTGACTTGGGCTTTAAGTTTGAACCAACCGTGCCGCCTGGAATTACTGTTCCGGAGTGGTATCTAACTGCATTGTATGCCTTTTTGCGGACACAGTACGACAAGTTTCTTACGGGGGTGCTGTGGCCTGCACTGTTCATAGGTATTTTATTACTTACGCCATTTATTGACAGATACAAAAAATTCTCTTGGAAAGACCGCCCGTGGATTACTGCAATAGGCATTACAGGAATTGCCCAGATATTGGTAACCACATACTGGGGATTTTACATCCCACCGGACACCACAATTCCACTAGTCGAAAGGCTGGTAATTGATCCAATCAACCTGTATCTGGTTATGATTCTGCTTGTGCCGCTCAGCTTTGGATTCACCTTAATGATGATTCATCTTGCAAAGGATGCCGAAAGAAAGGCAAAGCTTGCCAAGGCAAATGGACCAAAGAAGGTATCAGAAATCAAGCTATCAATAAAATGGACGAACTGGATGCTTGTTGCCTTGCTTGCCTTCCAAGTCTTCCTTAACATAGCTGCGTATAACGCGTTCTTGTCTGGTATGAACAACGTCAACTTGTGGATAACGGGCGTTATCTTGATCACCTTTGCTGGATTCTTCCATCTTTACCGATATGCTAGCTCTCAATCAAAAAATATACCAAAGCCGCCAAAACTTCCTACCACCAAGCAGATAGAAACTTCACAAAAATCACTGCCACAAACAGACGGGGTTCAAAAATTACCTGAGGAAAAACCATCACAAGGACAAATTGCTGAACCTTCATCACCAGAAATTAAACCAACCACAGCAGAATTAGACTTGGATAGGGAACAAAACCTTGGCATGTCTGATCTAAAGAAGCCATAAAAAGATCACATTTCTCTTCAACAAACTTTATAATACTTTTACAAATCATTGCAAAACATTGAGTACAGTTTCAGGTAGTCAGTATGGAGTAGGTCTGATTACGCTTTTGGTTGCATCATCAATAGGAATTGGTTACTATACAATGTTTTACCTCCCAGAGCAGCTTGCAACACCAGATATTGATGAGCATGTTTTAGATCCTGTTAAATCTACTTACATTGAGATGATTCTAGGATCCTCAAATGCTGATCAGCAGGACAATTATGTGCCAAAGCTGGTCAACTTACAATTGAGCATTGACAATCATGTCATATGGGATAATGTAGATGAGACTGCACACACGGTCACACCTGATCATCGCTATACTGATGGCTATAGTGGAGACTTTGGTTCTATAGGTGTCATTAAACCAGGCGAAACATACGAATTCTTATTCACAGAGGCGCCACCAAACATACCAATAACCATTGAGTACCATTGTGATCCACATCCCTGGATGACTGGAACGGTTGTAGTATCACAGGCTAGATTTTAGGCTGAAAACTTTGCAAACAACTGGTCACTTTCTACTTCCTTGTGTTGTTCTATAATTGAAGCGCGAAACTTTACGTCATGTGACTGTTTAGGTTCAAATTCAATTACTGCAGTAAACTTTGCTTTATTATCTGCCATTACATCTCTGCTAATAAAGAGCCGTGAAACATTATCAGAAATTTTTTCGTCGTTATATGACTTGTAAACTATTAGTTTGTTTGAACCTATGATCTGAGTGTTAATGACAACGCCATCATACATACCAGGATAGTTTACGGTTACATATCCCTTAATTTCAGAGTTAGGTTTTATGTTCAGATTATCTAACGTAAGTTTGATGTCCTTCACTGTTGTTGGATAATTTAGTCAGAATAAATAATTGTTGAGATAATAATGGGCCCAAAGGGCTTCGATCCCTTGACCATTGGATTAGAAGTCCAACACTCTATCCAAGCTGAGCTATGAGCCCAAGAATCAAAAAAATTTTTACTTTATTAAGGGTTTTATAGCCACTTTTTTTCGTTCAAATCTCTTTCCATTTTATATAGAAATTGTTGAGAATAGCCAGCATATTTTCCAAAATGATCCAAAACATCCCGGTGGATATTTTCATATCTCTTTTTTGATATAGTTTTTTTATCCATACAAAAGTTATCGGAATAATATTTTTGTAGAATTTTTACTATCCATGTATCTAATGGGAATGCTTCAAGTTTTTCAAGAGAAAATAACATAACACAGTCTGCCACCTTGTCTCCAATTCCAGGTAGTTTTAAAAGCGATTCCTTGCCTTCTCGGTAATCCGCCTTTTTTAATTCATCAAAATCAATTTCTCCTGAAGCAATGGCACGAGACGCATCTAAAACATATTTTGACCTATATCCCAGTTTACATTCTTGTAGATCTTGCAATGTGGCCTTTGCAAGCCTTTTAGGTCTAGGAAAAAGAAAAAATTCTCTTTTTTCGAACCTAACCTTAGTACCAAACTTTCTACATAATTTTTGAAGTCGCATTCTGATATTTGGTATATTTGAATTTGATGAAACAATAAACGAAATGCAGCATTGAAAAGGATCTTGTCTTGTAACACGTAGTCCTGGGTAGTGCTTTGTTGCCTTTTTTACAATTTTGTCTTTTGTGATGTTTTTCAGGATTTTTTCGTAGTTGTCATCTTCCCGGAAAAATTTTTTTGCCTTTTTTGAAAATGTCAGGACTTCAAATGGTGTTTGCCTTGCCATAATGATATCATGCCCATCAATCACAAACCATTCATTTCCATAATTTTCCCACAAGAAAACCTGACCGCTGTTGATAGTTTCGCGTATGTTGATATCGGTATGAAGATCAGGCATATTACACGGCTATCTCTTCACCGAGTTTTGGTGCATATGCATCAAGACCAAACTTTTCTTGAATCTCTTCTGCAAATTTTGTGCAGGAATTTTCATCGCCATGTACAGCTAATACTTTTGGATCACCTTTGATGTTTTTTATCATATCAAAAAGTGAAGTCCTATCTCCATGACCAGAAAATTCAAATTGTTTTACAGGAGCTTTTACCTTCATTTCTTTTCCTCTAAAAGAAATCTTTCCCGTTTCTAACATTTTTTTTCCAGGTGTGCCCTCTGCCTGGTATGAGACCATGGCAATTCCATTCTTATCATCAGAGGCAAGATTTTGCATGTAATATACAGCATTTCCACCCACTAACATGCCAGCAGGAGAAATTACAACACATGGTTCTGAAATTGCTCTTTCTCTATCACCATGGTCTCTTATCAAAACGGCATCATCAATTACATCAGCAAATATCTTCATGTCTTTCAGATATTCAGGATAGCGAAGCATGATATCGTTGACCTTTAGTGCCATACCATCCATAACCACCGGATGTTGGAAGTTTGCATTCTTTAATACACATGCAATCTCTTGCGATCTTTCAACAGAAAATGAAGGAACGAATAATGTTCCTTTCCTGTCCATAACTTCATTTGCAAACTCAATTAATCCGCTTTCTGATTCCTTCCGTGGCATTTGATCTGTTTGCGAATAGGTGCTTTCTGTGATCAAAATATCTATATCACCTATGTCCAAGTCTGCCTTTGGCAACATCCTTGAACCTTTAGGATTAATGTCTCCCGTGTAAAACAGTCGTTTATTATTAGCTTCAACAAGTACTGTACTGCCGCCTATAACATGACCAGAAGATCGTAATTCAAATGTGGCATTTCCAACCTTTACAGGTTCCTTAAATCTAATCTCCTTGGAATTTCTGAGCATGCTGTTAACATGACCGTTATGAAATGAATGCTTGTTTTTTTCAATCTTCAGCATATCTTCAATCAGTAACATGCTTAGATCAAGGGTTGGAGGTGTACAGTAAACACTGGTATTCCCTCCATTAAACAAAGACGGAACACATCCAGAGTGGTCCAAATGAGCATGAGTAATTATTGTAGCATCCACGTCTTTTGGCTTAACATGGAGTGGATATATTGGGGGGTCGGTACGTTTTTTGGCAAACATAACACCATAGTCTAAAAGTAAATTTGTGCCATCACAATTTACAAGAAACCCAGATCTACCAACTTCACCAGCTGCACCCAGAACTTTAATCTTCACGGACAAAATTCTGAGCCTGCACCTTAAAGTCTTCTTACATAAATAGATCAAATTACGATCTGGAAAATCAGCATAAGCTTTAATTAGCGTCAGCTAAGATCAGATCAAACATGGGAAGAACTTATGCAGAATGGGAAAAAACACAAGACCAAGAACTAGTTAAAAAAGTTCGTGCAGGCGATGAGGCAAACAAACCACTGTTAAACCAGGTTAACTGGATTTGGGTGAAAAATTTGATGGATAAAAAGGCAGATCTAAATCCATCCGCAGCAGAACTACTTGATTGGGTAACTTCTGGTCAAATAGAAGCAATGCGAAAATAAACGTGAAAATCACGTCTTCTTTTTGTTTTTTAATTTAACGTTAGTTCTACCTAACCGATCAAATATCCTATAACCGTGTTATGATTTTCAATCATGGTTTAAATAGGAAAAATGAAGTTTTATTGTGAGTGAAATAAATGCCAATAGCAATTTTACCAGACGTAGATGAACAGAGATGTATTGGATGTGCACTATGTGTAGAAATCTGTACAACTCTTGGCCCAGACGTACTCCGTGTTAAACCTGTTGAAGGTTGGAAGAGAGGAAAGGCATTTGTATTTTATCCAGAAAGATGTATCTCTGATGGAGCATGCATTGGTGTATGCCCAACAAAGTCAATCTTTTGGATGAAACCAATGAATTATACTGCAGGACAACCTGTACCTCTTCACAAAAACGGTGTATTCGTTAAAGGATGGGCAGAAGACGCAGCAGACCTTAACCATTAAGCTGTATCTTTCTCTAATCTTTTTTTATTTTATTTTTAGAAAAATTTTCTTTTTGTACCTTTTGGCAGTATCTTTACAAACGGCTTAAGAAAATCATCGTTTTTTGATATGTATAATATGTCAAAATTATTTTTCAAAAAGAAAATATTCCAGTTTTTTTCAAATGTTGGAAAATCTTCAGGCACAAATTCTTTTCTTGGCATCTCATAATGTGATGCTGGATACATATCTGAAAGCTCCAAAGGTATTACCCCCAGAAATTCATTATAAAAGCAAAACTGGATGGATTCAGAATCTTTGAACTTTTCCCTAAGTATAGAATATTCATTTGTCAGATAAGCTGGTCTGATTGTGGTATTTTTGGTTAGAACTGCAATTTTTTTTCTGGTTTTGAACTTTTGTACAGTGTTTTTGAATGCAAGTATTTCTGGTCTATATTGATCCTCTTTTGAAAACAGAAAGATGGATCTTTCCTTGAATTTTGGCGTGGTGCTTACAAAGTAATTAGAATTTTTAGTAAAAATATCGATTGTCTCAAACAGCTTTGGATGTGCCCGCATTTTCTTCATTACATATTCCCAAAGCCTTCCTTGGTGAATTGATTCTTTGACTCTGTCTACTTCGGCTTTAATGGCAAACAAATTATGAAGAGCGATTTTGCTTACCTTTTCTTCAGATTCTAATGAGAGTATTTCCTTTGGGCTAAATTTTGTGCATACTTCGCATGTACATGAAAAGCATCTAATATCTGCAAGGCGGCTTGTTTTGTCCTCTTCCATGTATCTATCATGCTTAGCATAAAGTACGTATGATGCTGAATCAAAAGTGTCACATCCAAGTGCTACGGCGAGAGGAATTGTCAATGGATGACCAGCACCAAAAAGGTGTAATGGAATTGCATCAGGCATCTCTTTTTTGGCAGTTATTATCATTGATGCTAGGAGTGCATACTCGTATGACTCCATAAATTCAACAGGACTTCCAAGTGCTAGCATTGAAAAACCATATTTGACAAGATTTTTGGTAGAGTTTTTTACTAATTCTTGATGTTCCCCACCTTGAATTGGACCAATCCAAATCTGACCATTGTCAGAACTATTGTCAAGTGTTTCCTTTGCAACCTCTAGAGTTTGGCTAACATAGGATTTTGCCTTTTTTTTACTGAGACCATAACCTGTAGGTTTGTCTAATGGTATTGCAAAGTCTGTCATTATCCCTTTTTCAAATTCAGCCATGTCAGCAGGCGCAACATCTACATCACCATATTCTAATACCTGATATCCTCCTGAATCTGTCATAACGGCGCCATCAAAATTGATTATATCGTGAATTCCTCTTTTAATTGCATTTTGCCCAAACTTTTTCATTGTGATATAGGCGTTTGTAATTACAAGCTCAAAACCAATCTCTCTAATTTTTTTGGCAGGAATTATCTGCCTTACAGGATGAATTACTGGAACGTAAGCAGGTGTTTCAATCTTACCATGGTTGGAATGCAAAACACCTATTCTACCTGCTAAGTCGCTTTTTGTTATCTCAAACAATCTATAACAATTTTAAACTGTTCTATATTAAATTAGTCTGGAAAAAATTTTCTTAAATCATTTTTCGTAGTTATCTCTGTTAACCAATCTACAGTATCCCCCCTGAAAGTTCCATTAATTACACTCTCGATTTTTTTGGTAACCTCTTCAACTGTAAGAGATGTTGTGTTGATTTGAAATGTCTTATCTTCACCAAATTTTTCAATTGAATCATAAGCAACAACACCTAAAATCTCACTTCCAAGATTATCATTTTTTTTCTTATTCGAATAATTTCTTCTTTCATAAATCTGGATAAGCTCATAAGGACTCTTTCTAAGAACAATTGCCGTTGAAACTAATTCCTTAGAAACCACAAACGGTGCTAAATGTCCAACAATTAGGGATTTATTTGAAATCTTTTCTTTTAGTATTCTTTGTGTTTTTTCAACATCTACATCAATGGAATCATTTTGTTCCGACATCCCCACTTTTACGGCTTCCTTGTTAACGTCAATAATTTCATAGCCTAGAATTTTAGCAAGTTTTTTAGATACTGTATGTTTTCCTACACCAGGATTTCCTGTTAAAACTAACACAAGAGAACAAAAACATGCTTGGTTAAAAATTTCTGTAATACTAATATGTATAAACACTGATTATATGATATGCAGATTGGCCTTCTTGGCAAAGCCAATGTTGGCAAGTCAACATTTTTTTCAGCGGCAACTGAAACTCCAGTTCAGATAGGAGACTTTCCGTTTACAACAATTCAGCCTAATGTTGGAATTGCATATGTTAGTACCACATGCGCATGCAAGCATTTTAAAATAAATCACAATAACCCTTTATGCGTATCTGGAATTAGGTTCATACCTATCAAACTTATTGATGTTGCAGGTCTTGTTCCAGGAGCCCATGAAGGAAAAGGATTAGGTAATCAATTTCTAGATGATGCCAGACAGGCAGATATGTTAATTCATGTTGTAGATATTTCGGGATCAACTGACTTACAGGGTCAACATGTAAACGTGGGATCGCACGATCCTAGAGAAGATATCAAGTTTGTTGAGGAAGAGTTTGATTATTGGTTTAAACAAATACTTGAACGTGAATGGCAAAAACTCACCAAAGAAATAGAAAAAAAATCAACAAAATTAGCAGATGGTATTACGGATCGTTTTAGTGGTCTTGGAGTTAAGGTTCATGAGGTTCATGAAATTTTACAAAGTTTGGGCTTGCTTACCAAAAAACCCACTGAATGGAATGATTCCGACATAACCAAATTTGCACAAACGTTAAGAAAAAAGACCAAGCCGATGCTAATTGCTGCAAATAAGGCTGATTTGTGTAAGGACTTGGAGATAACAAACGAAATACATAGAAATCGTGAGATCGTAAATTGCAGTGCAGAAACTGAGTTATTATTGAAGAAGGCTGCTAAGGCAAACTTGATTGATTATATTCCGGGAAATGAAAAGTTTGTAATAAACAAAAATGTGGATATATCTTCACAACAAAAGGATGCATTAAACCTTGTAGAAAATGTTTTGTCAAAATTAAACTCCACTGGAATTCAAACCGCCCTAAATTCTGCGGTATTTAGGGTGCTAAAATTAATCGTTGTATTTCCTGTAGAAGACGAAACAAAACTCTCAAACAAGGAGGGAGAAGTACTTCCAGATGCTAAACTCTTATCTGAAAATGCAACTGCAAAAAATCTTGCAGAAACTATACATCAGGATATTGCAAAGGGGTTTCTGTTTGCCATAGATGCCAAAACAAAGCAGAGAATAGGTGCTGATCATCAATTAAAAAACGGCGATGTGATTAAAATTGTCTCAAGTTTAAGCAGAGGATGAAATGATCTGTCTTGGTGTTGAAAGCACAGCGCATACTTTCTCTTGTGCTGTTCTTAATAAAAATGGAAAACGTGGTGAAATTCTTTCAGACGTTCGAAAAATTTATGGTTCACCTGAGGGTGAGGGGATTCATCCGAGGGAGGCTTCTAGGCATCATGTTGAAAATGGCAGTACAGCATTAGTTGAAGCGTTACAGAAAGCAAAGATATCTGTAACTGACCTTGACATAATCTCATATGCTGCGGGTCCTGGACTCGGACCATGTCTACGTGTTGGTGCGGTAGTGTCCAGAGCGCTAGCATCTTATTACAAAATTCCAATCTTTCCCGTAAACCACGCTCTTGGTCACATTGAGCTGGGAAAAATGCTGACAGGCGCAAAAAATCCTCTAGTCTTGTTAGTATCTGGTGGACATACCATGTTACTAGCTTTTTTGGGTAAAAAATGGAGGGTTTTTGGCGAGACGTTGGATATTACTTTAGGTCAACTACTTGACCAATTTGGAAGGTCGATTGGATTTGCATCTCCCTGCGGAAAAAAAATTGAGGAGCTTGCAGAAAAAAAATCCAACTACATACCACTTCCTTATTCAGTACAAGGAAATGACGTGTCATTTTCAGGACTTCTTTCTGCTACAAAAAATATTGTAAATGAGGGTGTGGAAGATGCATGTTATTCGCTTCAAGAAACTGCATTTGCAATGATTTGTGAAGCTACAGAGCGTGCATTGGCTTTTACCAAAAAAAAGGAGCTAATGATAGTTGGTGGCGTTGCAGCAAACAAAAGATTGTCAACTATGCTACAAAGTATATGTAAAAGGCAAAAATGTAAGTTTTTTGTAGTTCCACAAAAATTTGCCGGTGATTGTGGTTCACAAATTGCTTGGCAAGGATTGCTTGAAGCTTCTGTGAAAAAAGGAACCAGTTTGGAAAATACTTTCGTCAAACAATCGTGGAGACTTGATACGGTAGAAATTCCTTATTAGATTTATTTTTCATCAGGTTTTTTGGAATGAAAGTTTTCTAAAGTTTTTTCAAATGTTTTCCGCCAGCTCCCATTGCTAAATACGCCAAACTTGTATGTTTTTTCACCATCGTTTGTTTTTGCAGTAAAACATACCTTTTTCATCAACAAGCCTTCTTTCCAAACTTTTGTAACATTTTCTAGCGGTACATCTAATATCGTCTCACCTATAGAACCTGAAAAATCCATGACTCTGGCGTGTTTTTTATCAAACGCAACTCGTTTGTTTGTAAGAGTTAAAATTCCAATCCCCAAGGTATCCTCATTACAATCCTCTTGCCTAACTCTCTTTTCATCTGGATCCATGATAGATTTTAATCTGTTAATCATCGAATATAATATTAATGAAATTAATTAGAAGGGGAGCTGAGGGCGACATTTTTTTTACTACATGGAACGGTCAAAAAGCTATTTTAAAATCAAGGAAGAAGAAAGACTATCGCAATTCATCTCTTGATTACCGTCTTCGAAAACAGAGAACCATAAGAGAATCTCAAATTATGTCTGAAGTAAAAGAATTTGGAATTCATGCACCGTTAATTCATTTTGTTGACATAAAAAATTGTAATATTATAATGCAAAAAATTGATGGTGTTTTGGTACGTGACTTGCCAAATTCCAATCTGGTAAATTCTTGCAAAAAAATTGGCAGATTAGTTGGTACTATGCATAAAAACGGAATAGCACATGGAGATTTGACCACATCTAATTTTATAATATCAAAAGAAAATATATTCATAATAGATTTTGGTCTTGCAAGTAGAACTCTCAAATCTGACGATCACGCAGTTGATCTAAGATTATTCAAGGAAATTCTTAACAGTGCACATGCAGACATTTTTGAAAGAGCATGGTCTAATTTCTTATCTGGATACAAGTCATCAGTTGGCAAGGAACGTTTTGCAAAGATTACAAATAAAGTTATGATAATTGAAAGTCGTGGGAGATATGCCAGAGTCGTATGATGTGATTTTTGCTTCATCGAACACTCACAAGTACGAAGAAGCGGAAAAAATTCTAGCAGAATTTGGAATGAAATTAGGTTTTTTCCAAACAGAATTAGTAGAAATTCAAGACGATTCGTTATCCAAAATAGCACTACAAAAGGTAGAGAATGCATATGAAAAATGCAAAAAACCGGTTATAGTTGAGGATGATGGCCTCTTCATTGACTCGTTATCTGGTTTTCCAGGTCCATACTCATCTTATATTTTCAATACAATTGGAAATAATGGAATTTTAAAGCTGATAGGAGATAATAGAGATGCACAATTTGTAGCAATAATTGCTTTCTGTGATTCTAGTAATGAACCTACATTGTTTGAATCTAGTGTGGCAGGAAAAATTTCGAAAAATATTCAAGATGGAGGTTGGGGTTATGATCCAATCTTTATTCCAGAAAAACAAAACAAGACTTATGCAGAATTAGCTGACAAAAACAAGCTTTCTCATAGGTATGAATCTCTGAAAAAATTTGCCAGTTGGTTTAACAACAAGCAGGAATGAAACGATCCACAAATCGTTTCTTGTTTTGTAATATCACTATTCTTGATATTCCACTTTCATCCATAACTGTAAAGTCGCTATTTTCTTGAGCTAATTTATTTGCAAAACTTCTGACCTCATCCATTTCAAGCATATCCGAATGCTCAAGTCGATTAGTTGATCTTCCAATGTGCATGTATGATTTTATCTCCACAAAATGTGCATTTGATTTTTGTAAGAGTGATGCAAAAACTGGAATCATTTCTTCATCATCATTATAACCTCTAATCAAAGTAATTCGAAGAACTGTCCTAGTGCCAAGAGTTGATAACATCTTTAGTGTTCTATTCCATCTTTCCCAAGAATCATCATATCTAGGTCTGTTGATTTTCAAAAAAGACTTGTAATCTGCCGCGTTGGTTGAAAGATAAAGTTGAGTTGGAAGGGCATTTTCATCTCCAAGTTTCTGTATCATGTCTGGTTCCTGACCATTTGTGACCAAAAAAATTGATTTTGTTGCTTCAAGGGATTTCAAATGTTTGATAAGTGCTGGTAATTTTGGATACATTGTAGGTTCTCCAGAAAGTGAAATTGAATAATGGCTTGGAAGTAATGATTCATCTAATTTCTTTTTGTCTTGATTTGGATCACCATAATGTCCCATAATCAATTTTCTTCTTTCTGCCATCAAGTTGGTCATGATTTCTTCTGGTTCAGCGACATTTTCTGGTTTCATTTCCATTGTCTCGTAAAATTCCATCGGTCGCCAACAGTATACACATCTATTCTCACAATACATTCCAGCAGGAGAAAATTCCATACACCTATGTGTACTAATTCCATAAAACTTGTGTTTGTAGCACGTCCCTTCACCTCTAAATGATTTTTTTGTCCAATGGCATAATTCTACAGTAGAATGATCAGATACACCATATTTTGCCTTCTTGAGTTGTTTTACGATAGAAGGTCTGATTTGAATTAGTTCTGGTTCTTTTTCTACAACTTCTCCAGAACAACTCATACTGAAAATCATATGCAGGCTTACTTAAATTTGCATATGCTGTCATAGGATGGAAACATTCTATTACAAAATAACCAAAAATGAGTAATGGATGTTTTGAAATTTTCACCACTGTTCCTTTTAATTTTTTTAAGTTTCTGTATTCCTATGCCTATGGCTGACGCCGAAAACTTGACGCAAACATTTGAAGGCGGTATGGATTTGCAGATTACTTATCCTGAATCAGTAATGATTGGTAGAACATTTTCAATTTCTATACATCTAGAAAACAATGGCTGGGAAAATAAACAGGATATCTCATTTGCAATAACAAATCCAGATTTTGCTTTTAAAACACTTGGTGATGAAACGATCACAATAGAAGAACTTACAACCACAAGCTCGTTTGGAACAACACTTGATTATGAAGTTTCCAAGAATACAAACGAAGGAAAACACTTTCTTAACGTTTCATACTCTCAAGTTCTAGTTAGTAATAACGTTGATCCCATGCCTGCAACCAAAACTACCATTGCTTTGCCCATTATGGTTCTAAAAGAACCAGTCGTAACGATTCAAACAACTACACCAGAATCAATATTTTCAAATACAGAATTCCCATTTGAGGTAAGTGTAATTTCTCATGACATCGATCTCAATGACTTAACTGTGCAAATCATTGTACCACAGGACATTGAGTTTAGAGGAGACACATCATATAAGATATCATTGTTAGAAAAAGGAACTCCCTTTAACATAAAGGCGGAAATGATTACTCCCATTAACGTTTCTACAGAGCATACAGTACCAGTCAAAGTTGTGGTAAGTTATACTGATGATCTTGGTGATGAAAAATCAGATTCTTCGTCAGTACCACTGTTACTTCGCCCAAAAACTTTCTTGGAGATTACTAATGATGGTGGAATATGGGTAGGGGATTTCTTTATAGCTCCATATGTTAGCATTGGTACAATAGTTGGAATACCTGCGGGAACTATTTTTTCATTGTTACTCCGAAGAGCGGTAGAAAAAAGGAAAAAGAAGAAAAAAGCTTAAACCAAAAAACTATTTTCCTGAGCTGAAACGTGTATATTGGATATTTCAGTCATTTATTCATGCTCAAGGCAGTAAGCATAGCTGGCATTGAGGAACAGGGAGTTCCATTTAAGAAAGAAAGCATTGCTCTTGAAGAGGCCGCAAAAACAGTTTCCATTGGAAATCTTACGTGGATTGAATGCGTCGTAGATGATATTGTTAACGAGACCCCAAAGATTCTTGAAAAACTTGATATCAAAATGGATCCTAAGGTTCTACTTTCTGGATATGTTTCAGCATACGAGGATTTGGGCGACACTCTTGGTATAATGTTACCTTTTATTGTTACAGGCGATAGCAGAACACAAACATCACCTGTTTTGATTTTTATGAAAAAAGATCTAATACTAACTATTCATGATGACTATGGAGGAAAAATCACAAAACTTTATAATTATTCTAACTCATTGATGAGAAAACTTCCAAAAGAACCAGAGCAATGGGCAGATAGACAAACCATTTTGTTATTTAGGTTAATGGATGAAGTCAGTGAGACAAACTTTTCCAGTTTAAGAACAATTATTGAGCAGGCAGAACAGCTAGAAATAGATCTAGCTGGTTCAAGACAAACTGAACGTGACATTGGTTTTGAAATATCTAACATGAAAAGATCATTATTGACATTTCTTAATGCTGTTTGGGCTACTCATGATACAGTTAGAAACGTCAAATTTGGTGATCCTGACATGCTAACTGATGATGATGATATTCTGGAAAAGTTTGAGGTAATTTTAGGACGACTTGACAGGCAAATTCAGATGGCTGAAAATGTTATGGACATAATTTCTACAGGAGTAACTATTATACAAACTGAAACTTCCAACAAGTTAACAAAATTAATTGTCTGGCTAACAGTTGCGGCAACTGCTGTTTTGGTACCTAACACAGTAGCTACTATTTTTGGAATTCCAGACCTTGAGATTTCATGGAGTTGGATTGCTCCAATATTGATTATTTCAACTTTAATATCAGCCATTGTGACTTATCGTTGGACAAAGCAGTTTAGTGTAAATCCCCTTGGATCAAAAAAATTCAAAAATCTTCGAAAGAAATTTAGAACAAAATAATCAATTCTGGTGCCACGGGATTAAGTGAACCACCAGTTTCCATGGTGCCATGGGACTATGTAAACAAAGCCAGCATATACTAATGCCACAGTTATTGCCATGGCAACAAACCAACCCTTACCGTTTTTCACAATACAATTTTTTTGCTAGATGATAATAAATCTAGAGGTTTTTCCTATCCAAACAACTCTTCCTTGTAAGTTAATTTATTAGATGAAAAAATGTCATAATCTTTGTGGCCTTCGTAGTACAGTGGTTAGTATAGGGGATTGTGGATCCCCGGACAGGAGTTCGATTCCCCTCGAGGGCCTTTATTTTATACTAAAAAATTCCGTATTTGCTTGATTCCATCTCTTCTTTAATTGCCAATTTTGCCTTTAGGTTTTTTTCTTGTGTTTGTTGTGAAAACCAAGTTAGAAACTTCTTTTCTAAACCTTTTCCCTTTAATTTTTGAAAGCTCTCTCCAACTTGGTCGGCTAATTTCTCAGCTAACACTTTGTTTACTGAAACGATATAAAAATGCCAACCAAAGGCAAATTCTGAATCTGTAATAACAAACCCATCTTCTTCATGTACCATTTCTTCAAGCCTTGTAAGTATAGAACTGATACCATCGCTCGATTTTTCGTAATTTGTAGCAGATACGTTAATGTTAATCCGTTCTTCCATAATCAATTAAGTTTGGATTAAAATTTAAGGTTGGTGTCATTTAGCAAATGTTCAACTTCAATACCAAAAAATTTTTTTAAAATTTCCATGTAGTTTTTAATTGGAATTGGAATATCATCTCCACACGTAATACCAAGGTTTTTTGCGTTAATCCAGATTATCAGTGACTGTAAAATAGTTAAAAATCTATCATTTTCTACATTATGTGGTGCAACTGCTTTTGTATACCTCTCTGCATATTCCCAAGCGGTAACAAAATCAATACATTTTATCCCAAAAATTGCTAGAAGCTGTTCCTTTAGGTCAGCATGTTTGAAAGGAACTTGGTTTATGATATATGGAAAATCTACTTGAGCAGGTAGGCATTCAGGAAGCGGGCCCCAAATTGTAACTATTCTACATCCATCGTGTAGACTTTGAAACCTTTTCTTCATTTTTTCAATTATTTCTATATCCGTAAACCAAAACAGAATTGCAGTCGCATCATCAATTTTTGTTGTTACAACATCTTCACATAAAAATTTCCCATCTTTCAAATCATTCTCTTCTGCAAGTTTTTTCGCTTGTTGGATTTTTTCCTTGTTGTTATCCACACCTATTGCCTTTTTAACATGAAATTCCTGTAACGCTATTTTAATTCCTTTACCATCACCACAACCTAGGTGATAAAAAACATCGTTTTCATTAAGATTTAAAAATTCAAATATTTTCCTAAAGGAATGTTCTGGAAGCTGAACGTCATTACCAGAAATTATATCGTTTGGTAGAGATTTTATATATTCTTCAATCTTCACAGGTGATTGTAAATAGTTCAGGAATTTATTCTCTTATGCTTTCTAATGTTGATACAGCCTGCCATAAAGAGGTTCTAACGTAAGATGGCAAATTAGGATCCTGAGTTACGTCATCAAGTAAGCTGATTGTATTTACTGCACGTACAGAGACTGAATATTCACCTGATTTTAACTCCTCAATTAATTCTGCAATGTTTTTTCGAATGTTTCTGGGAGTTGAAGAGTTGGTAGCTATTTGGTTCAATGTAGACATAGCATTATTAAGAGATTCAAGATTCTGTTCTTTAGTTGCCATTTTTCTTATTTAATGCTGTTTTATCGTAATTTTAAGTCTACGTCTCACCAAATATGTCTAGCCAATAAACTTGACAGTGTTTTGAATTTTTCCTAGTTTTTCTATCTCCATTTCTATCTCATCTCCATCCTTAAGAAATGGAGTATCTGGATTATTCAATGCTACACCTTCTGGTGTTCCTGTTGCAATTATGTCTCCTTTTTCTAATGTCATTACCTGACTTAGTTTAGACACAATAGATGGTATATTTATGAACATGTTCTTTGTAGACGAATTCTGTCTAACTTGTCCATTTATTCTTGTTGTCAGCTGTAAATTACCCACATCTGTTATTTCTTCTGCGCTTGTTATCCAAGGACCACAGGGAGCAAAAGTATCAAACGATTTTCCACGTGTGAATTGCTTATCTTGCATTTGTATATCTCTCGCAGAAACATCATTGAAAATCATATAGCCAAAAATGTAGTCTTTTGATGCAATTTCATCTATGTTTTTGCAAGTCTTACCAATTATGACAGCAAGCTCAATTTCATAATCCAACTGTTTAACAAAATTAGGACATCTAATCTCTGATCCAGTTCCGCATAATGTTGTTCGCGGTTTGATAAATATTACAGGTTCTTTTGTGGACACATAATTCTGTTCTTCCGCATGTTTCGGGTAGTTAAATGTAAGACAAATTATTTTTGATGGGTTTGGAAGTGGGTGAAGCAATCTAAATTTTTCAAATTTATCTTGAAATGACGTAGAAGATATTTTATCCTTAATTTCATCATACCACCCATCAAATAGAAAATCCATGATGCTTAATGGAAGGGGAACACCCGTTTCGTGTATTATACTATCTTTTGTTGCAACGTTACCATCTCTTATCAAACCATAGGTTTCCTTACCATCACACATTAATCTTGCAATTTTCACGTTAATCACTTGTGGGTAAAAATGGCTTGTTTAGATGAATCTTTACGGCAGTATCCAAATCTAACAAACTGTATTTCTTCTCCATTCCTTAATTCTAAGTAATGAGGTTCTACATACACATGTATTTCTTCTAGGCTTTCCTCGTTAAATTTATCATCTACAAACAACCGTTGTGGTATGAGAATTTTTAATTCATGGGCGTTTTTTTGAGAAACCCATTGCAATTTCATAAAATTTACATCACGTTCATCACCGGTAAACTCTCCAGTTATTTCTGAATTTACGGATGTGATTTTTACGTTACCTAGTCCCATTAAGCGCAATTGATCTCCAATCTTAAGACTCTTGACATCGTCAGACGATAAAAAGACACTATCTTCTACCATAACTTTTCTGGTTCCCATTTTATTAGATGGGTGGTTAGGAAGTTCTACAGTAGAATTAGGCAGATTTCTAATTGTCAGTGTTTTAGGATCTTTTACCATGAATAATCTGATACTATTTTCGTCAACAATTTTTCGGTTAAACGCCTCAAGTGAATCAAATGGTGCTAAAGTATCTGCTTTTGTAAGGCTCAAAGACAACGTGAACTTTCTAATTGCCTCTGGGGTTATCCCACGGCGCTCTAGAGCTGCTAATGTTGGTAATCTTGGGTCATCATATGAAGAAACCTTTCCCTCGTCTATCAAAGGTCTTAAGATTCTTTTTGAGACTGGCATGCCCTTGAACTCTAACCTTGAAAATTCAAGCATCTTAGGATGTCTCATATCAAGAGCATCCAGTATTGCATGGTACAATTCGTTTCTTAATTCATATTCTTTGCTTCTCAAGGCATGGGTTATACCATCCGTAGAATCTTCAACAGCAACTGCAATATCATAACTTGGCCAAACCCTGTGTTCTTCTGCTAACCGTGCATGTCTTGCATCGTTGATTCTAAAGAGTACAGGATCTCGCATTACAGTGTTCTTAGATTCCATGTCTCCACGAAACCTAACAATTGCTTCGCCTGGTTTGTATTTCTTAAACATTCGTTCCCATCTCTCTTCATTTTGTTTAACATCTCCCATGCTACATTCGCAAGACACCATTTCTTTCCTGTTTTTGCTTATAGTATCACGCTTACACGTACAGACATATGCATAATTTTTCTTTATCATCTCAACGCATTTATCATAAAACAGCCCGATATCATCAGAGGTATTTTTTATTTCATCGAATTCTATCCCAAGCCAATCTAGTCCCACTTTTATGGCAGCCCAGTACTCTAACCTGGTATCCTCCGGATTAGTATCATCATATCTTAGAACTAGTTTTCCGCCGTACATTTTGGCATACTCTTCGCTGATTATAGCCGCCTTTGCGTGACCAATGTGAGGATAGCCATTAGGAGCAGGTGTAAATCTAGTTACAACCTTTCCCTGTTCAGCCCCTTCCAAGGGCGGTAAGCCCACTCTTTCCTCTTTTACATTTTCTTTCACATCAAGTATTTCAGGAAAATTATTCTGTATCTCAGTTTTTTGTTCTTCAATTGACATGCCATTAACCTGAGAAACAATTGAGGCAATTTCAGGAATAACCTCTTTAACATTGTTTTTAAGCTCAGGTATTGTTCCTAAAGATTTTGATAGGACAACTTTGTCTTTTGTCTTACCATCATGCTCAACTGCATTCTGTAAAGCTATTTTTCTAATCTCTTTCTTTAAATCATCAGCCAAGCTACAAACGCCTTTTAATTACAAAATCCAACAACGAAATTATTTCGTTTTTAGCTGTACCAGTATACGAGCTAAGTGATTTTTTAGCCCGTTGTGCATATTTCAATATCATGTTTCCTACTTCTTCCTCTACTCCTAATGAACGAATAACATTCACTGCCAAGTGAATTTGTTGTTTTGAAGCTTTAGAATTTCCAAAGACGCGCAGTATTATTTTCTTGTTCTTACCTTTTGCTTTCCTAATTGCGAGTATAATTGGAAGTGTTTTTTTACCTTCGCGTATGTCGTTTCCCACCGGTTTTTTTGTAATTTTACTGTCACCAATAATTCCAAGAAGATCATCTGTGATTTGAAATATTATTCCTAAATTCTTTCCAAACGATGACAGATTTTTCACATCCTTTTGTTTTCTTTTTGCACAAATTGCCCCCATGGCACATGAAGCCTCAAAGAGTACTGCTGTTTTCTTTTCAATCATTTTGATGTATTCCTTTCCAGTTGGAATTCTCTTGTTTTCAGCAAATTTAATGTCACCAACTTGTCCCTCACAAATCTCAACGCATGTTTTGGATAATTTTGATACTAGCTGTGTTGTATAATTGGAAGATAATTTTGATTTTGATGAGATAGTATGATATGCCTTTGAATACAAAACATCGCCTGCAAGAATTGCTAGTGGCATATCGAATTTTTTATGAGTAGTTGGAACTCCATGCCTCATCTCATCATTATCCATAATGTCATCATGTACCAATGTGAAATTATGAATCATCTCAACTGCGCTAGCCGCAGCAATTGCATCAGATTGTCTTCCACCAAGCATCTGGCAGCTCTTCAGAACCAAAAATGGTCTTAGACGCTTACCACCATGGAGAATTAGATGGGAGGCAGCATCATACAGCTGTTTTGGATTACCTTTTAGCTCTTTTTTTAGGAACTTGTTGACAAACCCCGCATTTTTTTTAATGGAATTTGAAACTTTCAACGTACTAATCTCCAATTGTTGTCAGGTATGTAATGTTTAATTGCATTTTCATATACAAGTTTCAAATCATCTGAAGCCCATTTTGTAATTAAAGAATTGAATTTTTCTAGCGTAGTCGAGTCGGAATCTGCAAGAAAATAAAGCGCAATTACCATCCATGGACAGTATACATCCCTATTCTGCTCAAGTTCATTTTTCAATTCATCTGGACTAATCCATTTGATTTCAGAAATTTCATCCTTTATCAGAGATGATTTGTCAAAGATGTCTATCGCCCCAATCAATGTGCCACAAATTTCATTTTCAGAACCAATGTCCTTGTAGGGAACGTGATATTCGAATTTGTTAACATAACTCACCTTACAGTCGATTCCAATCTCTTCAGGCATTCTACGCTCAGCAGATGACACATAGGTTTCAGACTCCCTTGGATGACTTGCAACAGTTCCGTCCCAGTTATTTGGCCAAAGCATTTTACCTTCACTTCTTTTGGTTAACAGTAATTTTCCTTCACCGTTGAATATCAATGCAGAAAACGCCCTGTGAAGCTTTCCGTTTGGCAAATGGCATTTTACTTTGTCTTCTTTTCCAATAGGATTATCGTTTTGATCTACTAGGATAACATATTCTTCCATTCTATCACCTGAACAACGTGCCTTCAAATTTTTTACCAGAAGCAGCGTCAACGATTCTCTGTGGCTTGTTGCCGTTTACGAAAAACACTTTCAGACCAGATTTTGACATCTTTGTCGCTTCTGTAATTTTTCTAGTCATTCCCCCAGTTACATCCATCTTGTTTTTACTGATTGTTGGTTTTTCCTTTTTGAAGTCATAAATCAATTTTTTTGACTTTGTGTTAGAGTACACCCCATCCACATCCAGAACAAAAACTGACAGTCTTGGCTTCAACATTTTTCCAATCGTAGTCATTATCACATCTCCGGACAAAATGTAAGATTTTTTCTGACCATACCATAACGCATCGCCATATGTGACTGGGACAAGCCCAGACTTTGCAATCTCACCAATCTTCTGAATCTTGTTTCTAATTGGCTGGTTTCCGTTCATAAAATCAGTAGGTGGCAGAGAGTACGTATCTAGCCTGTTTTTTGCGGCGCTGTCCAGGATAATTTTGTCCAGTTCTATCATGGAGTTTTTTACAACTGAAAGTCCCTTCAAGTTGTATCTTGCGGGTTTTGTATGCATGCCATATTTCACAGACCAGTAATGACCGTACGAGCCACCGCCATGAACCAAAATCTTTGGCTCGTCAATCCTCTTGATCTGTTTTAGAATATTGTAGATTGTTTTTCTTCTTGCTGACTGGGGTTTTTCCTTGTTTGTAATAATTGAACCTCCCAATTTTATTAAAATCATTGTTCTATCTTACTCCACACTACACCCTTTGTATCAATTTTTGCTGAAAAACATTCCTTATCATTTCCTAAAAGCGCAGGTATTTGGTCCATATTTTCATCTTTAATTAGTGCAATAATACAGCCGCCATCCCCGGCTCCGGTAATTTTTGAGCCCAAAGATATTTCATTTAAGGAACTTATCATGTCACGTAACGTATCGTTTGAAACTTGGATTTCCTCAAGGTATTTCTGATTCTCTGACATTTTTAATCCAAGTGTAGTAACATCATTATTTTTCATGGCTACAATTACTTCATCGATTAATTTGGTTTCAAGATCACATAATTGTGAAAACCTCTCTTCATCATTTTCCTTGAATTTGCTGACCCTCTCAACACTGTTCTTCGTGGTGTGTGGAATCATAGAATTTGCTATTACAAGATTAAGCTCAAAAGTATTATCAATTTTTTTAGTTCCAGTAAATTGTTCATATTCAATCATTCCGCCGTAAGTACAAACTGTACAATCTGCACCAGACGTATCAGGAAAGATTGTTTTTTCGGCCTCTATTGATATATTTAAGATCTCCTCAGATGATAGTTCCTTAAATAATTCGGAGATTGAAGCGGCTGCAGCAACACAACATGCAGAAGATGATCCGAGCCCTACTCCAATGGGAATGTCAGAATCTATTGTAACTTCTAATCCATTAACATTTTGATTAGAGTTAATTATTTTATTTGCTAGATAAACAAATGGTCTAAACTCACTTTTGACTTCTTCATACGAAGATGAAATGGGCACTTCAAGTGTTCCCAATTGTGAATTTACCTTTATGGTATTATTATCCGTAAAAGTTGACGTGACTGTTACCCTTTTGTCTATTGCAGCAAGAATTGCTTTGGTTCCATGAACAACAAAATGTTCACCAAATAGAATTATTTTTCCCGGCGATGACGCTATTGATTTCAATATTTTGGTTTAAGGTATTGCTCTATAATTCTTCTTCCACTTCGGCAGTCTTGGTTTCAAAGTCTTCAATTTCATAT
>ERZ813253.122-NODE-122-length-30803-cov-8.544497_pt1 | contig 30803 bp, 12 predicted proteins | sample MGYA00520893_ERZ813253 | MGnify/ENA primary metagenome ERZ813253 (study PRJEB31669, sample SAMD00080414) | marine metagenome | biome: oceanic hadal pelagic zone biome; feature: marine hadalpelagic zone; material: sea water | place: Pacific Ocean:Izu-Bonin Trench...
TGCGGCATATTATTTTAACTTAGGAATGTTTTAGGAATGTTTTAGGAATGTTTTGTATTAAAAAAATTGTAACTCAATTATTAATATTTATTTTAGGAACGTTATCTATAATCTTTTCACAAGATGATGGCGTTTTGTTAACAATAGATAATGTTGATGAAGATAATCAAACGTTTGAGGTTTTGTATTCGAGCCCCGAAGATGTTTATGGTTTCCAGTTTGACATCTCTGGTATTGCTATTGGTAGCATTGATCACGAAATTGATGGATTAGTTAGCTTTGGTAATAATACCGTAATTGGCATAAGTTTGACAGGAGAAACACTATTACCAGCTACTAGTAGTGCTGTTTTAATGACAATTTATTACGAACTAGATGGTAGCGGCTCAGATATATGTCTATCAAGCTTAGTTTTTGTTGGAGTTGGAGTTGTCGAGTTAAGCGCATCAGCGGGAGAATGCTATCAAATTATATCTGGGATAACAGTTTCCTTTGGTGATACAGTAATGGTTAATGTTGATGATTTAACAAATACTACTACCCGATCATTAGATATTAATTATGAAAGTACAGTAGATATTAATGGATTTCAGCTTACTGTAGAAGGTGTAGATCTTATAGGAGCTCAAAGTATTTTCTTCGATGAGAATGAGTTATTTTTAAGTCAAAATACTGGTACTATTCTTGGATTTAGTTTAAGTGGTGCAATGATTCCAGCAGGTGCTGGTACATTTTTATCAATAGAGTTTGGTGGAGAAGCTGAAGCAGATCTTTGCATAGTTGATCCTGCTTTCACTATTCAAATTGATGGGCAAAATGTTTACGCTCAAATTCAATTTGAGGATTCAAATTGTGTAGATATTCCAGCTACTTCGTATGATTGTAATGATACACCAAATGGCACTGCAGAATTAGATAGCTGCGGCGTATGTTCGAGCGGAACCTCAGGACATGAAGCTGATAGCGATCAAGATTGCAATGGTGACTGTGCTGCAGATACTCCCATATCATGCGAAGATACGACAGGAAATAGCCAATGTGGCAATGCTACAGAAGATAGCTGCGGAGTATGCTCAGGTGGTAACTCAGGCCATGTGGCAGACAGTGATATAGATGACTGTGGTGATTGTTTCGGTAATGGTGTATTTGATAATTGTGGCACTTGTGATAATGACCCTGATAATGATTGTTTAGCAGATTGTTCAACCACAGAAGATGAATGTGATGGTAATTGGGCAGATCCATTTTGTTGGGGTGGTAGCGCAGAGTTGGATGTTTGTGGTGTCTGTGGAGGCCTAGGATTATCAACATTCTACTATGATGAAGATGGCGATGGTCTAGGTGATTGTGATTCTTTTATATATGCATGTGCCAATTTTGATGAAAATGATTGGTTGACTGATTGTGGTGATATTGACGATGAGTGTTCTGCAAATTCATATACCGATTGGTATGCAGATGTAGATGGTGATGGGTTTTGTGATTATGATAACCAGACTGAATTTCAGTTATGTGACGATTATACAGGTGAAGGATTAGAAGATGACTGTGAACAGGATCCCCAACCAGATTGTGCCACTAATGATACTGATGAATGTGGTATATGTGGTGGTGACAATTACGCAGTTTCCTGTTTCGATGGTAGCTGCTCTGGAATGGACTGTTATGGTGACTGTGGTGGTGGTGCTGAAAATGATAATTTTGGTTTATGTGGGAATAACAACTCACTTCAGGGTGCAATTGATGCAGCCGCTGAAGGAAGTGTGTTGGATGTTCCAGCCGGTGAATATACAGGTCCATTTACAATTGATAAAAGCTTGACAATAAATGGTGCAGGCCAGGATGTTGTATTTATTCAAACAGCTGATTTAAGTGCTGATGTTATAAAAATATGTTATTCATCTGGGGATGCATGTGATGTAACCATCCAGAATGTAACTGTTCGTACGGGTCGTTATGGTATTTATAGTAAATCAACTGGTAGTATCAAAATCCTGAATAATACTTTCTATCATAATGGATATGATGGTGCAGAACTGCCTGATTCAGAATCTGAAACAGCTCAAGCTGATTATGCAGAACTATGGGCTTCCAGTCATACATCAAGTGGTGGTGCTATGAGAATTAGAAACTCTAATGGTAGTGAGATTGCAGGTAATACAGTGAATGATAACCTGCGTGGTATCCGCTTTCAGGATAGTCATGATGGATCCATTCATGATAATGTATCATATAATAACTTTGAATCAGGTATTTACTTAGCAGCTGGCAGTTATACTGGTGCTACTGGTTGTAGTAATACAGAAGTATTTGATAATGAAGTATATGGTAATAGAAATAATGGACTGTTGAGTATTGGTGGTATTGGAAATACCTTTACTAATAATAATGTGCATGATAACTGGAATTCAGGTGTGATGATGTGGCATGTTGCCGATAATACATTTGAAGGTAATACTATAGCAGGCAATAATACTCACTCATTCAATGGTATTGGTAATAATGGTGATGCCTATTCAGGAGTTACATCTAAAGGTGCAGATGTAGATGCAGCTGCATCTTACAACTTTATACTTACAGGCAATACTATTTCAAACAATGGAAATGGTAATCAGGATACTGCAATTGGTGTTTTTGTTGTTGATGGTGATAACCCGCTCCTAAGTACTACAATATCAGGCAATACTTTTATTGGCCAGGATACAGATGTATCTTATGGTGATAATACTACAGCGAGTGGTAATACATGTAGTGCTGGTTGTGATTGCAACTCTGGTTCAGTTGCTGATGACTGTGGTGTCTGTGATGGTGATAACAGTTCATGTGCAGACTGTGCTGGCGTACCCAATGGTGATGCTACAGAAGATAATTGTGGAACTTGTGATAATGACCCATCTAATGACTGTGCAGATGATTGCGCGGGTGTACCTGGTGGTGATGCAGATTATGATTGTTCCGGTACTTGTGTAGCTGGCTGGCTCTTTGGTTACCTGGGTGATGGCTGGTGTGATGGATCAGATGCCCCTTGGGGTATTGATTTATCATGTTATGACTGTGATAATGGTGACTGCAGCGGTGACTGTGGTTGTGAAGATGATTCATCTTGCTTAGATGACTGCGGCGTACCAAATGGTGACGGTTCATCCTGTGCAGACTGTGAAGGCACGCCAAATGGCGATGCTGAACTCGATTACTGCGGTATTTGTGAAGGTGGAAATGCAGAAGATGATTGTCATGCAGATGATGGCTGCCTGACTGTTTCTATGACAGATGCTTATGGTGATGGCTGGAACGGCAACGTTCTAATGATTGGTGATGAGTCATTTACTATTGAATCTGGTGCTTCTGCTGAAGGTTCCTATTGTGGACCATCTGATGTTGCTGTAACATGTGGTGGCGGATCATGGGGGAGTGAAGTTTCCTGGTCAATCTCTGATGGTTCTGGGGTATTACTTGAAGGTGGTGCTCCATTTGATGGTTGCCTTGGTACCTGTGATGATGGTGGTGGCGAAGAATGTGTAAATGATGATTCTGGTGCTGACTCTTATGGCGATACCTGCTCTAGCTGGTATGATGCTAATGAATCTCCAGGATCCTATGGCTGCTCTGGTGGCTATGATGATGATGACTTTAATGCTGCTACAATGTGTTGTGCATGTCAGGGAGCAGCCTCACCTGGTGATGGTGATGTTGTAGATAGCCCACATGCTGCTGAAAAGCTGGCTGAGGCTAAATTAAATTATATTGCACAACAGCATAGACTGGACAACCCAATTGCGACACCAGATGTTTCTCGTGATGATTGTGGTGGTACTGGTCCGGATGTTGGTTGTGACGGTGTATGTTTTAGTGGTTTAGAAATAGATGAATGTGGTGATTGTGATGGCGGCGGCCTGAATGGTGATGGCTGCTGTTATGATCTTGCCGCTGACTGTGCCGGAACTTGTGGTGGTGATTCCTTTACAGATTGTATAGGTCAATGTGCCTCTGCAGGTTATGCTGGCTGGATAGGTGACGGCTACTGTGATGACGGTACCTGGGGACTCTATTTCGACTGTGATGAATTTAACTGTGATGCAGGCGACTGTTTAGATGATTGTGGTGACTGTAGTGGTGGTAATGCCGCTATGGATGACTGCGGTGTCTGTGATGGTGACAACTCAGACTGTGCAGACTGTGCAGGCACGCCTTATGGTGATGCCGTAGATGACTGCTCCGGTGATGGTGACTGTTTCAGTGCTGCCTGGGTAGGTGATGGCTACTGTGATGGTGCTGATCAGGCCTGGGGTGCTGATCTGACCTGTTATGACTGTGACGGCGGAGACTGTATTGATGAATGCGGTGTTTGTGATGGCAGCGGTATTGCCGATGGCGATTGCGACTGCGATGGCAATACAGATGACTGCTGCGGCGAATGCGGTGGTGATAATTCCGGTTGTGGTGGAAGTGGTGATGTAAACGGCGGTGGTGTAGATGTTACCGATATCGTTATTATTGTTGACGCTATTTTAGAGACTGGTTCTTTAGATGAGTGTCAAGCTTATGAAGCTGATATAACGGGTGACGGAACAGTAAATGTACTGGATGTAATTGTAGCTGTTGATATTATCCTATCTGGTCAAGTTGGTGGTTGTACAGACGATGCAGCTAATAACTATGATGCTGATGCAGACTATGATGACGGTTCATGCACCTATGATCCTCCAACATGTGCAGATCAAGGCTTGTGGGATTGTGGCGATGGCCAATGTATTCCAACAAGCTATGTTTGTGATGGTTCATCTGAATTCTGTAACGCAGGCTGGCCAGCTGACTGTGCTAATGGCGCAGATGAAGGCCTAGAAGCATGTGGTTATACAGATGATTGTGTTGCTGATGATGGCGGCGATGTTACATGTGATGACTGTGAATTTGATTGGACACCTTACGGAGCCGAATGTTGTGATAGCGCATGGGATGCTTTTGGTATTGATTGTGCTTCACTAGAAGGTATTTATAACTGGGATTGTTCAGGATGTAACTGTCCAGGTGATGCAGCTGCAGTATGTGGTGATGGTAATTGTTCTGGTGACGAAAACAATGAAACATGTCCAGAAGATTGTGAACCACTTAGTGCATGTGCAGAAGCAGGTGGACTTGATAGCTGGCTAGGTGATGGTTATTGTGACAGCATCAATAATAACGAAGCATGTGGTTTTGATACAGGTGATTGCTGTCCAACAGATTGTGCTGATAGTGCAGCAAATAATTGCCCAGATAATCCAGATGGTTGTTACTCAACTTGTGCTGATGGTACATGTTGTGGTGATTGTGATGACTGTGCGGATCCAAATTCATCTGATGCAGCAGATTGTGAAGCTGCTGATGATGGCGGCAGTGATACATGTGCAGACTGTGAATTTGATTGGTCTAACTATGGCTCTGAATGCTGTGATACAGCAGCCGATGAGTTTGGTATTGACTGTGCAACACTTACAGCCGCTTATGGCTGGGATTGCTCCGGTTGTAACTGCCCACTTGATGGTGGTGGTGATGATGGTGGAAGTGCTTGTGAAGGAAATGAAGCCTGGATTGCTGACGGTTGGTGTGATGGCTCAAATAATAATGAAGGTTGCGGCTATGATGGTGGTGACTGCTGTCCATCAACATGTGTAGATGCAGCTTATAGCTGTGAACAATACGGTGGTGACTGTGCTGACTGTATAGATCCTTCTGCTGAAGATTCAAATGGTGGTGGCAGTTGTGCTGATGCGCCAGATCCGACCTGTGCTGATACAGATTGTGGCTACTTTATGAGTGTTGGCTATACATGCTATGAACTGCTTGGCTATGGCTATGACTGTTCACTATGTGAAGCTGAAGGCGCTGATTGCAGTGAACCGGAAGGTTGCTCTGCTAGTCAGTGGACATGTGCTGATGGATCTTGCATACCTGCTGCCTACTACTGTGACGGTTCTGCTGAAAACGGCAACGCTGGATGGGGACCTGACTGTGGTGATGGCTCTGATGAAGTATTAGAAGAGTGCTGTGCAAACGGTTCTTATGATGATGCTACATGCGGTACCGGTGGCGGTGGCAATTGCGAGCTTACTATGAATGATTCCTATGGTGATGGCTGGAACGGCAATGAATGGTGTTCCGGTGGTCAATGTGCGGGTCTTGCAGCTGGTTCCTCTGGAACTGCCAGTTTCGATTTTGACTTGTCTACAGAGAACTGTTATACCTGTGGTGGCGGCTCATGGGGAAGTGAAGTATCCTGGTCACTTTCTTGTGACGGATCTGAAGTAGCAGCTGGTGGTACTGGTGAGGGTTGCTTTGGTGGCAGTCGAAGTGCTGACGAAGTTTCAGATAGTGATCTGAAACTGAAGATGGTGGGTACTCATGGTATTATTGTACCAGAACGTAACATATCATTGGCACTTATAGGTCATGTAACTGATCTAAACGCTACAAAAGCTGATAAGGTCAAGTCTACGTCTATGGTTAAATCCATAGTGAAGCATAACGCTAAGAAGCCTGTTGATGTGATTCAGTATGAAGCTCCGCTTAACAGAAAAGCAGCTCCTGAGTTTGAATCCAAACTGCAACGTGCAGAAAGTGTGAAGCTTATTCAGACTGCTGAAGGCTTGAAGTATGAAGCTGATGGTTTTGTTGGATTTGAAATCACCCTAAGTCATGGTGCTGATTTTGAAATCAATGTAACTGAGTCTGCCTTTATTGCTGACTACAAAACAACTGGTAATACTACAAAAGTGATTGTGGTTGGCCCTGAAACTGAAAATCTATTCAGTTCAACAGGTGACTATACCGTTGTTGATGTAATTGCTGGTACTTCAGGTGGTGTAGCTCTAAGTGCTGATATCGTATCTATACCAACAGTGTTTGGCTTAAATGATGCATATCCTAATCCATTCAACCCAACAACTTCTGTTGAGCTTGCAATGCCTCAAGATGGTTTTGTATCTGTAAAGGTATATAACCTCATGGGTCAGGTAATAGCTACTCTGCATGAAGGTAATCTCACGGCTAATAGCTATAGCTTTACCTGGGATGCGGCTGATGTGGCAAGTGGTATGTATTTCCTCAAGGCCGAAACAGCTGGTAACGTAGATATCCAGAAAATCATGTTAATGAAATAAATTCTGGAAAATGATTGAAACAAAAAGCCCCTGGTTCTGCCGGGGGCTTTTTGTTTCTCTAAAGTAATTTTGAAATAGTTATATCAAATAACCCTGTGTTATGCAATGAACACTATGTGATAGAGATTAAAAAAAAGAAGTTAATATGAGAGTAAATTTGTATATATCTATTTAAAGGATGAAAAACGATATAAAACAAATATGATAAAAAGCCTACTAATCATACTTGCTATCTGCATGACGGTAGCACTATCCCAAAACCGGGACTATCCCAATTTCGAGATTGTTGTAAATAATAATCCCTATCCTGAAGATATCATCATTCATACAATGTCTGGAGAGGATCATTATATGGCTATACTTGATACAGCTTTATCAATTAAATGGTATATCAATAGCGGCTCCCGGGGGATGGGACTTGAAGTGAGTGATGACAAATTAACGTATTTTCATAAAGATTTGCAGCAGTGGCGGGTGCTTAATGGGTTTATGCAGGAAACAGATACTTTAGCAGCTTCAGATGGCCATCTTGCTGATTATCATGATTTCAGGCTGCTTTCAAATGGCGGCTATTTTATTTTATCTTATGACAGTATTACTGTAGATATGAGTCAAATTGTAGAAAATGGAAACCCGCAGGCAACCATCCGAGGTATACCTGTTATAGAGGAATTTAATGCTGAGCATGAGCTTGTAATGGAGTGGAATGGATGGGATAACCTGAATATTGCAGATTATACACATCTCAATCTAACTGCTCCGGAATTTACGTGGATGCATGTGAATAGCATTGAAATCGATTATGATAATAACATTCTTATATCAGATCGAAGAAGCGATGATGTAATAAAATTTAACCGCATAAATGGAGAAGTCATTTGGTACTTGGGAGGGCCCTTGAGTGATTTTACCATCTTGAATGATCCATTTGGAGGGTTTAGCAAACAGCATGATGCAAGAAGGCTGGACAATGGAAATATATTATTGTTTGATAATGGAAATAATCATGATCCACCTGTGAGCAGGGCTGTAGAATATGAAATTAATGAAGAAGATTACACTGCAACAATGGTTTGGGAATATATTCATCCGGAAAATTATTTTGGTTTAGCTATGGGGTCTATCCAGCGCCTAGATAATGGGAACACCTTGATTAATTGGGGGACTATGCCTGGAATTGGTGCTGTAATTACAGAAGTGGATTATGAAAAAAATATTGTTCTGGAGATTATCTATCCTTATATATATCATAGTTATAAAGTAAGGAAAAGTAATTGGGATTTTGAAATCAATTTACTGGTTGGTGATGCCAATCTGGATAATTCCATCAACATATTGGATATCATCTACTTAGTGAATGAGATTTTATACAATGATTCCGATCCATCGGTATTTGATTTATACAAGATTGATATTGATAAGAATGGGAGTATCGATGTTACTGATATAATTCAACTGGTCAATATTATATTAGCTTCATGAAGTAATTCTGGAAATTTATTGAAAAAGCCCCGGTTATGCCAGGGGCTTTTTTATTACAACAATTATTGTAATTTATATCTATGAAATTTATTAATAAAACACTGAAAAACTGGCTATGGGTGGATACGCGCAGTCTTGCGTTATTTCGCATTATGATTGGTTTTTTGGGCCTTTGTGACGTTCTCAGACGCTTTCCTCTCATTGATGTCTTTTACTCCGATAAAGGACTGAATTTTAATACTACGGTTGCCAATAGATATACTCTTTCTCTTCTAGATTATTTTCATACTACGGGACAAGTTCAGTTTTTTTTCATTGTAACTGCCATCTGCTTCTTTTTCTTCATGATTGGGTACCGTACAAGAATATTTCAGATTTTAGCTGTCATGGGACTCATTAGTATTCATTCTGCCGAATGGATATTGCAAAATGGGGGAGACATGGTTATTAGAAATTACATGTTTTGGGCTCTTTTTTTGCCGCTTGGAACATCCTGGAGCATTGATTCTATCCGTAAAAGTCTTCGAAAACACCCTGAACATGATACAAATGATTTAAACAAACCCATGGAAGTGGCAACTCCAAGAATATTTCATTTGGCTTATCTGGCATGCCTGGTGCAACTAGCCATGATTTATTTTTTTAATTACATCAATAAAACTGGAGCAATGTGGTCAGATGGTTCAGCCATTCATTACATGTATCAATTGGATACTTTCTTAACTCCCCTTGGGACCTGGTTAGCTTCGATATTGAACACTGATATGATGAAATTTCTCACACAAACAACCAGATATGTTGAATTTATTGCTCCCATTGCTATTTTAAGTCCCTTGTTTCAGCCTTGGCTGAGAAGAATCGTGTTTGTGATTTTCATGATTTTTCACTTAATCATTGGGATATCTATCAATATAGGACTTTTCAGTTGGGTAATGATGACCGTACTTATTCTATTACTTGGAAGTCAGGAAATAGATTTGTTTAAAAGCATGATTTCTAAGTGGTGGAAAAGAAAATACATTGTTTTCTATGATCGAGATTGTGGATTCTGTCATCTAACTGCTCGCATATTAAAGAGGATGGATGGTTTTTCTCGTTTAAAATGGGCTGATCGTCTCTTGGAAGGGAATAGACCTGAAAAATTAGATAAACTGCTAGAAACCACCATTGTCGTTTGGGATCCGGAAACCAATCAAATTTGGACGCGTCACAGGGGATTTGAAAGGATTATTTCTGCCATTCCCTTGGGTTTTCTTTTCTCATGGATATTTATTCTACCCGGTTTGGAAAAACTCTTTGGAATGATCTATGATTGGATTTCAAGAAATAGAACTTTCGTGAGCAAAACATTGGGAGTACCAGCTTGTGGAATTCCAAGAGAAGAGTCACCACAATCCATTGTTGGGGAAAAAAATATAATTCTAATGAGATTCCGAAAGTTTTCTTGGGTGCTTTCAAATATTTTGGTCATGGTATTCTTGCTTGGAGCTATGGACAGCTCCATGCGAGTTAATAAAGGATTTAAGACGTTTTCTTCAATAGAGAAAGGGATTGAAAAAAAACGTAAGTCACTAATGGACAAAGGAATTAAGAGCCCTCCTGAAAGAGAGAAAAAGAAGGAAATACTATCCTATCAACGTAGAAAGTTAAGAAAAATATTGCGGTATCCTAAAATTTCTCAAAATTGGAACATGTTCTCTCCATCTGTAATTCGTACTGAAAAATGGGTCATTGCTGATTTGATCTTTGAAAACGGAGAAACATTGACTCTTTTTCAAAATGATGATGATATTGAAAACAAATTTTATCAGGCATATTTTCAGCCGTACAAGTTTCAATTTTGGAGAAAGCTATTTAGTCGCATTAGTGAAAAGAAATATCAGCAACATATTCCAAAATTAAAGAATTGGATCAAAAATACTGATTATTTTTCTGAATATGAAGGGCGCAAGGTGAAAGAGGTAATGCTATGGCAGCTCAGTGAAACTACGCAGAGCCCGGAAAATAACAAGAAGTCAAATGTGCGCAAGAAAGAATTAAAAAGAACTCAGAAAAGGGATCGGAAAAGAATCAAAAAAGTAGGATTCAAGTAAGTTTCATTTTCAGCATGAATTCATGGGCAGCCTCATATTCATTGGGGATTTCACCATCCAGTATAGCTTCCTCGATGGCCTTTTTAATTTGCCCTACTTGTCGGCCGGGTTTCAGTTTAAATGTTTTCATTATTTCTTTTCCCCGAACAGGTGATTGAAATGCTTTCATTTCATCCCTGAGCTTCACATCCTGCATAAGGTGTTCTACTTTTTCAAAATTCCCCATATATTTACTGACTTTTTTTGGATTCTTGGTGGTAATATCTGCCCGGCAGAGAATCATCAGGTCATCTACATATTCTCCTGCTTCTGCCATCACCCTTCGTACAGCGCTATCGGTTATTTCTTTTTTTGCTAAGGCTATGGGTCGAAGGTGTAGTTTGGTAAGCAGCATGAGATAATCCCTCAGATTGTTGGAAAGTTTCATCCTTCGAGCAATTTTTTTCAGCATGCGCCGGCCAATTTCATCATGTCCATGAAAAGTCCAGCCTTTCTTATTGTCAAATCGTTTGGTCTGAGGCTTGGCAATATCATGCACCAGGGCCGCAAAGCGGATATCCATTTTATCCGTGAGCTTGGCTGCATTATCGACTACCTGCAGGGTATGGGTGAAAACATCTTTATGTCCCATTCCGTTAATTATTTCAACTCCGGACATAATATCCATTTCTGGGAAAACATGCGTAAGCAGTCCGGTTTCTTTCATAAGATAGAAAGCAATACTGGGTTTATCTGTTTTCAGAGTTTTCAGCACTTCATCCCGAATACGTTCCCAGGAAACAATTTCAAGGCGATGAATATTTCGTGAAATACTATCCAATGCAGTAGCTGCAACATCATATTGTAATTGGGCGGCAAAGCGTACTGCCCGGAGCATTCTCAGGGGATCATCTGAGAAAGTTTCATCAGGATCGAGGGGGGTAATTATGAGTCCCTTTTGCAAATCTTTTATTCCGCCAAAGGGATCGTATAATTCCCCAAAGCTGGAAGGCATTAAGGAGGCTGAAATGGCATTAATGGTGAAATCTCTGCGGGACATATCTTCCTCTACAGTAGAAGAAGTAACCTCTGGTTTCCTGGAATCAGAATGGTATTTTTCTTTCCGGGCAGATGCGACCTCAATTTCTATATCGGGATAGGGGATCATTGCCGTACCAAATTTATCGTAGTCAACAGTGACATTCACCTTCAGTTCCCGGGCTAACTTTTTAGCAAAGGCAACACCGTCACCCTCTACCATAATATCGATATCTTTACAAGATTTCCCTAATAGTGTATCCCGAACATATCCGCCCACGATATAGGTGGGTATATTTTCCTTTTCTCCCAGGCTTCCTGCAATTGCGAGAATATCTTCATGAGGATTATTTTCTTTTAATAATTGGCTAATACTACTCATACAGGCTATAAAATTAGGAGTAATAAATTTTATGGGGGAAACAAAAATTACAAAAATGTATAAATAATTTACTGCTCAAAAATACTGAAAAAGACGTAATTTTTGCACCGGGCAGTTTCCCCAATTACTATTCAAAAATCACACAAAGAGGTAAAATGCATAAAAATCCAGTGAAATATGTATTTGTATTTGGAGGTGTATTATCGGGTTTGGGTAAAGGGATTGTGGCTTCTTCTCTTGGGTTTTTACTAAAATCCAGGGGTTTTAAGGTTACCATCCACAAACTTGACCCATACCTGAACGTAGATCCTGGCACAATGAACCCCTATCAGCATGGGGAAGTATTCGTGTTGGATGATGGCTCTGAGACCGATTTGGACCTGGGTCATTATGAACGTTTTATTGATGAATCACTCAGCGCTATTAATACCACTTCATCCGGGCGTATCTATTGGGATGTTTTGGAACGAGAGCGCCGTGGTGATTATCTGGGTGAGACCATTCAGGTAATTCCCCATATTACCGATGAAATTAAACGCCGTATTAAAGCAGTGAACGTGCGCAAAAAGTATGATGTGATCATAACGGAAGTGGGGGGGACAGTTGGAGATATTGAAGGTCAGCCGTTTTATGAGGCCATACGGCAATTCATACTTGAAGTAGGAAAAGATAACTCTCTGGTCATTCATACCACTTTATTACCCTATATAAGTGCAGCTGGGGAAATGAAAACCAAACCCACCCAACATAGCGTTATGCGGTTACGAGAAATTGGCCTGGAACCAAACATCCTGGTTTGCCGAACCGAAGCAAACCACCATCTCACTCTAAAACTAAAGAAAAAACTGGGACTATTTTGCAATGTTGAAACAGAACATGTATTTGAATCCCCAGATGTTGATACAATCTATGAAATTCCCCTGGTGTTGGATGAACAGAATTTCGATACCGCCATATTGAAAAGATTGGGACTGAAAATACCCAAACATCAGGAAAATCTTAACATGCTTGAAAGTTCAATAGGTCGGTTTAAAAATCCTAAAAACAGGGTAAATATTGCCCTGTGTGGTAAATACAATGGACTTCATGATGCCTATAAAAGTATAATAGAGGCATTTATTCACTCTGGGATAGAAAATGATACCCAAGTGAATGTGAAATGGGTGGACACCGAAAAACTTAAAGAAACTAAAGATGTAGATGTAGCATGCAAGAATGTGGACGGATTACTTATCCCTGGCGGCTTTGGAGATAGGGGAATTGAGGGAAAAATAATGGTGGCAAAATATGCTCGGGAAAATGGAATTCCATTTTTTGGTATTTGTTTAGGGCTCCAATGTGCAATAATTGATTTTGCCCGACATGTATGTGGGTGGAAAAATGCAAATAGCACCGAATTTGTAAAGAAGTGTAAATCTCCGGTTATTGATTTAATGCCGGGGCAGCGGAAAGTTAAAACTAAAGGGGCAACCATGCGCCTGGGGTCTTACCCGTGCAGGATAAAAGGCAAGACTCGGGCGTATAAAGCCTATGGAAAACGTAACATTCATGAACGCCACCGACATCGTTTTGAGGTGAATAACAGATATCGTCATAAAATGGAAAAAATGGGTCTAATTGTAAGTGGTGAAAACCTTGACCTGAATTTAGTGGAAATGATTGAGCTGAAAAATCACCCCTGGTTTGTGGGGGTTCAGTTTCACCCTGAATTAAAAAGCCGGATTGTAAATGTCCACCCCCTTTTCCGTGATTTTATTGCAGCTGCAATTGAAGAAAAGGAAAAAAAGAATTCAGTGATGATTTCTAATAAGAAGCAGGTTGCCTAGTATTGAAAATTTTTATCATATTGATTTTAGCACCTTTGTTTATCACCTGTTCTGGTAAAACCGAATTCGATGAGAGTAGGACCTCAGAAGAATTGATGGAAAATGAAATATGGAATCCAATTATCATTCTCAGTCGAGAGGAGAATAAAATCGTAATTGCAAAGTCAGATAAATTATATAAAAAATCCAATGAAATGGCATTGTTGGTTGGAAATGTTGAAGTTGATTTTTTTAATGAAGATGGAAATCATATGAGCATTCTGTATTCAGATTCAGCCCGGATCAACGAACAGAGTAATAATCTTCATGCCAACGGAAATGTATTTGTGGTCTCAGATAGTGGATATACGCTTACTACCAGTAAAATTCTCTGGGACAATCGGTATCGAATGATTATTGCGGAAGACTCTGTATTGTTTACCACCACTGATGGGGATACACTCTATGGTGTTGGATTTGAATCAGATATGGATCTTGAGCGCTGGAAAATATACAAGCCATTTGGCATTGCACGGGATGGTATATAAAATGACATTATCAAACCCCACAATATTGTCAGGGAATAACCTTTGTAAATCTTATGGAAATAAAGAAATTGTAAAGGGAATATCAATAAATGTCAAAAGGGGTGAAGTTGTAGGGCTGCTGGGACCAAACGGAGCAGGGAAAACCACAACATTCTATATGATTACTGGGATGATTCGCCCCAATAGTGGAGAGGTGAGATTAGATGAGACCAATATAACCAATCTCCCAATGTATAAACGGGCAAGAGAAGGAATTGGTTATTTAGCCCAGGAGCCCTCTGTATTTACTAAACTTTCGGTAGAAGATAATCTCAGACTGGTGCTGGAAATGACCTCCCTAAATAAAGATCAGCAATCTCAACGCTTGGAAAAACTATTGGATGATTTTTCCATTAGTCATATCCGGAAAAGTAAAGCCTACACTTTATCCGGTGGGGAACGAAGGCGGACTGAAATAGCCAGGGCGCTTGTAATGGAGCCCAAATTTATTTTGCTGGATGAACCCTTTTCAGGTATTGACCCCATTGCGGTTGAGGATATTCAACAAATCATTTTTGATTTAAAATCCAGAAATATTGGAGTTCTCATTACTGATCATAATGTGAGGGAAACCCTTACCATAACCGACCGTGCCTATCTTTTATATGAGGGTGATATATTAAAATCAGGGACTGCCCGGGAACTCACTGAGGATGAGGAAACAAAGCGGCTTTACTTAGGCAGCAAATTTAAAATGGATTTTACCGATGCCTAAAATTTCTCAAAACCTTTCACTCAAGCAGCAGTTATCTCCTCAGCAAGTTCTTCAGGCAAGCCTGCTGCAGCTTAACCTGCCGCTTCTGGAACAGCGAATTCTCCAGGAATTGGAAACAAATCCTGCATTGGAAATGATGGATTTGCCTGACGAAGTAGAAAATGAGGAAATATTGGAGGAAAAATTGGAGTCTGAAGAGGAAATTGAATTTGACTGGGAAGAGCTTCTGGGAGTAAACGACGATTTTGAATACCCGAAAACCCAGGTGAAAAAGGATGAAGGGCGTGAAATCCCATTAATCTCTCAAGAAACTATGTCCGAACAGATATTGAAACAGGTTCAGGATTGTAATGTGGATAAGAAAAGCCTTCGTATAGCAGAAGAGGTGTTGGGCAATCTGGATGAACAGGGTTACCTTACAATTGAACCCATGCTCATTTCAGATAGAATACATGTAGAAGAGCAGGAAGTTTTGGATGTTATGCATCTTATCCAGAGATTAGATCCCCCGGGATTGGCTTCTATCAATATACAGGATTGTCTTTTGGCACAGGCTGAGGTTTGGGATGAAAATAATGAAGCTATTATTATTCTTCGGGATTATTTTGATGATTTTGTAAATCACCGCTATGAAAAAATTATGGATGGTATTGGCTGCTCAAAAGATGTTCTGAATGAAGCAATGGAGTTTATTGCTCGGTTAAATCCAAGTCCGCGCGATGACTCTACATTATCAAAACAGAATATAGTTGTTCCTGATTTAACCGTTGAGGATAGAGATGGCAAGTTTCATGTGATTGTTCAGGATGGAACCTTACCAGAAATTAGGGTGAGTAAAGCATATATCAATATGCTCAGTGATCATAAAGATGAAAAAGATGTACGGAGTTTTGTAAAAAAGAAATTGGAATCGGCAGCCTGGTTTGTAGATGCTGTTGAGCGGCGGAAAATGACAATCCAGCGGGTAATGGAGTCAATCATTAAACGGCAGCGCAATTATTTCCATTCAGAAAAGCGAAATCTGCAGCCCATGATTTTAAAGGATGTAGCCAACGATATTGAAATGGATATTTCCACAGTAAGTCGAGTTACCAATGGAAAATATGTTCAACTTCCCTGGGAAATTAAAGAATTGAAGACCTTTTTCTCAGAGGGAATCAAGACGGATTCAGGGGAGGAAGTGTCCAATACAGAGGTGAAAATCCGTCTAAAAGAAATAATAGATACTGAAGATAAACAAAATCCCATTGGAGATGAAGAATTAACTAATAGATTGAATGATGAAGGCTATAAAATTGCCCGCCGTACCATAACTAAATATCGGGAACAGTTGAAGTTTCCAACTGCAAGATTAAGGAGAAAAATTTAATAATATGGAAGCATTGAAAATAAGAAGTACCACCATTCTTGGAGTTCGCGTGGGAAGAAAAATTGCAATAGGCGGAGATGGCCAGGTTACCATGGGAGATATGCAGATGAAGTCCAAGGCTGTTAAAGTGAGGAGTTTCTGTGATGGGAAAGTATTGGCAGGGTTTGCTGGTGCAGTTGCCGATGCAATGACTCTTTTTGAAAAATTTGAGGGAAAGTTGACTGAGGTTAATGGAAATCTTCAAAAAGCTGTGGTAGAAATGGCAAAAGAATGGCGAACGGATAAAATATTGAAAGACCTGGATGCGCTATTAGCTATCATGGATCATAAATCTGCATATCTATTATCTGGTTCGGGAGATGTCATTGAACCTGATGACATGGTAATATCAATTGGCAGTGGTTCCGGGTATGCAGTAGCCTCAGCTCGATCCTACCTTGATGCTGGTGAAAAAGATCCAGCAATAATTGTAAAGAAAGCCTTAAAAATCACAGCGGACCTATGTATTTACACAAACGATAACATCACTATTTTAACAGCATGAAAGAATTGACACCCAGAAAAATTGTAAAGGAGTTGGATAAGTATATTGTTGGCCAGACCCAGGCGAAAAAATCAGTTGCCATCGCCCTCAGGAACAGGTGGCGTCGTCAACAGGTGGAAAAACCCTTACGAGATGAAATAAGCCCCAATAATATTATTCTGATTGGTTCAACAGGTGTGGGAAAGACAGAAATATCCAGACGATTGGCAACTCTGGTGAATGCCCCCTTTGTAAAGGTGGAGGCTTCAAAATTTACAGAAGTTGGATATGTGGGCAGGGATGTAGAATCCATGGTACGGGATTTAGTAGAAGTTTCTGTTAAACAGGTGAAAAATGAGAAAGAGAAGATCGTATTGGACCAGGCCCGTATAAATGCAGATGAAAGGATTTTGGATTGTCTGTTTCCCAAGGGGGATATATCCTCTATGTCAGAAGAAGCCCTGAAACGTCATGATCGAACCCGGACAAAACTCCGAAAAAAATTGAAGGGTGGGGAGTATGAAGGTAGAGTGATCAAAATAAACATTAAAGCATCTCCCATGCCTTTTATGCAGGTTATGGGTCCCATTGGAATGGATGATATGACGAGTAATATCCAGGATATGTTATCCAATGTATTGCCCCGGAAGGATAAAACGCAGCGGTTAAATGTTGAAGATGCCCGGGAAGTGTTTATTAATGAGGAAGCGGAAAAATTGATCGATATGGATGATGTAATTAAATTAGCATTAAATCGTTCAGAACAGAATGGTATTATATTCCTGGATGAAATAGATAAAATTGCCGGAAGTGATAGTTCTGGAGGACCGGATGTATCCCGGGAAGGAGTTCAGAGAGATATTCTACCAATTATAGAGGGCTGTACAGTAAGTACAAAATATGGTCAGGTTAAAACAGACCATGTGCTATTTATTGCTGCTGGAGCATTTCATGTAAGTAAGCCTTCTGACCTCATCCCTGAGCTGCAGGGAAGGTTTCCCATACGGGTTGAAATGAATAAACTCACTAAGTCAGATTTTGTAAAAATTCTTACTAAACCCAAAAACGCCCTCATTATTCAATATATTGCTCTGTTAAAATCAGAAGGAGTTGAATTAACATTTCATAAGGATGCTATTCAGGAAATTGCCGCCATTGCAACTGAATTGAATGATAAAATGGAAAATATAGGAGCCAGGAGATTGCATACTGTAATGACCAGTCTGCTAGAGGATATCCTCTTCCAACTTCCTGATAAAAAAATTACCCATGTTAAATTAGATAAAGCCATGGTGAACGAAAAACTATCAACTATTTGCGAAGATGAAGATTTAAGACGTTATATATTATAGAAATGCAAATGAAAAGAGATTTTTTACATATTACAGATTTTACAACAGAAGAAATTTGGGAAACCTTAGAACTGGCGAGATGGATAAAAAACAAGTTTTATCAACGGGAGGAGTATCATCCATTTAAGGACCGGTCCCTGGCCATGATATTTGCAAAACCCTCTGCCCGCACTCGGGTATCATTTGAAACCGGATTTTTCCGCCTTGGAGGGCATGCCCTCTTTTTAGGACCCAATGATATTGGAATCGGAAAACGAGAATCTATTGCAGATATTGCCCGGGTGCTCAGTAGATATAATGATATGATAATGGCGCGGCTTTTTAAACATGAACATATTATTGAGCTGGCGGAATATGCAGATGTTCCTATTGTGAATGGACTTACTGATTTTAATCACCCCTGCCAGATTATGGCTGATATTCTTACCATTTTAGAGCATCGTGGTACCTTGGATGATTTAAAAATTACCTACGTGGGGGATGGGAATAATATTGTTCATTCCTGGTTAGCGTTGGCAATGCGGATACCTATGCAGTTTACAATTGCCTGCCCGGAGGGATATGATCCGGATATGGATATGGTGACTACTGCCCAAAAGGAAAATCTATCTGAAATTGAAGTATCCCATGACCCTTTTGATGCTGTTAAAAATGCAGATATTATTTATACGGATGTATGGGCTTCCATGGGGCAGAAAGAAGAAGCGGAAAAAAGACGCCGGGATTTTTCAGATTTTCAGGTGAACGAAAAACTTATTTCTGCTACAGGAAAGCAGACTCTCTTTATGCATTGTTTGCCAGCTGAAAGAGGGATTGAAGTCACGGATGCAGTATGTGATGCGGATTATTCCATTATTTTTGATGAAGCTGAAAACCGGATGTTTGCCCAGAATGCTATTATGGTAAAATTGCTCAAAGAGAGTAATACGTAGCTGAATTTACATATTTATAAGATAAAACCCCTCTACAAGACTTCCTCTGAGTATATAATTAGTATAACCTGAATATTAGGCTAAAAAGCACCAGAACCAAATTATAGGCTGAAATCGCCTGAATTCAGGTAAAACAAGTGGTAAAATTTATTTAGGATTCCCTATTTTTGTGGCATAGGTCACATAAAATATATATCAATCCGGGTTACTTTTCTCTATGATATACCGGAAAAATGGGTATAATAATTGTGATTAGGAGAAAAATATCCTTGATATATAGGGAAAATAGTTTTATTTTTAACCTGCCCATCAGTATGCTTCTCTTTGTATTTCGAAGGGATATTATAGGGCGTAACAATAATTCTGCAGCAATACCTACCCTGGAGGAGGGACTTCTGCACAAAAATAAACGAGTATTAAACTACTTAACTTAGGAGAAGGAAATGCTTTCATATATTAAATTGGCAACCGCCGCACTTTTAACTTTTGGCACATTGAGTTTTGCACAAGATGTTACATTAAGTATTGATGGAACAAGTCTTAATTATGAATCCACAGCTGATATTGGCGGTTTTCAATTTGATCATGATGGCTGTGCAACTAATGCCAATGGTGGAGATGCCGTTGCGGCTGGCTTTTCAATTGCTTGTACAGAATCTATATGTTTAGGATTTTCTTTTTCAGGTAGCTTTATTCCTCCTGGAAGTGGCACCCTTATTGATCTAGGCAGTGAATGCTCAACCCTCAGTGGTTTTGTTTTTTCAGACCCAGGTGGTACTGCATTAGTTGTAGAGCTTTCTGATGGTGGTGGTTCTGATGCAGACTATGTAGTTGAAGTTTCCAGCAATGTATTTACACCGGATCATCTGGATATAGCCGCAGGTGAAACAGTGGAATGGGTCAATTTAGGTGGTGTTCATAATGTTGATGGTTCCACAGATACCCATCCAAATAATCCCGATTCTTTTTATAGTGGCCTAGCTTCCAATGATGTCTGGTCATATTCTTTTACCTTTACTGTAGCCGGTAATTATGATTACGTGTGCACTCCTCATGCTCCCGGTATGGCAGGGACCATAACAGTTGGTACTGGCGGCTGCACAGATGTGAGTGCATGTAACTATAGCGCTAGCGCTGATTTTGATGATGGCAGTTGTACCTATGCAGAAGAAAACTATGATTGTGATGGTAATTGTACCGCTGAAGTAGATTGTAATGGAGATTGTGCTGGCTTAGCTGTAGAAGATGAATGTGGCGTATGTGGAGGTTCTGGAATTGTTGATGGTGCCTGTGATTGCGCGGGTAATGTAGATGATTGTGCTGGTGAATGTGGTGGTTCAACAGAAGTGGATGAATGCGGCGTATGTGGTGGTGGTGGTGCCCAGCTGCAGGATTGCTGGTTTGATGGTGATGCTGATGGATGTTTTGAAACTCTTGACCCGATGACGACCTGTAGTTGTGAATGGGAAGGTGGTTCTTCAACAGGTGGAGATTGTGGTTCTGATACATCCAATGTAGATGTATTGTATTGTAGTGATGCAGATATTTATGGCTTCCAATTTAATGTTTCAGGCGTAACAGTTCTTGGTGCTTCCGGTGGTGCTGCTGAAGCAAATGGTTTTACCACAACTGCTGGGAATAATACGGTTCTTGGTTTTTCATTTTCCGGGACATCTATTCCGGGTAATATGTGTGATATATTAACGACGTTAGAAGTTGAAGGTGATGCCAGTGCTGCCTGCCTCAGCGATTTAGTATTATCCGGCGAAAATGGAACAAATCTGGGTGGTGAAATAACCGATTGTTTAACGGTTACTTATACCGAACCTGCCTGTGAAAGTGATATTTATGACTGTGCTGGTGTGTGTGATGGAACAGCTGTAGAAGACTGTAATGGAGACTGTGGTGGAGATGCTCAGGATTTAGGTTGTGGTTGCAATGAAGGAGCTCCGGATGAAGACGGTTGTTGTGGATCTGTAGCAGACTGTGCCGGTGAGTGCGGTGGCAGTGCTGTAGAAGATGAATGTGGCATATGTAATGGTGATGGCACATCTTGCGGTGATGACCATATAGATTTGAGCTTTGGTGCTATTGCAGATGGGAATATGGAGATTTTAATGACCAATACCATGGCAATATCTGGTTTTCAGTTTAATATTACAGGTGTTGATTTAGATGGCGCATCTGGTGGTCGTGCTGCTGATGCTGGTTTTTCAGTAAGTACTGGTGTTGAAGGAGTGGTTCTTGGATTTAGTTTTACAGGTGCTGAAATACCTGCTGGTAGTGGCGTACTTACCAATTTAAGCTTTTCGGCTCTAGCTGATGAAGCTTGTATTACTAATGAAGTATTGGCCCTTGGTGAATGGTCAGGTGGTTTTTATGAGATTAATATTGGTGACTGTGCGGCTTTAGATTATTCTGCTCCATCATCAATGGCAGATGTGTTATATAACAGTGAATCTGATATTGCCGGTTTCCAATTTCATGTAGATGGTGATGTAACATTGACAAATGTCAGCGGTGGTGCAGCTGCAGCGGCAGGTTTTATGATTTCATTAAATGGTGAAACAAATATGGTTATTGGGTTCAGCCTTGATGGGTCAGTAGTTTCAGCCGGTTCAGGTACTCTGCTTACTTTAGAATATGAAGGTGATGGTTCTCCCTGCCTGAGTGATTTAATCTTATCTGATCCCGATGCAAATGGTTTGGATGCCACAGTTGAGGATTGTTTAACAATTTTTTATGAAGCTCCTGTTTCGGGCTGTACAGATGTGGATGCCTGTAACTATAATGCAGATGCTGCTGCTGATGATGGCAGCTGTACCTATGCGGATGAAAATTATGATTGTGATGGAAACTGCACAGCTGATATAGATTGTGCCGGTGAATGCGGCGGCTCTGCTGTAGAAGACTGTGCCGGTGAATGTGGTGGATCATCTGTAGAAGATGAATGCGGTGTATGCGGTGGTGACGGCTCTTCCTGTGCTCCTGGAGTGTATGGTCTTGCCCTTAATGCTGATGGCGATTTAGATGTGACTTATGACAGTCCGGATGATATTTATGGGTTCCAGTTTGATGTATCTGCTGTTACAGTAACCGGCACCTCTGGTGGTGCGGCTGCTGCTGCGGGATTTGCTACATCTACTGGAAATAATACCGTACTTGGATTTTCATTTTCCGGTGCATTTATTCCAGCTGGAAGTGGTGTACTTACCGTACTTAGTTTTGAAGGTTCAGGCGAAGCATGTTTATCTAATATTGTTATTTCTGGTGCAGGTGGTTCAGGCCTGGATACAGTCAGTGGTGATTGTGTAACGATTGAAGATTGTGAAGATGTAGATGCCGATGGTATCTGTGATGATGTGGATGACTGTGTAGGCGCATATGATGAATGCGGTGTATGTAATGGTGATGGTATTGGTGACGGTGCCTGTGACTGTGCTGGTAATGTAGAAGATTGTGCCGGTGTTTGTGGCGGCTCCGCAGAAAACTGTCCCGGCTGGGAAGATGATCCCGGTGCCTATGAATTTACAGCCACTATTGCAGGGGCTATTGTTTTATTTGACGGGGTACAGCTAGGCGAGGCAGGTGATCTATTGGCAGCTTTAGATGCTGATGGTAATGTAAGAGGTGTTGGTTTAATGCTTTTCCCACCTTTTGGACCATATCAAGGCACACCTGTTTATGAAGTACAGCTAAGAAGTAATGCTGCTGGAGATTTACTTCATTTTCAATATTACGATGCCTCCTCTGATGAAGTTTTGGATATTTCTGAAACCTATGAATTTGTAATCAATGATGTTATCGGTGATGTAATTGATCCTTGGACTCTTAATATACAAACTACCGTTGATCTTAGTATTGATCTTATAGCTGGCTGGAACTGGATATCATTCAATGTAGATCCTGAAGATGCTTCATTAGCCAGTGTATTAGCTACGGTAGGTGAAACAGCTACTTTTATTAACAGTCAATCTTCCGGTACTGCAACCAATTATGGTGATTATGGCTGGTATGGTGGTTTGACCTCTCTGGATCCCACTCAAATGTATTTATTGGATATGTCTGAGGCTGCGACTTTAACGGTTACAGGTGTACCAGTAGATGTAGCTTCTAGGCCAATCGATCTTATTTCCGGATGGAACTGGATTGGTTACCTGCCCCAAAATGCAGGTGATGTGGCAACAGCACTTGCAAGTGTTGGTGATTTGGCAACATTCATTAACAGTCAATCTTCCGGTACTGCAACCAATTATGGTGATTATGGCTGGTATGGTGGTTTGACAACTTTAGAACCTGGAAGTGGTTATCTGCTTGATATGAGTGGTGCAGGAACTCTTGTATATCCCGAATTTTATGGTCTGGCCAGGTTGGATGCGAACAAGCAGGCAGTTGTTCTTAAAGATGCCATATCTGACTGGGACTTCAATTATGCAGATTACGAGTTTATCGGTACTATACATGCCAGTATAGAAAGCCGTATTGATTTTGACAAAGATGTGGTGGGTGTATTTGTAGATGATCAGTGTAGAGGTATTGCTGAAAGAATGTATTTCCCATTTGATGACAGTTATTTCTATATCGTTCAGGTTTACAGCAATATAGCTGAAGGTGAAGAGATGACTTTCAAATACTTTGATTCTGAAAATGGTGAAGTTGTAGAGTATGCTGAAACAATGATGTTTACCAGCAATATGGTGATAGGTGATGGTTTTAATACCTTCAGCCTCAGCCGTGAAGTTGGTGATTTGCAGCAACCCATGACATATGGTATCAGTGATGCCTATCCCAATCCATTTAACCCGGTAACCAGCTTCGAATATACCTTAGAAAAAGACGGAATGGTACAGGTAGCTATTTATGATATCAACGGCCGAATGGTTTCTGAGCTTGTAAATGGATATCAATCAGCTGGTACCTATCCTGTGGTATGGGATGCAAAAGAATTATCCAGTGGTGTGTATCTGGTGAATATGATCTCAGGTGATTATTCCACTATACAAAAAGTGATGCTGATTAAATAGGAGTATGTAGATTATCAGGATAATAATTAATAATAAGATGGACACAGTGGAAAAGATTTTGAGTAGGAATTCCAGTGTGATAAATATTAACTTAATAAAATAAGCTCGAGGAGGAGTAAACTAATGAAGACAATGACATATATATTAAACCTTACCCTATTGGTTGTTTGTACACAATTTGCATTTGCAGCAGGTAATGCAGATACTGGTGGCAAACAGATGTATATCAGCTTTGAGGATGCCCAGGCGGCACTTCCGGCTAAGGAATATGCTGAGCCACAAAATGGTGATAATTCTGGTGGAAGCCGTAGTGCTCCTGACTGGCAGGATGATCCCGGTGCATACGAGTTCTCAGCAACCATAGCAGGTGCTATTGTTATGAATGATGGTGAACAGATGGGTGATGAAGGTGATATTCTTGGTGCATTTGATGAAGATGGCAATGTTCGGGGTATTGGCTTAATGTTGTTCCCACCCTTTGGACCATACGTAGGTACCCCTGTATTTGAGGTGCAGCTTCGTAGTAATGATGCAGGTGATCTTATAAGTTTCAAATATTATGATGCCTCAGCAGATGCGATATTAGATATAGAAGAGACTTATACATTTGTTATTAATGATGTTATCGGTGATGTAATAGATCCAATAACGCTTAATGTTGGTTCTGAAGATTTAAGTTGCCCAGCATGTGAAGATGTGGGTTTATTTGGTGGCGCCATGGCATGTGCGGCAGCTGCAGATATGTGTGGTACAATCGCTTTTGGTACCGAAGATGTAGATGCTCTATGCCCAGTGACTTGTGGTACCTGTCCGGAAGAGGATGCCTGTGGTGTCTGTGAAGGTGATGGATCTTCTTGTTTAGATTGTGCAGGCACTCCAAATGGTGATGCCGTAGAAGATGAATGCGGTGTATGTGGCGGTGATGGCATTGCTGATGGTGCTTGTGACTGTGACGGCAATGTTGATGCTGGTTGCGGTTGTGCTGAAGCTGGTCCTTCTGGCTGTGATAATGCCTGTGGTTCAACTTTAGAGGATGATGAATGTGGTGTTTGTGATGGTGATAACTCATCTTGTGAAGACTGTGCAGGCATACCAAATGGTGATGCAGAAGTGGACGACTGTGGCGAATGTAATGGAGACAATGGCTGTTTGGCAGTTACTGGTCTTAGTGCCATAGGTGGTTTAAACCAGGTAATGCTTCAGTGGGATTATAACCCAAGTGCAGCTTCTTATAATATTTATAGAGATGGTGAGCTTGTAGGCAGCAGTGATGGTACATATCCAGCCTTTTTAGATGGCAACCAGGGTGGATGGGGACTTGGCTTTGATGCAACCTACTGTTATACTGTAACAAGTGTTGCAGCAAGTGGAAATGAAGGTGCAAATTCTGATGAAGCTTGTGCTACAACTCTTCCTCAGCTCCAGGCTTTCTTAGACTTGGATCTTAGCTTAGCAAATGCTGATGTTGCAGCGGTTGCCTCACCATTTGGTGATTTAACTGGCAATGGTGTTGCTGATGCTGTGATTATGGTTAAAATGGTAAACTTTTTTGCTGTAAATGGCTATCAGTTCAGCTTTAACCTAAGTCCTGGCATAGTGGATGTAATTGCAGCAGTTGATGGAACCTACATGATGAGTGGCGGTCAGGCTGGCCTTGTTGCTCAGCTTGGTAATGGTTTAGTAATGGGATATGATGCCACAATGAGTGGTGCAACTATACCTCCTGGTTATCCTGGTGATGGTGGTGCTGAAGGGAATCTACTAGCTGTTTTGGTATTATCTCCCCAGTATTCTGGTTCCGGCTCTGAAGTAGCTGTTACCATATCTGACTTTGTAATATCAGGTGTGAATCCATTTACAGGTGAGAGTGTTACTTTAAATGCCTGTGATGCTGATCTTGATCCGCTGAATGGTTGTTTTGATGTAGATACATTCTCAACACCTGCAGCTGATTGTGCTGGTATTCCTGCTGGTTCAGCAGCAAATGATGACTGTGGTGTCTGTGATGGTGATGGCATTGCTGATGGTGCTTGTGACTGTGATGGAAATGTAGATGCAGGTTGTGGATGTGGTGAAGCGGGTCCTTCTGGCTGTAATAATGCCTGTGGTTCTACTTTAGAAAACGATGATTGTGGTGTATGTGGTGGTGACAGCTCATCATGTGCAGACTGTGCAGGTACCCCAAACGGGGATGCTGTAGAAGATTGTGCCGGTATTTGTAATGGTTCATCAGAGGAAGATGACTGTGGAGTATGTGAGGGAGATGGATCTTCCTGTATTTATAATCCTACTCAATCTACAGAACAGGCAATTTACTATTTTAATGATGTTACCCTGGGTGGAACAACTTTGGTTGAGGGTGTTGATTGGATTGTAGCAAGGAATAATGGTATTTTGGTAGGTGCTGCTGCTTGGAATGGAGATTCACAAACTGAAGTTGTGCTGATGGGTGAAGAGCAGTTTGACATGGATGGTTGGACATGTGATTCTGGCCCTGTGAATACCTGTGGTATGATGATTCCCGGACAAACCCCTCAATTTTCAATATTTAAGGCAGGTGTGGGCGAGTTTGTTGCCTATAATATTTCAGCAGATGGAACTCCACTGCAATCAATTCCACCCTGGAATCCAATTGTAATTTATACCAGTTTAAGTCTAACCCTTGTTAGTGATTGTAATGAAGATATGGGTGGTGCCGCAGTAAATACTGGTAATTGCGGTGATTGCTGGGGTGGTAATACTGGCAATGCAGAGGATTATATGGATACAGATGGTGATGGTATATGTAATTCCGGTGCTGCAAATGGAGATATTGATAACTGCCCGGATACCAATAACCCTGATCAAATAGATACAGATGGTGATGCCATTGGTAATGCGTGTGATTCCTCTCCTTATGGAGAAGTTGATTTGTCTTTTGGTGAAGTTGGCCAGATGAGTACAACCATTGAATATACTGCAACAAACCCAATTGGTGGATATCAGTTTCGTGTAAATGGTGTTACCTTGACAAATGTGTATGATACATTTGATATCATGAGTTTTAATGCAGAATCTGGAATGGTGATTGCAACAAGTATATCTGGTAATACGCTTCCATCAGGAGAAGGGATTCTAATTACATTAGAATTTGAAGCCATTGATGGAGGCAGTGAGATTTCATTGAGTGAAGTTGTATTTGGTGATGCAAATGGTAATGAGATGACAGTTTCTGGCCCGGAGACTTCGAATATTCCTGCCTGCGATAATTATGATGATGATAGCATCTGCAATGTGTATGACGAAGACGACGATAATGATGGCGTTTCAGACGGTGTTGATAGCGATCCGCTTAATGAGTATGAATGTTCGGATAACGATGGGGACAGCTGTGATGATTGTTCTCTTGGATCCTTTGATGTAACCAATGATGGTGATGACTATGATGGTGACGGTACCTGTGATGCAGGCGATGAAGATGATGATAATGATGGAGTTATAGATGGTGAAGATAGCGATCCACTAAATGAGTATGAATGTTATGATAACGATGGTGATACCTGTGATGATTGTACTTCCGGCAGCGTGGATGCATCTGATGATGGTTTTGATTATGATGGTGATGGTGCCTGTGATGCAGGTGATGAAGACGATGATAATGACGGCTCCCTAGATGAAAATGACTCAAATGATAATAATGAGTATGTCTGTTCTGATGATGATGGTGATACCTGCGATGATTGTTCAGATGGCAGCTATGGTCTGGATGATGATGGTTGGGATTATGATGGTGACGGTATCTGTGATGCTGGTGATGACGATGATGATAATGACGGCTCCTTAGATGAAAATGACTCGGATGACAATAATGAGAATGTTTGCTCTGATGATGATAATGACAATTGTGATGACTGTACATCTGGAAATTATGATGTAGGTGATGATGGTTGGGATTATGATGGTGACGGTATCTGTGATGCTGGTGATGACGATGATGATAATGACGGCTCCTTAGATGAAAATGACTCGGACGACAATAATGAGTTTGAATGCTCTGATGATGATGGTGATACCTGCGATGATTGTTCAGATGGTAGTTATGGTTTAGACTCTGATGGTGCCGATAATGATAGTGATGGTATCTGTGATGCTGGTGATGACGATGATGATAATGACGGCTGTTTAGATGGCGAAGATGATGCCTCATTTGAGTGGGATGATGATTATGATGGTGATGGTACTCCCGATGATTGTGATGAAGATGATGATAATGACGGCTCCTTAGATGCAGATGATTCGGATGATAATAATGAGTATGTCTGCTCCGATAATGATGGTGATACTTGTGATGATTGTTCAGATGGCAGTTTTGGCTTAGATTCAGATGGCTCCGATGCAGATGGTGATGGCTTCTGTGATGCTGGTGATGAATGGCCTGATTGTGCCAATGATCTTATTGGTTTAGACCCATATGATTTATGTGGTGTTTGTAATGGTAATGCAGTAGAGCCTGGTACAGGTGATATGGATTGTAATGGAGAGTGTGCAGAAGATACACCTGTTAGTTGTGAAGGTCCTGCTTGTGGCACAGCTATTGTAGATGAATGTGGTGTTTGTGCACTGGGTACAACTAATATTCCCGAAAATCAAAATTTAGATTGTAATGACGAATGTTTTGGTACAGCTCTCATTGATCAGTGTGGTTTTTGTACGGGTGGTAATACTGGTCAAGATTTTAATGCAACACTTGATTGTGCAGGTGTTTGTGAAGCAGATTTAGAAGAAGGTGAAATTCCATCAGAAATGCTAACCTATTGGAATGATGTTGATGGTGATGGACTAGGTTCTGGAGAATCTTTTGAATTTTGTAATGGTTTAGTTCCAGATGGCGTTTCCTGGGTAACCAATGGTGAAGATGAAGATGATGCTTGTTTCTCTAACTACCATGACTGCTTGGGTGAATGTGATGGAACGGCTATAATAGATGATTGTGGCGTATGTGATGGTAACAATGCAACACTTGATTGTGCTGGCGATTGTGGTGGTTCAGCCTATGAAGATGAGTGTTTAGTTTGTGATAATGACAGCAGTAATGACTGTGTACAGGATTGTGCTGGTACCTGGGGTGGCAGCCTAGTAAATGATGAATGTGGTGTTTGTGATGGTGATAATTCTTCCTGTTCTGACTGTGCCGGTGTACCCAATGGTGATAACCTGGAAGATAATTGTGGTACTTGTGATAATGACAGCAGTAATGACTGTGTACAAGATTGTACTGGAGCCTGGGGTGGAACTGCCGTAGAAGATGAATGTGGTGTATGTGATGGTGATAACTCTACATGTTCAGATTGTGCTGGTGTACCCAATGGTGATAACCTGGAAGATAACTGCGGCACCTGTGATAATGACAGCAGTAATGACTGTGTACAGGATTGTGCCGGTACCTGGGGTGGCAGTGCAGCTTATGAGACTTATTATCAAGATACAGATGATGATGGTTTAGGTGCTGGTGATAGCAATGTATTTTGTGATGCGTTTGTTCCATCTAGCTGGGTTACAAACAATGATGATTTAGAACCGGACTGTGCAACAAATGATACTGATGAATGTGACATTTGTGGTGGTGACAACTCCAGTTGTGCAGACTGTGCTGGCACGCCAAATGGTAGTGCTTACGAAGATGAATGTAATGTATGTGACGATGATCCAGAAAATGACTGTGTACAAGACTGTACTGGAGCCTGGGGTGGAACTGCCGTAGAAGATGAATGTGGTGTATGTGATGGTGATAACTCTACATGTTCAGATTGTGCTGGTGTACCAAATGGCTCAGCTTCTGTAGACAATTGTGATACGTGTGATGCAGACTCAGGAAATGACTGTGTACAGGATTGTATGGGTGAATGGGGTGGCAGTGCATATGAAGAAACTTTCTATTTGGATTTTGATAATGATGGCCTGGGGGCTGGTACTGGATATGAATTATGTAATGGTCTTAATCTAACTGGTTGGGTAACAAATAATGAAGATGAAGATGATAATTGTTATTCCAATCAACATGATGAATGTGGTGAGTGTGGTGGTGACAATTCTTCCTGTTCTGACTGTGCCGGTGTACCCAATGGTGATAACCTGGAAGATGAGTGTGGTACTTGTGATGCCGACTCAGGAAATGACTGTGTACAGGATTGTGCCGGTATCTGGGGTGGAACTGCCGTAGAAGATGAATGTGGTGTATGTGATGGTGATAATTCTTCCTGTTCTGACTGTGCCGGTGTACCCAATGGTGATAACCTGGAAGATAATTGTGGTACTTGTGATAATGACAGCTCAAATGAGTGTGTACTGGTTTTTGCCGTTATCGTGGGTGGCACTTCAGCTGATGAGTCGTATTCTGAGGATTA
>ERZ813253.123-NODE-123-length-30598-cov-5.946638_pt1 | contig 30598 bp, 31 predicted proteins | sample MGYA00520893_ERZ813253 | MGnify/ENA primary metagenome ERZ813253 (study PRJEB31669, sample SAMD00080414) | marine metagenome | biome: oceanic hadal pelagic zone biome; feature: marine hadalpelagic zone; material: sea water | place: Pacific Ocean:Izu-Bonin Trench...
GGTGAAACAGGCAGTAACACAAAATATTCTTGTCCGTCATGTGATAAGATAGAAAGCCATGACATGTGCTTTGCTACACCTGATTGTGATAATATTATAAATCCAATGCAGTTTGGAAAGAAAAGATTGTAAATGCTTGAAAATGATTTAAAGTTTTTAGAAGAAACTTTCAAGCAGTATTATTTTGATCATTTCGATTTTATTCACATTCCAGATAGATCACTAGAAAGGGAGTATGGTTATAAAAAATTTAATTCTGGAATGATCAGACATATTTCGTTAAAAACTGACAAAGATTTACATTTGATGTTAATGACAAATGTACCTTCTGATGTTTTTTGTTCAAATGCCTATTACACTTTTCCAAATTTACCAATGGCAGAAAAAGACTGGAAGGAAGCGGATCTTATTTTTGACATAGATGCAAAGGATCTAAACCTATCTTGCAGGAAAGATCACACATGCGTAAAGTGTCTTTCTTGTGGTGAGGTATCTTTGCTACACGATACGTGCCCTAAATGCAAATCAAACAAACTGGATCTTTTATCATTGACTTGCGATAATTGTATTTCTGGTGTAAAAAAAGAAGTTTTGAATTTGATTAAAATTTTAACAAATGATTTACAAATAGATGATAAGAATGTCAGAACATCTTTTTCAGGTAATGAAGGATTTCATCTTTATGTAGCAAACTCATCCTATAACCAACTCGGTTCTAAAGAAAGAGGTGATTTGATTGACTACATCATGTTTCGGAGAGTTATGCCTGAAAGGTTTGGTTTTAAAAAAGAAAATCCTTCGAGACATACATTTCCTGAGCTTGATGAAGCAGGATGGCGTGGACGTGTGGCAAAAGAACTTTTTGGCTCTAAATCGAAAAGATCAAAGGCTATAACTAAAATCATCTCTGATGGAAAACTTGCTTATCAGCAAATACTTGAAGGGATTGGGAAAAACTCGATTGGGATTAAGATAGATCCAAATGTGACAGTTGATATTCATAGGATCTTTCGACTTGAAGGTTCACTCAACAGTAAAAGTGGTCTTGCAAAACTAGCCTGCGAAAACATTGAAAAATTCAATCCATACACAGAGACGTGCCTAATTGATGATAGTTCAGTTGAAGTTTCGGCAAACTTTCCAATTGAATTTAGATTAAAAAACACAAAATTTGGTCCATATACGAATGAAAAAGTTTCCGTTCCAAAATACGCCGCTGCTTATATGCTTTGTAAGGGTATTGCTAGTTTGGCTTAACTCTCTCAAAATTATACATTTACTGCTAAGGAATTAATAGATGGTAGGTAGAGTTTTGTAAGTTTGTATAGCACATCAAGTGAAACCAGCACACCACCACCGGATGCTGGGAAGTATATCAGAATAGGAATAGTAGCTCTAATCGTAATTGTCGCCTTTGTTCTCGTAAGCAGCCAGGCTGTGACATTATTTATGAATGTGGAGGAATTTGCAGATCTCTTTATAACGCCACTTTACTTTGCATTAATTTCTGCCTTAATTCTATCAGTAATAGCGCTAGTACGTGTAAACATAGTAAAACGCCATTCGATTTTTTGGTATTCTCTGTCTACTGCAATTGGTTTTTTTAATCGTAACCAAACTTCGGCTGTATCAGAAAACATTACAAGTTTCCACGATCACAAGGTATCTGTTCCACATTTTGTAATCTGGCAGATTACCAAGGTTGTCCTCTTTGGAGCATTCTTTGCAAACCTTATGTTCGGCTTTGCCATCACGTATGCAATAGACGGAAATGATCTTGGTATAGAGAACATACCTACAATATTCTCACTTCCTTTTGTAACACCACCAACTGACCATTCCTATGCAACTGAAAAAGTAATTCCAATGGTTCCGGCACTATTAGTTCTGGTTCCTCCCATATTGGCTGTCATTGGACTACGGCTCTTGTTGTTTGTTGGCGTACACCATATTTACAAGGTTGTTACGTCCTATGTTCAGGATACTGCTGGAGGAAAACCCAAGTGGCTTAATTATACTTCAACACTTGAGGCAATTGTAGGTATTGGAATAATCTGGACTGCCTTTAACATGTTCTTTGTTGATAACATTGATTACAATACAAAATATGCCATAGGAGGAACGCTTGTTATTGGTCTTGCGTTAATTGCGTTTTCAATATTTGATAAGATAAGATCTAGGATACTAACACATATGTTAAAAAGAGATGTCTATATCAGAATTTTTACTATCATCGCAATTGCAGTGGTTGTTGGCATTGCAATATCTGTTAACACCAGCATCGCTGATGCTAAAAAGATAGAATATCTTGGACCATATACTGCACAACAAATTGGCGTTAACAAATACCTTGCCGAATTAGATCAAATTGAGGAACACATTCATGATCCAACACTAAAATCAATTTCTCCAAACCAAATTGATCAATACATTAAAGATAATGCTGATGTTCTAGACGTCATCCGTGTATGGGACTGGGAAGCAGCATTTGCAAAATTAAAGCCAGAAATTGGTCTTATACCATATGTAAATTTTGTAGATAATGATATTTTGAGGTTTGATAACAAACTATACTGGACTGCATCCATGGCGCCAATCCTGCCTTCTTCTGTAAGCTTGGAAAACCAGTGGTATAACGAGCACCTAGTTTATACTCATGTGCCAAACGGATTTCTAACTTTAGAAGCAACAGATGGCAAGATAGTTGACAGCTCTGAGATATTTGAGCAGAGAAAAATCTACTATGGTGAGGGCGGCTTGCTTGATCAAACTTGGTCGGGATATCCCGTAGACCGAGGATCAACTACAGCAGAATTAAATAATGAATTTTATGACGGAATGGGCGGCTTGGAAATTGCTCCGCCTATTAGCTGGCTGTTTGAGCCAAACTTTATGATCTCATTTCCTGGAACACCAATTCATGTTATGAGATACAAAGATGTTAACGAGAGAATGGAGATTCTTTATCCATACTTTTTGTATAACTTGTTTGGAAAGGAGCTTGATTCACTTCCAGTAACAGATGGTAAGAACACCTATTGGCTCGTTCCACTCATAGTTGGATTTGATTCAAAAGATGTGCCTTGGTCAGCGGGAAATCCATATCTTAGACTGGTGGGTTACGGGTTAGTCGACTCCTATGACGGTAGTATTAAGCTGATTAGACACGGAGACGACTTTTTTACTAATATGTTCATGGACCAGTATAAGCACAATGTAATTGAGATGCCTGAATGGCTTGAAGAACAAATTAGGTATCCACAAGAGCTTTTCAACTGGAGGACTGAGATGTACAACATCTATCACGTTACTGACGTTGATATATTCATACAAGCAAATGAATTCTATGAAATACCTCGTGGTCTAGACACTTACTACATAGAGGCAAAGCCACCTGGATTTGAAGAACCAGAATTTGTAGGTTTGCTATCTCTTGAACTTCGGGGCTCACAGGGAAGAAACTTGGCTGGATATATGGTTGTACAAAACGATACGCCAGACTTGGGTCACATGCATTTTTATGAAGTTCCAATAGAGTCAGAAACTAAACTGTTAGGACCTACCTCTGTTCTTGAAGCATTGGATAGGGATCCGGACTTTGCTCAATTAAAGACACTTTTACGAAATCCTCGAATTGGTGATAACATATTATATCAAGTGGGTGAGCACGATACTTACTTTATTCCAGTTTATACTGCCGGTGCAGGAGGTGTTGTAGCGCAACTGGGTACGATTGCAGCAGTTGGAGCTGCATTTACCGGTGAATATTATGTAGGGTTAGGCGATACTCAAGAATCAGCATTTGAGGCATATTTACAAAAACTATCTGGCATTACACCAACTGCTTCTGCCACCAGTGATGGCATAATGGGCATTGTACTAGACAAAGATGCAAGGATAGATGTGGTGATGTCAATTTTTGAAGAAAGGGGTATTACAATTGCTTCTCCAACTTCAATACAACTTCCACTGTCGTTTAGTATGGGCGAGATTTCGTTCTATTCCAAGTCTGACCAAGAGGATACAACCAAATTGATTACAAAATTCATAAATGAAGCTGGAATTGGTAAACGTATTCTAATGTGGGAGGAAGAATCTATTATTAACTTTGGATATCTCAAAGTTGTTGACAACATAACTGAGCTGCATTATATCTCGATTGAGGTAGGCAGGTAGTTGTTACTTGTTGTAGACAACGGTTCTATCTATACAAAAAATCTGGTAAACTTTCTTTCTGAAAAGAAAATCAAATTTGTTAGCCAAAAATTTGATGAAGTAAACCTATCTGACATGCAGCAATTTAATTCATTTATTATTTCTGGAAGAAGGAAAAATGATAGAAAAATTAACACTGTAAATTCTAAAATCGTAAAACATGCCATCTCTGAGAAAAAACATCTATTTGGAATATGTTATGGCGCTGAAATTCTAACGCAGACTCTAGGTGGCACAATTAAAAAATCTAGCAAACAAGTTAAAGGCGACGAAACAGTCATTGTTGAAAAGAAAAATAAAATTTGCCAAAATAAAATTGACGTATTTGAAAGCCATAGGTATGAAATATCAAAATTAGGTAGTCAGCTTCATAGTTTAGCTAGATCCAAATCATGCAAGCATGAAATTATAAAACATAATGATTTGAACATTTTTGGCACACAGTTTCATCCTGAAATGAGTAGTGATGGCCAGTCTATGATTCAGGCTTTTTTATCTCTCTAATAGATTGAAATATAGTAAAATAACTATAAAATATAATGGTAAAAAAGTTAGAAATTGATTACAATGAGAAGAAGGAGATCGTTTCACCTTCATATGTTGATATCGTTTCTAAAATCAATGAAATAATTGATATTATTTCAATTAAAAAAACAGATGACAGAGAGTTAATCTGAATCTAAAATGCGGAGTGCGGGATTTGAACACGCGACCTCCAGCTTGGGAAGCTGACGTCCTGCCAGTCTGGACTAACTCCGCTCAATTCGAGTTTTGAAATTAATATTATATAGTTTGATTGATAATTTTTTCCATGGATGCAAGATGCCCAGAATGTGAAAAGGTTGCAGTTCTTGACGATGATATTACAAAAGTAAAATGTCCTCACTGCAGCTTTGAGGCAGATTACGAAACTTACTTAGAGATTATGAAAGAGAAGGCACTGAACATGTCGGCGGATTATATTCCAGACAGATCAGGTTTCTAGCTAACAAACTCCAAAGGTTAATTAGTAGTTTGGTGATTTTTTCGAATGCTTGGCTAACTTCAAGATGACAATTTCTGATACAAAAGGAAAATCAATAGTTAAGGAACTAAAAGATAATGACGCTAATCCTTTACTTGGATTACTAATTGGTCAAGAAACAGATGCCTCTCTTGTAGGATTAGAGGGAAAGATCAAGATTACAGGTGGCAGTGATAAATCAGGTGTTCCAATGAGAGCAGATCTTCTTGGAGCTGCAAGAAAACGTGTTTTAATACCAAATGGAGTTGGTTTACAAAACACCGAAAAAGGTCTGCGAAAACGGAAGCTGCTAAGAGGAAATACAATCTCTGAAGAAATTTATCAGATTAACAGCAAATATGATGGTGAAATTAAGGTAGAGGAACCAAAGAAAGAAGAGAAAGCAGAAGCTCCTAAAGAAAAACCAAAGGCAGAAGCTCCTAAAGAAAAACCAAAGGCAGAAGCTCCTAAAGAAAAACCAAAGGCAGAAGCTCCTAAAGAAAAACCAAAGGCAGAAGCTCCTAAAGAAAAAAAGGAATAGGTTAACATAACAGAATTTTTAATTCTTAATGATGCACTGGAAAGATACACTTCCTGATTGGTACGTAAAAAAATATGGAAAACAACCGTGTATCAATATTGGTACTGCAGGTCATGTAGACCACGGAAAAACAACTCTAATTCAGGCTCTAACTGGAACTTGGACAGGCAGACATAGTCAAGAGCTAAAAAGGGGTATTACCATACGTGTTGGATATTCAGATGCAGCATTTTACAAATGTAAAGACTGTGAATCACCATTGGGGTATTCAACTGAGCCTAAATGCCATAACTGTGGAAAGGAAAGTGAATTATCAAGAGTGATAAGTTTCGTTGATAGTCCAGGTCATGAAAGTTTGATGGCAAATATGCTTTCAGGTTCGGCATTAATGGATGGTGCTTTGCTGTTAGTTGCTGTAAATTCTAAAGTCCCGCAGCCTCAAACAAAAGAACATCTTCAGGCTTTACAAATATTGGGAATTAAACAAATTGTAATTGTTCAAAACAAAGTTGATCTAACATCATACCAAGATGCTTTATCAAATTATTCTGAAATTACAAAATTTGTAAAGGGAACAAAAGCAGCTAATTCCCCAATTATACCAATTAGTGCACAGTCATCTCTTAACATGGATGCTTTGATAGGTGCTATTGAAGAAACGATTGAAACACCAGTTAGGGATGAATCTAGTGACACTGTGATGCATGTTTTACGATCTTTTGATGTAAACAAACCTGGAACTAAAATAAAAAACCTTAAGGGAGGAGTAATTGGAGGTAGCATAACTCAGGGAAAGTTCTCAGTGGGTGATGAAATTGAGATCAAACCTGGAATATTGAATCCAAAGAAGAAATCTTATCAATCTATACAGACAGAAATAGTTTCTTTGGGAACAGGTGCAGGTATTGTAGATGAAGTAAAATCAGGAGGTCTGGTGGCAATTGGAACAAAACTTGATCCCTCTCTTTCAACAAGTGATTCGTTAATAGGCTCTGTCGTTGGCAAGCCTGGCACACTACCTGAAAATTCTACAGAGGCAAAACTAAAAATCAGTTTATTTGATACTGCTGTTGGTTCTGCTGGAGAAACTAAAGTTGTACCTGTAACAGTTGGTGAATTGCTTAGAATTAGTGTCGGAACTGCTCCTGTACCTGCAAAGGTAAACAAGGTAAAATCTGATAATATAGAAGTAGAATTTAGAAGGCCTGTATGTCTTTTTACTAAAGGAAATGTTGCACTTAGCAGGAGAATTGCAGAAAGGTGGAGACTTATTGGTGCAGGAATAATTGGTTGAAGTTATCTGTGATACAAGCTTTCTGATTCATCTATCTACTCGCAAGATCAAGAACCTTGATTCCGTAAACACTGAGATTGGTCAAATACAATTTGTCGTTCCTTCTGCAGTACTAAATGAGCTGAGAAAACTTTCTAAAACACAAAAGAAAAAACAGGATGCTATAACAACTCTTGAGTTTGCACGAAATTTGAAAACTACCCAGATGTCTGGCAAATTTGCAGATCAAGCGATAATTGAACATGTAAGAAAGCGTGGAGGTATAATTGCCACGATTGACAACGAATTAAAAAATAAAATCAAAAAGTTAGGCGGCTCAGTCATGTCATTTTCAAACGACAAAATTGTTCTGGAATCCTAGCAAAATTTAACTGTAGAAGAGCACAAAATTAAGCAAATGGGAGACCTCAAACTTACAAGTTCTGCTTTCTCTGATGGCGGTGAGATACCACGAGAATGTGGATATAAGAATGGAAATAAAGTTCCACCCTTGACCGTTAGTGGAATTCCTGAAGGAACAAAATCTCTAGCTCTCATTATGGACGACCCGGATGCGATGGAACCTGCTGGGAAGGTTTGGGTGCATTGGGTTGCATGGAACATAGAGCCTACTACTACAGAATTAGAAAATTTGACGACAGAGGGAATGACAGACTTTGGCGAAGTAGGATATGGTGGACCAGCACCACCAGATAAAAGACACACATATGTCTTCAAACTATATGCATTAGATTGCTACCTAGATGCTGACAATGAAACAAAGGCTGAAGTTGTAGATGATATGGAAGGTCACATCATAGAACAGACACAACTTACAGGTACATACGCACCTTGAAAATTTAATTATTTTTTTCTGCTATACGCAATCTCATGTACTTGTCATCAGGAGAAAATTTTGCTGGATGCACTAACACAGTTTTTTTATTACATTTTTTGCATTCATCCTTTAATGTATATCGTCCACACTCAGAACACTTTCTTAACTGGAACCGCATTAACCCTCACCGGTTTTTCTAGATTCTTCTCTTGTAAATTTAAAAACACCTTTGTTTTTTCCAATATTTTTTTCAATGTCTTCTAAAATGGGCTTGAGTGTTTTTTCTGCAGATTTAAAATCTGATGCAGTTACACTTATTCTATATCTTGGGGCTCCTACGTACAAAATTTTTACGCCATTTTGATCTGCATTTTCAAAACCTTGCAAGCTGTTCCTAATGTTTTCAACTCCATTTGAGCTATTATCTGTTAATTCTAAAATACCTCTAATTTCGACTGAAGGCAGTCTAATTTTGGTACTTGCTTCTTTAATTAAATCCAAAGTTTTTTTAGATAATTTCAAATCGTTAAAAACTTTAATTCCGTGTCTAGCAATGTCAACAACTCCACCATAAACAGAATCATATTTTGAAAGAATTTCGTCTTCTAGTTTTTCAACATCACTATTTGATAATTTTGCTTTCTCTTGTATATTTTTAATAATGTTTTTTCCTTTTTCGAATCGTTTTACATCAAGAAGTTTCCTTTTTTGTTGCTCCCTTGAAATCTGTTTAAGCGATAAATCAATTTCTGCTCTACCTTCTCTAATTTTCTTTACAAGCAGAATTTTTTTTTCTCCCTCTTTTACAAATTTGCCAATATTTCGTACCCATCCATGTGCTATTTCTGAAACATGCAAAAATCCTTGGACATTGTTATACTCATCTAGAGTAGCATAAGCACCATGATCACCTATCTTATCAATGGTAGCAATAACAATTTCTCCTTCTTCTGGTAATTCATGTACCTCAGTTGTCATTCGCTGTAATTTTTTAACAAGGTAATTTATTGTTGCTGATTAGAAATCTATTCCTTTTTTTGCTTTTATACCAGACTTGAAGGGATGTTTGATTTCTTTCATCTCTGTCACAAGATCGGCTAGATCAATAACTTCCTTTGATGCATGGTTGCCCGTAAGCACCAGATCAAGCTCAGGTGGCTTTGACTTTATGGCATCTATGACGTCACTCAGTTTCAATAATTCCAGCTGGACTGCGTAATTAATCTCGTCCAGAATTACAACATTATATTTACCGGACACAATCTTCTCCTTGCCAATCGCCAGCGCCTCGTTTGCCGCCTTGATATGGTCCTCGCGGGGGCTTTTGTCGTCCAGTATACCAACAAATCCCTTGCCTGCGGTAATAAGTTCAAATTCAGGCGCCAGCCTTTTTGCAGAATCGAGCTCACCGTAATGCCAGGAGCCTTTTACAAACTGCACCATGCAGACTTTGTGGTTGTATCCTACCGCTCTTAGGACAAGTCCTAACGCAGCAGAGGTTTTTCCCTTGCCGCCCCCAGTATACACTATAATGAGTCCCTTTTGGCCCACACCTACTTTGAATTTTCTCTAAACTAAAAAGATTGATAGTGGATGAAATTCCTAAACAAAGAATTGAAGGTCCCAAGGTTAGTTGTTGCCGGAGCAACCAGCGGAGTTGGCAAGACATCGATCACATCTGCAATTATCTACGGGATCAAAAAACGCGGCTACACCGTGCAGCCATTCAAGGTTGGACCCGATTACATTGACCCCAGCTACCTTTCTGCAATCTCAGGAAACGATACAAAAAATTTGGACGTCTGGCTGATGGGCGAGAATGATCTTGTGCAAAGTTTTGTAAAAAATTCTGCATCTGACGTTTCTGTAATTGAGGGCGTGATGGGTTATTATGACGGGTTTGGCGGCAAGACAAACTATGCAAGCACGCACCATGTTGCGTCGCTGTTAAAATCTCCAACAGTTTTAGTACTGGATGCAAGCAAGGTGGCCCGCTCCATCGCTGCAACTGCTCTAGGGTTTGCAAAGTTTCATCGTAACTCTAGAATAGTTGGGATAATTTTGAATAAGATTGGCAGTAAGAAGCATGAGCGGATGTGCAGACAAGCGCTTGCAAACCTGAAAATTCCAATACTTGGTTCCATACTAAAAAACTCTGAGAGTATGGAGTCACGACACCTTGGGCTGATTCCAGTAAAGGAGCAAAAGTCGCTGCAAAATAAGATTAGGAAAATTTCGCGTGAGATTTCTGATAATCTTGACATTGACAAGATAATTCAGATTTGCAAAAATGTGCCACAACTACCAAAGGTTCAATCAAAAAAATTCAAAAAGCCCACTGTTACAGTAGCAGTCGCACTTGACAGTTCGTTTAATTTCTACTATCATGACAACCTTGAGGCGCTACGCAGGGAAGGAGCAGGACTGAAATTTTTCAGCCCAGTAGCCGACAAAAAAATTCCAAGCTGCGATTTAATCTACATTGGTGGGGGATTTCCGGAAGTTTTAGGGCAATCACTTGAACGTAACTCAACCATGAGGAAGCTTATAAAAAAACATGCTGAAGGGGGAATGCCAATCTATGCCGAGTGTGGAGGGCTGATGTATCTCACCAAATCTATAAGCTTCAGTCAAAAGAAATACAAGATGGTTGGTTTGTTTGACGCAGAAACTCAGATGACAAAAAAAATGACGCTGAACTATACAGAAGGCAGGATTACATCAAACTGTTTAATTTCTTCGCCATCAAAGTTTAGAGCCCATGAATTTCATTACTCGAAGATTCGAAACCTAGCAAGAGATGCTAAACTTGTCTATGATCTGAAGATTGGTGAGGGAATAGCCAGAAAAAAGGATGCACTTACGGAATACAATACACTTGCGTCATACTGCCACCTATACTTTGACAGTGCAAAATATGCTGCAAAGTTAGTTCAAAACTCTACCTAGATGTCATCATATGTTAGCGCGTATTAGCAGATATAGAGATTATTCATCGGTATTCACTTCCACAATCTCCAATTTTATCAAACAAATCGTTTGCTTTTGAGACAACCGACTTTATCTTTGCGTTGTCTTCATCGTCAAGATTAAGGCCAAACACATTTGCGTTATCATCTCTGTGTTCGGAGATTCCAAGCCTTACGCCAATTATTACACCTACAACTGCAGGTTTGTCCAAAATGAACTTGGTTGCAACGTTGGCTACCATTGTATTATGTTTTTTTGCAATATCATCTAGTATCACAAGGAGTTCTTGGAAAAGATTCCATCCTCCCCAAGCATCTATCATATTTTTGTATTTTTGGAGACTAAGAGTATCAAGATCTGATCTTACAGGTTCTGGTCTTCCAATGTATTTTTCAGAAAGAAATCCCCCAAGGAGAGTTCCATAAGTTAGCAGTTTGATGTTGTTTTTTTGGCAAAATGGAACCATCTTAACTTCTGGCCTTTGATCTAAAATAGAATACTGTACTTGGGTTGAAACAAGTTTGAACCCTTGTCCTACTATTATTTCAATTCTTTCCGTATCGAAATTCGTCAGACCAAGATGTTTTATCTTTCCTTCATCTTGCAGTTTTGAAAGATGATGTAAGGCTTCAATGTAATTTGGATCATTGTAATCCCACCAATGAAACTGTAGGACATCAATTGATTTTACATTCATTCTTTTAATAGACACGTCTATGTAATGTTCTACAATTGATCTAGTCATAGGTCCTGGATTGGGAACAAACTTTGTTAGTGCTTGACTTTTAGAAAGTTCTGTTTCTTTACCAAGCCTTTTTCTAAATTCGCCAAGAAATTCTTCTGCCGGACCGTAAATATCTGCCATATCCCATGTTGTAAATCCATCATGGTGGTATTGTAGCATCTCAGAAATTGCAGATTCTCGGTCAATTTGACCATGCCCTCCTGCTACCTGCCACATTCCGTTTAGAATTCTACAGATCTGTAAATCAGAATCTAATTTGAAAATTTTTTCTGACTGGCTCAATAATGGTTATAAAAACACCGATATTATGAGACTATCTGTATCATTATGCAAAATTAGGTATTCCACGAAACAATTGCCCATAAGGATCAATTTTCTGCCACTATGTAATGACACTTTGATGACGTTCTCAGCTGCCTAGAATTTTGTTTTTTAATAAATAAACACCGGAAACAATCATAACAATTCCAACAATTGCCCAAACTGCATCGACTTCAAAACCACCTATTCCATATATGTAATTGAACGGTATAGTAACAAGCATTCCAATAATTATGATACAGAAGGATGCAACTTTTTTGCCAACCATCTACTAATTTTCCCTTAACAGTTTGAATAATGCATTAACAATTGACGCAGCACAGGAACTTCCACCCTTCCTGCCAGTATTGGTGATAAACGGAACATCAACAGTTTGCAGCTCTTCTTTAGATTCTGCTGCGGACACGAATCCTACGGGAATTCCTATAACTAACGCAGGCTTTGTAACTCCCTCTCGAATCATCTTGATTACTTCCAATAATGCAGTTGGAGCATTCCCTATTACCAAGATTCCCCCATTCATCTCAGAAGCTGCAATTCGCATGGACATCTGTGCCCTAGTTTTATTTTCTTGCTTTGCCCTTTCGGCTAGATCTGGATCCGAAATGTTGCAGATTAGATTATTTCCAAAATCTTTTGGGTTTTGCTTGTTCAGTCCGCCTATCACTCCATTCACATCTACAATTATGCTACAGCCGTTTTTCAGCGCATTAATCCCACTTGTGATTGCATCCTTATGGAAAACTATCTTGTTTTCTCCAGCAAAATCAAAATCTGCTGTAGCATGAATAATTCTTCTGACTATTGGCCATTCCAACTCGTTATATGGATGAGATCCAACCTCACGCTCAATGATCTCCATGCTTTCATCCTCTATTGATTGTCCTTTTCTAGTTTGCAACTTCCACTTCCTTGGTTCTTTCAATGATGAGATCAATCATCTTGTCATCAATTCCAATATGTTTTGTAATTAGCACTTTCTGCAAATTTGCTTCTTCCAATGCAGGATTCAGGTCTTCGTAAATATCTCGTTTTACATGCGCACCTTCATGCAAAAAATAAAAGACAACCACCAATACCTCAGGATTGTCATTTTTGCATTTCATAATTCCCTGTTTAATGTTAGGCTCCTCTATTTCCAAAAAGCAGAAACTTACGTTTCTGTATGTAGGTTTTATCCCATCAATTACATATTCCATGGAACGTCTGGCGTTCGGATCCTTACTTCCATGCCCAATGACAAGCACATCCACGCTATTTTTCGGCAGGTTAACAGAGTTTTCACTTAATGCTGATGTAACTCTGTTATCGACAAGTTCAATCATAGTTTTGTGCATGCTCATGGGCTTGGTTATTCGAAGTTTTACGTCTGTTTTTTCCTGAAATCCGATTGATTCGTTTACGGCAGCCTTGATCTTTTTTCCAGGATAAAGAAAGTACGGAACAATCGTCAATTCATCAATGTCGTGAGTAAGGCTTTGGTTAATACCTTCCTCAATAAATGGTGGTATAACTTCTAAAAAGCAATAGTTAGAAAATTCATAATTTCCCTTTTCCTTTATCTTCTTGCAGATAACTTCCAACTCTTCCTTTACTTCCTTTTCTCGGCTTCCTCTGTCAATTAATAACAATCCTCTCTTCAATTTGGAATCCTCGCAATTGCTATTGTCAAGTTTGGAGGAAATTTTTGTTTTTCAACTACTAGTTTTCCTTCAGAGCTCTTGATTGCCGCAGCCTCTGACACACTCGGTGTACCTTCAAATGTTTGAACTGTCTTTGATGGGTTTGGGGTAGAAATAGAAGCAAGCTCTTCCTTTTCAAAATGTTGTATAGGTTTTGACATTTCCTTTGCAAGTTCAACAAGACCAGCTACGTCATTTTCTTTCTTAATTGAGACAAACCTTGCAATTGATTTTTCACTAAGTTTGAATTTATTCATGCAGCTCATCAAGCCGTCTTTGATAGTACCCTTTGCAGTATCCCAGTGTAATCCAACTCCCACTACTAGACTTGGCGGTCTATATACTACAGCATTTTGTAACAGACTATTATCATCAACAATCTCATCTGTTATGATCAAGTATCCCTTAGAATCTGAATTTTTTAATTCATTGATTGTAGGATATATGGTAACGTTAGCTGGTAGCTTATCTGCCCACCAATCTTTTTTTCCACAGTTTTGGTATACACCAATTTTTTCTTCGTTTACCATAAACGCGCTTACCTTAGTTACATTAGAGTCATCGTCAATCTTCCATCCAAAATCTTTTCCAACAAGATCCACCGGAATGGTTTTGTTTACATCAGCCGCTGTTGTTATTACAGGTGTTGCACCAAGCTTTGCTGCAATGTCATTTGTCAGCTGGTTTGCTCCACCTAGATGTCCAGAAAGTGAACTGATAACAAACTGAGCCTTGTCGTCAATTACAATAACTGCAGGATCGGTTTTCTTGTCTTTCAAATGAGGCGAGATTAATCTTATAACAGCACCTAAGGAGAACAAGCAAACTAGCGCATCATTTGATTTGAACAATTCCATAATTTTTGTCGTTGTGCTGTCAGTATACCAGTTAATGTTGACATTACCATCAGAGAATTTGTCTGGCGCAAACACATTCCAAGAAGAGAATTTTTCTTTCAGTTCTTTTGCGATCTTAATGCCATTTTTTGTTATGGCTAAAATTGCTATTCTTTCCATGTGTTAGTTGTCTGCTAGTTTAATAAAATTCCTTACTGTTTGGGATAACGCGCCAAAACATTTCCATCAAAATTAAACAGAATAATTTCAATGGGGATCTTATTTTCTGAATGGCCCCTCATTTGTTTGTAAACTTCTAAACAAATCAGATCAAAGAAACCCTCTATATTATTTTCAAGAATAATCTCTTGAACATTTCTAGCGGTATTTGCATTTTTTATTTTCTGTATGACATTTTCTTCAGCCTTGCATTTTTTTGCCAATTCCGAGAGAAAATTCATGTTAACTTTTGAACCTTTTACATGCGTCTGTTTTACACCCGTTGCCATCTTGGCAAACTTTCCAATAAACCCCCCAACATACGCTTTCCCTATCCCCTTTTTTGCACATTGTGAAATCGTATATCCAGAAAAATCTCCAAACTGTACGAAAGAGTGATCAGGAAGATCAAAAACTTTTCTTGCAAAATCCTCGCTTCTTCCACCAGTTGTTAAGACAACAGTATCATCTCCCATTGAAAGTACAACATCAAGTTGTTGTCGAATCGAAGCTGCAAACGATGCAGTTGAGTAAGGTATTACAATTCCACTCGTTCCTAAAATTGATATTCCATTCACAATTCCAATTCGTGGATTATCAGTCTTTGGTCCAAGCTCCTTACCTTTTGGAACTGATATTATCACCTTGATTCCATTCTTTTCTAAAATTTCCTTACCAACTTCAGTCAAATTTTCCATGATCATTTTTCGTGGAGTTGGGTTAATGGCAGCTTGACCAATCTCTAATCCTATTCCAGGCTTTGTTACTCTGCCCACGCCTTCACCACCATCTATTTCAATAGAGTTTGGTTTTGATGTTAGTTCCAAGTCGACAACAATTTCAGCACCATGCGTTACATCTGGATCATCACCTGCGTCTTTAATTACTGAGCAATGTGCCTTGTTTTTTTCAAATTCACAACTATTGATATTAATTTTTATTCTAGATTTTTTTGGAAGTAAAACATCAACAGATTCAGTTTTTTTCTGATTAATAATTGATAAAACAGCTGCAACTGAGGCAGCTGTAGCACATGTACCAGTAGTGAATCCTGTGCGTAACTTACCTGCAGGTTTTTCTGGTGGATCCACGATGAGTAACTAATTATATCCTTAAAATCAATTGTTGTGTGATTTTTTTCATGTCAAACATATCTACAAGAGTGGCAGTTACTGGCGCTAATGGTTTTGTAGGTAAAAATCTAAGAAATTTTCTCTACAAAAATAAAATCAATGTTTTAGGAGTTTCCAGAAAAAATTTTCGTAAACATGCCTCTGAAGTAAAGATAATATCTACAAATCTCTTAGAACCAAAACTTCAAACCAAACTAAAAAATTATGATGCTTTGGTACATCTAATTGGTATAGGAAGACAATCACCAAAATCTACGTTTGAAGAAATCAATCTCAATCTGACAAAAAATGTAATTAAAGCGTGTAAAAACGCAGGCATTAAAAAAATTATCTTTATCAGCGGTCTTGGTGTTTCCAAAAATAATCAGTCAGATTATTTTGTTTCAAAATACAGGGCTGAACGCGAAATAATGAATTCTGGATTAGATTACACTATATTTCGTGCCTCTTACATTATAGGAAAAACAGACTATCTAACCAAAGCTCTTTCCAAGCAGATGAAAAAAGGCATCATAGTTATCCCGGGTTCGGGCAAATATAGATTACAGCCAATATTTGTGTTAGATGTTGCAAAAATTATTCTAGAGGCGGTTCTTGAGAAAAAATTTTCTAAAAAGATTTTAGACCTAGCAGGACCTCAGAAGATAAGATTTGAAGATTTTGTGAAGCTTTTTGCTAAAAATACTAGTGTAAAAATTCAAAAAATCAGTTTAGAGAGTGCATATGATGAAGCAAAACGTAATCCAAGAAGTGTTTACGGTTTAGAATCTCTTAACATTCTAGTTGGAGATTACACAAGTGATGGAAAACAACTTAAAAAATTATCTAATGTTAAATTAACAACAGTTGCAGAATTTTTACAGTCCAGCCGCCTTTCTTAGTTCTTCAGCTTTGTCTGTCTTTTCCCAAGTAAATTCTGGTTCGCTTCTACCAAAATGGCCATACGATGCAGTCTTTTTGTAAATAGGTCTCTTCAGATCTAAATGGGAAATTATGGATGCAGGCTTCATGTAAAAGTGGGAATTTAGAATTTTTTCGATATCATCTTCAGGTATTTTGTGTGTTCCGAATGTATTAACCGAGAATGATAGCGGTTGACAAACTCCTATGGCATAAGCAATCTGTACTTCACATCTGTCTGCAAGACCAGCTGCAACGAGATTTTTTGCAACATATCTACACATGTAACTGGCGGACCTATCAACCTTTGATGGATCCTTTCCAGAAAATGCTCCACCGCCATGTCTTCCCATTCCACCATAAGAGTCAACAATAATTTTTCTGCCAGTAAGACCAGCATCACCATGCGGCCCACCTATTTCAAACTTGCCAGTTGGATTTACATGAATTACAATGTCATCATGCCACCAATTTTCACAAACAGGTTTTACCACTTTATCAATAATCTGTTTTCTAATCTCTTCATTTGATATTTCAGGGTCATGTTGTGTTGAAATTACAATGGTTTCAACTCTTTGAGGCTTATTATCAACATATGTAACAGAAACTTGAGATTTGCCGTCAGGTCTTAACCATGCTAATTCTTTTGATTTTCTAATCTCAGCAAGTTTTTTTGTCAGCTTGTGAGCCAATGATATTGGTAATGGCATTAGCTCGTCAGTTTCGTTTGTAGCATACCCAAACATCAATCCTTGGTCTCCTGCTCCCTGTTCCTTTTGTTCTGATGCCGTTACGCCCTGTGAAATGTTTGGGCTTTGTGGGTCTATTTTTATCACAACCTGACATGTTTTTGCGTCAAACTTCAATGCTGGATTGTCATAACCAATTTCTGTTATCGTATCTCTGACAATTTTCTCAATGTCCAACTTAGCTTTTGACGTAACCTCTCCTGCAACTGTAACAAAATCTGTTGTTACAAGCGTCTCAACTGCCACCCTTGAATCTGGATCCTGTTTGAGAAATTCGTCCAATATGGCATCTGAAATTTGATCACATACCTTATCTGGATGACCTTCGGTTACGGATTCTGATGTGAAAATATAGGGTCTTGACATTTGGATTACAGTTTAAAGTTCATCTTCTAATTTGATAAAGAGTACGTTATTTCCTCGCAAAATTATTCTTCCATACTTTTCAACGGTTTTTTCATCTTTTAGTTCTTCAGCATCAGACATTATCAAATTCATATAAGAATCAACATTAACTATCTTACCTTTGTATTCAACATCATTTTTCAATCTAACAATAACGCTTTTTTTTGTGTATTTTTGTAAGGTTGTTAACGGTCTTTTTGCAGTTGTTTCTGACACTTGTTATCCACTTGTTGGAATTTTCTTTGGTTACTATAATTAAAGCCTTGCCCATTGAATTATTTAGGAAAATCTCTTTAGTTTTTTAGTGTAAACAAAGACATGATTAAAACAGGATTAAAGGAACTAGATCAGTTTCTTGGTGGCGGGATTAAGGAGGGATTAGTTACTAGTATTTCTGGACAAAGTGCTACTGGAAAAACACAGCTGACCTTTCAAATTTGTCTTAATGCTTTGCATAGTGGAAAAGATATTCTTTTCCAAGATACAATTGGCGAGTTTAGACCTGAAAGACTAGTTGAAATGATGCAATTACAGAAAATCAATCCATCATTACTTGATAAAATAAAGGTAAACCGTATCACTAATACTGCACAACAGATTCAGTGTTTTTCAAAAACATCACCCAAGAACTATTCTTTGATTATAGTTGATGGCATAACAGATCTTTTCTCATTTGAGTATTCAAAAAAAGAGCAGTCTCTTGAAAAACATATTTCCTTTATGAAATACATGCATAATTTATCAAGTATTGCCATTGACGGCAAAATTCCTATAATTGTAACAAACATTGTTAGAACTATTAACAAACATGAAAAGGAAAACTTGGAAGAATCAATCAGTATGTATACACATACTAAAATTAAACTTTCAAAAAATGATAATGGATATCTGTGCCAAGTTATTTCTCCTTTTGTTAATAAAAAATTTCGATATACTATAACTTCTAGTGGTCTTACCAGTGTATCTTAATCTATTTAATACACTAAGAGCGTGTCTATTCAATGGCAGGATTTTTTGATTATATTCCCATTATTGCAATTATTTTATTTGCTGCGGGAATTGTAGGTGTAATGGTTTATGAGCGAGTTAGAACAAAAAATATTGAAGAATCCTCCTCCTAAAAATTTTCTTGAAGAAAAATTTCACTCACTAGGATTTGAACAGTTAACGGATATACAGAAAAGAGCACTACCAATAATTTGTCAAAAAATTGATTCATTGATTATAGCGCCAACCGGTTCTGGTAAAACAGAATGCATCGTAATTCCTATTTTTTCACAGATAAAAGAAACAAAAAAGCAGGGAAAGATCAAGGCACTTTATGTTACACCATTAAGATCACTTAACCGAGATATTTTTCGAAGAATAATCAAATATGCTGAACAAGAAGATCTAACAATTCAAGTTAGACATGGTGATACACCTCAATCACTTAGAAAAAAAATTTCAGACTCACCACCTGATGTATTAATTACAACACCAGAAACGCTTGTTATTCTTCTTACTCAACAGAAAATGTTAACGGCACTTTCTGAACTGGAGCGAGTCATAATTGATGAGGTGCATGAGCTTTTGTCAAGTGAAAGAGGTTCTCAACTATCAATAAGCCTAGAAAGACTACAACTTAACTCAAATCAGAAAATCATACGAACTGGCTTATCAGCCACTGTTGGAAATATTGAGGATGCTGCACACTTTCTTGTTGGAACAAAGAAACCATGTAAGATAATTCAAGATAAATCAATTAGGAAATATGATGTTGAAGTAAAATTTGTGAAAGGCTCAATTTCTGAAGTGGCAGATTCAATTATTGAATATATTGAAAAATCAGACATAAATTCTCCAGTTCTTTTGTTTACTAACACTAGAGGCGAATCTGAATTTTTAGCTTCAATCCTAAGGGAAAAGACTTTGATGAATATAGAGTTACACCACGGCTCATTATCAAAACAAGTTAGAGAAGAAACAGAGAGCATACTTCGAAGTGGGACAAGTGGTATAGTTGTATGCACATCATCTCTTGAATTAGGATTAGATATTGGTTCGATAGAACTTGTAATTCATTATGGTTCACCACGCCAAGTAACAAAATTAATGCAACGAATAGGCAGGAGCAAACATTTTAGAAATACTTCTGCAAAGGGGCTAATCATCACAAATAGTCCTGATGATGAATTTGAAACAAAAGCAATTCTTGATAGAATAAAAAATAGTTCTATTGAAGAACAAAAAATTCATAACAAATCTCTAGATGTTTTGGCTCACCACCTAGTAGGCCTATCGCTACAGATGGGAGAAATATCTATTGATTTTGCGTATAAAATAATCAAACAGGCATATCCGTTTAGAAATATAACATTAGATGAATTTTGTAATGTTCTAGAAATTTTAGACCAGATCTATATTTTGTATTTTGACAAGAAAAAAATGAAATTTTGGAAAAAAAGAAAAGCATTTAGATATTATTTTGAGAACCTTTCAACAATTCCAGACATTTTAAAATTTAAGGTGTTTGATTCAGTTGGAAAGAAAATCATAGGATCCTTAGATCAAAGGTTTGTAGGCGATCATGGTGAAGCAGGAAACATCTTTGTTCTTCGTGGAATGCAGTGGAGAATACTAAACATTGATGAAAAATCTTTGCAAATAAATGTTGAACCAATTAGTGGTCAAAAAAACAAGGTGCCATACTGGGAGGGCGAAAATATTCCTGTTGATTATGATACTGCACAAAAAGTTGGACTATTCAGAAATAAAGTAAAGTGTGGTTCGTTATCAATGACTAATAAAATTATTTCAGAACTAGATTTTAACATTATACCTGATGAGAAAACTATTGTAATTGAATCTGTAAGAACAGATCGTAATGTTGTTATTCATGCATGTTTTGGTACAAAAATTAATTCAACTTTGGCAACTATACTTTCTTCACTACTAGAATCTACTCTTGGATACGTTATTCAATCAAGATCAGATGCCTATAGAATTGTTTTGGAGTCCAACGCAAGAATTAGCAAGAAGATCTTTGTTGAAACTTTAATGGAGAAATTTGATCTGGCAAGTGTTGTATCTGCATCTTTGATTGGAACGCATAATGTTAATTGGAGAACATGGTGCGTTGCCAAAAAATTTGGAATGGTAGGCCGCGGAGCTATTTATGATAGAAAATCTGGTCATTTTATTTATGAACGGTATCAAAACACACCAGTTGTTGGAGAAGCGCTAAGAGAGTTATTTCATGACAAGTTTGATCTAAAAGGCACTGAAATCATTTTAAACAGAGTTAGAAATAAAGAAATCCAGATTGAATGGGTTGATGTTAACAAGTTTTCAAAATTAGCAGAACCACTCTTAGATCACACTACAAAATATTATGCATCTCCAGCAAATGTTGATAAGGCAATTCTCGATTTAGTAAAAAAGCGATTGTTGAAAGCGAAACATCGTCTAATTTGTGCTCGTTGTGGCAAATGGCAACTAGCTGTTATTACAAAAGAAGTAAAGGAAAACCTTCATTGTAAATACTGTAAAAGCAGGCAAATTACAACCACATTTTATTCAGATTATGATTTGATTAAAATCATTCAGAAAAAATACAGTGGCAAAAAACTTTCTGCCGAAGAAAATCACAGATTTAAACGAGCCTGGAAAGTTGCCTCATTGATTGAAACTTTTGGCAAGAATGCTATAATCGTCTTATCAGGTTATGGTGTTGGTGCTGACACTGGCGCAAGGATTTTACGAAATATGACTGATCAAGAGCTTATGTATAAACAAATTTACGAAGCTGAAAGACAGTATGTAATGACAAGAGGTTTTTGGGACTAGTTCTTTTTTACAATAGCTGAAAATGGAGTTAAAAACAATTCTGTTCTTCCTTCAAGTCCAGCTTTTGCGTTAACTGCAGTCACAGAAATTATCTCGCCCACAGAAAGCCCATCTAAAAGAACAGCTTGGTTTCTCCACCCCTTAATCCAAATCTGACCACTGTCATCTTCAACAAACATTTCAGATAACAAAATTGTTTCTCCAGTTTTTGTTTGAACTTCTCGCCTTTCTGGCTCTTTCAAAATTATGGCCTCAACACAGTAATCATTTCCAGATTTAACCTCGGAAATTTTTGTTCTCAGACTGGATAATGGTGGTATGCTTTTATCATCATCAATTTTTCTTAGAAACGAATCATGGTTTATTGTTATAGAACTACCAAAAACTTTTGAAGGCATACATTCGATAACATCACCAGTACTAATAGAATCTAGCATCTTTGAAGAATCTGACACGTATACCATGTTTTTCTTAATGTCTATACATATTGCAACAGTTTTACCTCCATCATTTCTTTTTGTCCCAATGCGTACAATAACAGGTTCTAACTCTTTTCCCCCTTCAATTTCAATCAGTGTTGCCTCATTTCCATGAATCTCAAGACCTTGGTTTCCTACCTTTGTTCTAACACCCAAGAGCCTAACTTTTGCATTCTGGGAAATAACTTTCGGTAAGAACGATTCATCTTTTCCCCATATCACCACTCCTTTCGTAGTACCATCATTCCCTTTCAATCTCATTCTAAGTCCCTTTCCTGGTTCGCCACGCCGGTTCGTAAATTCTAGTGTAGTTATACCGCCATCTATTTTACCTGAAACAACCAGATTACTTTGATTTTCCTTAATCTCACTGGCGTCAATAGTTAGATCATCAATTGGGCAAATCTCACTTTCTTTATTGGTTGACTCGATATTAGATCCCGAACCAACATTTATCGTTGGACTGCCATTAAGATCCGATTTAACATAAGCCTTGATTATTTTTATCAAATCACCGGGTTTCAGCTCTTCAATCCCTGGCAGGTTAGCTTTTTCATCCCAAAGCTTAACACTTACAGCAGAATCATTATCATAAACCGTCATGGTTCTAAGTAGGAAAGGAGAGCCATCTTTTCTAGAAAACTGCTTTGCAGGTGAAATGTTCAGCACCCTACTTTCAATTGATACATCCTTAGCGCCTACGTAAAGATCCTTTAGGTTCATTTCAACTTTCAAAGTCTGCTTTAATGATATTCCTAGATCTGACGCAATAAGAAAAAGAGCTCCCTGATCTGTCAAATAACCTGTGCCTATCTTTTCCTTTTTTTGTTTAATCCTATCTTCAATATCTTGCTTAGTTAATTCAGGTTTTTGTTCCTGAATTTTTTCTAATAATTCTTCAAACTCTGACAAGTTGCTCCCCTCAATTTCTTCTTTTTAGCTCTTATTAACATTTAAGGAGTCTAGGATTTCAAGAAACATGAAATCTGTTTTTGCCAGATCGCTTTTCAAATCGTATGATGGAATAAACGCAGTAGATGGTATAGATCTTGATGTCGATGAGGGACAAATTTTTGGTTTTCTAGGACCAAATGGAGCAGGAAAATCAACCGTGATTAAACTGTTAACCACATTGATCCAACCAACTAGTGGCAAAATTTCAGTTCTAGAAATTGATTCTGCAAAGGAACCATTGCGAATAAGAAAAAAAATTGGCGTAGTTTTACAGCAACCAAGTTACGAACCCACACTCTCAGTAGAAAAATCACTTGAAAAATATGGGATGATGTGGAACCTTGACAAAAAAACTAGAATGGATAAAACAGAAGAACTTCTTATCGCCTTTAATCTAGTTGAAATTAGAAAGAAAAAAAATGAGGATCTTTCTATCGGTCAGAGAAGACGAGTTCAGGTTGCCCGTGAGTTCATGCACGATATGGATTTGTTGTTCTTAGATGAACCTACTGTCGGACTGGATCCAACTGCTAGAAGGCAATTATTAGATTTTTTAAAAAATAAAGTAAAGGAAAAAAACCTAACAATATTTTACACCACACATGTGCTGACCGAGGCAGAATATTTCTGTGATAATATTGCAATTATTAACAAAGGCAAAATAATTACTGTTGACTCGCCAAATGAACTTAAAAAAAGATTTGGGCGTGAAAAAACAATCAAAATTCATGTTTCATCTAACACTGAAACATTAGGAAGTCTTTTAGAAAATATTCAGGACTGTAAAATTGAATTTAATACAGGAGCTACAATCACAATACATTCTGCTGATTCTGAACTTGTTTTAATGAACATTCTAAAAATTTTAAATCAAAACAATATAGCTATAGATGATTTGTCTGCAATACCAATAAATCTTGAAGAAATATTTCTTAAAGTTATAGGTGATTCTAATGCATCCGATAATCAGATTAGTTAATAGAAATATTACCATCTCAGTAAATCCAGGTTTTTTAATCTGGCAGGTGATTTTTCCCTTGATTTGGATTTTTGTAGCTGGTTTTGCGTACACCTCACTGATCGATGAAGTATCTTTTGGAACCAAGAATCTAAGCTACCCAGCATTCTTAGCTTCTGGGATGATTGGTTTTAACATTATGAACAGCACTCTCATTTCTGGAATTATAATTTGGAATGATAGACGACATGGAATGTTTGAACAAATAATGTCAGGTCCATTTACAAGATCAAACTACATTCTTAGCAATATTATCACTATTGCAATAGTCGGTCTAGTCAGTGCGGCGTTAATTGCGGCAGTTGGCTATCCAGTATTTTTTCAATCAGCAGAATTTAGCCTAGTCACAATTCCACTCATAGTTTTCAGCTCAATAGTTGGCGCAATATTATTTGGTTCCATTGCTTCAATCATCTCCGCGAAACTGCGTTCAAGTGAGGGATTTAACGTAATTATTAATACAGTTTTTATTTTCTTTGCGTTTGTAAGTACAGCATTTTATCCTGCTGCTGGTTCTCCACAACCTCTTGCGACTATATTTTATCTTAATCCATTAACATACCTTGTTGACATAATTAGGGCTGGAATTTTTGGTACAATTACAGAGTTTGTTATTTTAGAAATGGTAGTTTTGATAGTATTGGCATCTATTCTTTTTGTTATCGCAACAAAATTGTTAACTAAAATGGATTTTTAAAAAAATAATAGCCCGGCCCGGACTCGAACCGAGGTCAAAGGCTCCAAGGGCCCCTATGCTTGCCACTACACTACCGGGCTTCCGTACATTTTTTTCCCTTTCCCCTTATAATATTACTTTAATACAGATTTCATTGTTTTTACAAGAATGGGATAAGGATCTTCCATAGAATTTAGCATCTTTTTAGATTTCTTTTTTATTTCTAAATTGGAGGATCCAAGAATCTTCCTGATTGATATTACTACTTGTTTAGGATTTGTTTCTCTTATCACCAATTTTTTCCTGACAAGATAGGCTTCTATAATATTTGGAACAGCATTGTATGAAATTGTAGGAATACCAAGCAGTGCAGATTCGGCGGTCATTGTTCCGCCAGATCCAACGAAAACGTCAGCATTTTCTAACAATATTTTACTATCAACAATTTTGTTAAACACTCTGATTTTCTTGCCAAAAGTTTGATCTAAGTGTCTTACTTGAGAAGTATACCGTCCCATTACAATGATTTCTTGATCACTAAAATTTTTTATGATTTCTTTGATAATGGGAATTGCGGGTCTTTTTTTTGTTGAATAAGAAGCATATTCCTCTTCAACCCTAACCAGAATCACTTTTCTTTTACTTTTTTTAACTAGTTTTTTACTATTTTTTGAAACCTTTCGTTTCGCTATTATTGCAGCATCAATTGCTCTGTAACTTATAATGTCTTTGCTATTAATTCCAAATTTTGTGAATTCCTTTTTTGGAATAATCCATGGGATCAACAGTTTTTGAACTAGAGGTATAACAAGCCGCATAACAGCATTGGCATGTGGTGAATCAGAAAAACATATGTGATCAATGTTTAATCCATAGGAAACTCTTGCTGCTTCAGGTGAACAGAAGCTTATCGTGAGATCAGGCGAAAATCCCTTTATTCTTGTAGATAGCAATTTTGCCCTACGTAGACTAGCATTTAGCTTATCATGCCTTTTGGATCCTCCATGTTTTCCTACTATTACCAACTTAAGATTTCTTATTTTTGCTAATTGTGTTACTTGGTCATAATCGCGTGAAGTACATAACACAGTATGATTTTTTTTAATGCGTTTGATCATGGATTCAAAAAAAAGAATCTGTTTTGGAGTTAAAACATCAAACCAAATCTTCAAGTATTTTGATTTAATTCCAAACTGCAATAAGTATTTCTTAGCCTAGATATCTAAGATGTATATATTATGAAAGAAAAAGTTGTATTTTTTGGGCTAAGTACGGAAGGATATTATCTTGCTAGCCAGATGGTTATCAACGGTGCAGACGTACGGATAATCGATGAATCTTCTTCATCTGCAATATTGTTAACACCTGAAATTGCAAAAACCTATTCAAACGTGACATCGCTTAGAGAAGATGAGCCTCTACTTGCTATGGAACCAAGTAATATTGCAATTTCAAAAGCTAAATATCTTTTCTTTACACCACGAATAAGGAAAACTGGCCATGATCGAAAAACAGAAGTAAATTCCAAGTTCAAAGATGCAGTAGGAGAATTGAAGGAAGGCAGTTCAGTCATTAATTGTCTTGCAACTGGATTTGGTGGAAATAACGAAAACATCGCACTTTTAAAACATGTTACTGGGTTTGAGGTTGGAAAATCAATTTCTTACTTTTATTTTCCACTACACGATTTGAACAAAACACCTGAGGCAATTGGTTCGCTAAAAGCAACTGATGGAAAAAATCTTTTATCACTTTTAAAAATGGATAAAAAAGAAAAAAAATTTGTAGATATTTCTTCAGCAGAGTATTTACATGCCATTAACACTATACAAAGATTTTCTAGTTTGTGTAGCATTTTAGAGGTTTGCAAATTTGTAAAAAATAATGCAAAACACACCGCATTATTTAATGATTTTAAAAATATTTACCTTGACGATATGGTAACTGGCCTTTATGACCTGCATATGCTTGGTTCCTCATTTGAAAGTGCACAAACTTTGATGTATCTTATTAACGGAAGCATTAGAGGAATTTCAGGTTATATCAAGAGATTAATTGATGCCATTAGAATAACTTTGAAAAAAAATGAGCTAAAAGCTAGTAAGACAAAAATTGTATTGTCTTGGACATTGGATACAAATGAGATGAGAGGAGATAAGATTGAAATGTTAGACACTATTGCCTCCAAACTGCGTGATTATATTGGTGATGTAGAAACATCAACTGGTTCAGTAGACTTGTTTCATAATGACAAAACAACAATAGTGGTATGTTGTTCTAGTTCTGATTATAACGAAATAAAAGAAAGTCAAAAAGCTGAGGATGTTTTTGTGATAAAAGCAAACCCTCTATGTGAAATCCAGTCATAAAGATAAAATTATCTTAAAAATTAGAAAGATTGATGTCTGAAAACGAAAAAGATGAGAATTCATTAACTGAATCTCAAGAAAATGTAGAACAGAATGATAACAGTTTTGACAATAACATCGACAGTAAAATGGAAATTAAAAAATCGCAATCAGTACATTATCAACAAAAAATAGATGAGTTAAACGAGCTTTTAGAAAAAGAGAAACAAAAATCTTTGCGTTTACTTGCAGATTACCAAAATCTGGAAAAACAAACTATTGATAGAATAAACGCACGAGAGAACAAAATAATTTTGGATTTCTTAACCGTGTATGAAGATTTTATTCGTGCAAAAAACGCATATGAAAAAGAAGGAGGAAACGTAGAAAGTCTTAACAGCATCATAAAAAACATGGAATCCATCCTGGATCATTATGAAGTAAAACCTATTGAAGTTGAAGGAAAGAAACTTGATCCTAAGTTGCATGAAGTAGTACAAGAGATTGAGGATGACAGTAATGAGGAAGGCACAATTGTAAAAGAGATCGCAAAAGGATATATTATTCGTGGCAAGGTATTCAAATACTCGAAAGTATGTGTTTCAAAAAAATTAATTAAAAAATAGGCGAAAAATTTGACAGAAAGAATAATTGGTATCGATCTTGGAACAAGTAACTCAGCTGCTGCAATTATTCAAGGCGGCAAGCCAACAATAATTCCTTCAGCTGAAGGTCAAACAGCACACGGCAAAGCATTTCCGTCCGTCGTTGCATTCCCAAAAGATGGGAGTGTAATGCTTGTTGGTACACCTGCTGTAAACCAAGCTGTAACAAACCCTGAAAACACTATTACTAAAGCAAAGAGAAAGATGGGCTCAGACTATGTTTACAAAATTCAAGGTAAAGAATACAAGCCACAACAAATCTCTGCGTTTATTTTACAAAAAATTAAAAAAGATTCTGAGGCATTTACTGGTGATAAGATTACCAAGGCAGTAATTACAGTTCCTGCCTATTTTGATGATAACCAGAGACAAGCTACCAAAGATGCTGGAACAATCGCTGGGCTTGACGTGGTGCGAATTATCAATGAGCCTACCGCAGCCTCTCTTGCTTTTGGTCTTGACAAGGCAAAGCAGGACATGAAAATATTGGTATTTGACTTTGGTGGCGGTACACTCGATGTCACATTAATGGAAATGGGTGGTGGCGTCTTTGAAGTGATAAGCACTTCTGGTGATACTCATCTGGGCGGTACTGATATGGATCTCGTCATAATGGATTATGTCAGAGAGGAATTCAGAAAAAAAGAAGGTGTTGACCTTTCAAGTGACAAAAAAGCCATGGAACGACTCAGAGCGGCTTGCGAAAAGGCAAAGATTGAACTTTCAGGTGTAATGGAAACAGAAATAAACTTGCCATATATCCATGAAAAGACTGCGCTTGTAGTGAAACTAACAAGAGCTAAACTAGAGAGTCTTGTAACATCACTAGTCGAAAGATGCAAGCCCTCAATTGACAAAGCATTTGAGGATGCAAAATTATCTCCTTCAGACATCACCAAAATTGTACTCGTTGGTGGACCTACTAGAATGCCAATTGTAAAAAAATTTGTTGGAGACGCAATTGGAAAAAGCGCAGAATCTGGAATTGATCCAATGGAGGCTGTTGCCTTTGGTGCTGCCATTCAGGCGGGTATTATGGCTGGAGATGTGGAAAGTGATATTGTATTACTAGATGTAACTCCATTGACATTAGGAATTGAAACACTAGGCGGTGTGCGTGAACAAATTATTGAGAGAAACACTACAATACCTACATCCAAAGACAAGACTTTCACAACAGCTGCTGATAATCAAACCGCAGTTACAATAAACGTGGTACAGGGAGAACGACCTATGGTTGCTGACAATATTTCCTTGGGAAGTTTTAACCTGACTGATGTTCCTCCGGCTCCTAGAGGAGTCCCACAAATCAATGTAAAATTCGACATTGATGCGAATGGTATCATAAACGTAACAGCAAAGGATCTTGGAACTGGAAAGGATGCTAAAATTACCATAGAATCTAAAACAAAACTATCAGATGAAGAGGTAGAAAAATTGAAACAGGATGCAGAAAAGCACGCAGACGAAGACGAGAAGAAAAAAGAGACCGTCGACCTCAAAAATGAGGCAGAAAGCTACATCTACACGACAGAAAAATTGGTTAACCAAGATCTTAAAGACAAAATATCGCAGGAACAGGGAATTAAGGCTACAGATGCAATAAAGGAGCTGAAGGAAGTTCTAAGTCAGGACGTAGACCAAATTAAAACAAAACTAGATGCATTAAAAGCAATAATAAATGAAATAACTACTGAATTATACAAAAATGCTACTCCTCCACCAGGGGCAGACCAACAAAAAGATGAAACCAAATCTGGAGAAAAATCTGAGCCTGAGCCAGAACCAGAATCAAAACCAAGTGAAGAGCAGTCTAAATAAAAACCAAAACCCAAATTATTTGAAAATGAATGCATTAGCTATTTTATACAAATGAACTGTTTGATTATAACATGAGCGCAAAACGTGACTATTATGAAGTTTTAGGCGTTTCAAAAAACACTGCATTAAATGAGATCAAGGCTCAATATAGAAAATCAGCTTTAAAATTTCATCCGGATAGAAACAAATCGCCTGAAGCTGCTGAACATTTCAAGGAAATTTCAGAAGCATATGCAGTTTTGTCAGATCCAAAAAAACGTCAGCTTTATGATCAACATGGTCATGCCGGTGTAGATGGAAGATACAGTACTGAAGATATTTTTAGAGGAGCTGGGGCTAACTTTGATGACATTCTTAGTGGCTTGTTTGGAGGAAGAGGTAGAAGAACGACAGGCGGTTTTGATTCTATTTTTGAAAATCTTTTTGGGGGGAGAGCACAAGGATTTGGCAGTTTTGGAAGGCAAAGAGGTTCTGATCTGTTACATGAAACTTTTGTTTCGCTTGAAGACGTGCTTGATGGGAAAAGAATGGAGCTTGATTTACAAAAAAATGTAGACTGCCCTGATTGTAATGGTTCTGGATGTTTTCCCGGTACATCTAAAATAAAATGTTCAGACTGTCATGGTCAGGGGCAAGTAAGGATAAGTCGGAACATGGGGTTTTCCACTTTTGTAACTGTTCAGCCATGCAGAAAATGTGGTGGACAGGGAATGATGATAGAAAAGCCATGTAAAAAATGCAAGTTAGGAAAAGTGAAAGGCATAAAACACATATCGTTTGAACTTCCGGCTGGTATAGACAACGGCGATTATGTAATAACTGGTGAGGGCGAGTCAATACCAGACGGCATCAGTGGCGATCTAATAATAAGGGTCAACGTTCAACCTCATCCGAAATTCAAACGTGATGACAGAGACATTTTTTATGATGCCCAAATATCAATGATGGATGCAAGCTTGGGAAAAAATTTGGAAGTACC
>ERZ813253.124-NODE-124-length-30570-cov-35.257892_pt1 | contig 30570 bp, 26 predicted proteins | sample MGYA00520893_ERZ813253 | MGnify/ENA primary metagenome ERZ813253 (study PRJEB31669, sample SAMD00080414) | marine metagenome | biome: oceanic hadal pelagic zone biome; feature: marine hadalpelagic zone; material: sea water | place: Pacific Ocean:Izu-Bonin Trench...
CTGGACCACCCATGATTTCCACATGGCGATGATCCAGAATATTATTGATTGTCAACATCGCTGCCAGGTGTTCATTTAATTTATAGCTGGTGTGCAGGTCACCAATGAAATAGGAATTAATTTTACCGTAATAAATTCCTGATGACCACGGAAATGAATCTACATACCTAACATTAAGTGTACTGCTAAAGTCAAATTTCCGAGGATTATATTGAATTTTAACCCCGCCTTTATGTTTAGGGGCGTTAATTGGATCCGGTGCACCAGTGATTGGATTATGAAATTGCGTTATACTTAAATAAGAATAATTCAAACCCAATGTGACTTCACGATTCAAAAACCAGGCTAAACTCATATCAAATCCCCACATATCAACTTCACCATAATTAACATAACCAACAACTATGGGAGGGTTCTGTCCACTGGTTGTATCTAATGCGGCTACTCCATCTATAAATTCACGCCAATGATCATACGCTAAATCCAAATCACCTTCATCAATAATATTATTGGGGTCCTCATTTTTAATTCCATCTCCATTCCAATCTGTTGTTAGGACTTCTTTTTTAACAACGATAGGAGTAATAAATGTAATTGAGCTAACGAAAGAATTATAATGGCTGCCGAAAATATCCAATGTACCATATAATTTTGGCGTTAATCTGCCTTTATATCCCAGCTCCAGCGTTTGAACAACTTCCGGATAAATCCCACCTTTATCTTTTACTTCATCTTTAAAATAACCAGCTATTTTTGGATCAGTTGATGGATAGAAAAATAAATGAGTTTCAGGATTAAATACAATTAAAGCTGTGGCATTCCGAGGATCTTTCCAATAAATTTGGTTTGTATCTTCGGTACGTGGGTAAATATATCCACCATACGCTCCTCGGGCATACACTTTAAACGTGACAACACGTGTAACAAAAATATCCAAAAATAATGCCTGATTTGATGGTGTGTTGAAAGCTTGAGCGTACGTCAAGCGCAAATTCTGGTTTTCTCGAGGACGCCAGACCAATCCAATTTTGGGTGAAACCTGTAAACCATCTGTTTTGTCAAAGTTGAAACGCCAATTTAGTGGATTGTAGTCACGATTTGAATTATTGAATACGATCAAATCAGTTAATCGATCATGGGCATCAAAGCGGGTGGCTTGAACTATTTCAAATTTATCGTTCAATTTCCAATTGAGTTGATAATAAATTCCCAATTCATTTACAATATACCTGTTATCTTCAGCGCTTTCATCAATACCCTCATCAATATTTTCGTCAATTTTTCCATCGCCATCATTATCGATCCCATCAGCAATTACATTACCAACACCATTTACGCCGGGCTCAAAAGGATCTGGCTGACCATTACCGTTTGTATCTTCATAATCATCACTGTCTCCATCATTATCAACGCCATCCATAATTGCTCCAAAAACATTATCCGTTGAATCAGTGGACCAAATGTTCAATTGCTCGCCTGGATCATATAATAAATTATCATTAAAGTCTGCAAAACTAATTGGAGAGCCGCCTTCACCGTTTCCATTATTATCTCTTCGGTCAAACATTTCATTATCAGATAAAATACTTCCTCGTGTATCCGGCATTGTCAAAAAATAATCCATCCCCCATACAAGCCTGAAATCGCCATCCAATAATTCAATAAAATGCTGAAACTGTGTACTCCATTTCCCTGAACGATCATAAATAGTTCCGCCCGTAGCCAAATTACGTGTAGGTCTATCTGAAGGGCCTGAAAAACTGGTGTTCAGATAAGATTGAAAAAAGAAATTTTTATAGCGTAATCTGCCATGCCAATATTTATAAACCCAGCCATCGGCTAAATAACGTGCTATACCGGTTATGTTTATATTTCGTGCATACGCATATCCATGTGAAAAACTCATGGTAAAATCATCATTAGGGTCGTAATCAAGACGCATGTCATAACGATAATTTTTTACTAAAAAATCTGGATAATCATCAATACCATCATCATTGGCATCTGATTCAAATCTTGGAAAATTAGAAGGATACGCTAAATTAAAATCATCAGGACCTCCATATATACCATCGGAATTGGTGTCGAATAAAATATTACCTGATTCGTCATATTTATAATCACCAAATCCAAAGCCCGACCATTCACCGGTATTTTCGTCATAAACTCCTGAATTATAACTGCCGAAGCGACTCAACCATCTGGATCCAACTTCATCTTTTTCATCTATGAGACCATCCCCATCATTATCAAATCCATCATACCACACTTCAGTTACATCATCAATACCCGTATCAATACCTTCATCAATTCTGCCATCTCCATTATTATCAAGACCATCGGAATATGCTCTGCCAATGACACTTTCTGTTACACCCCAAAGAATAGTCCCATTGTCCAATATATACCTATTGTAGTGATCATTTGCAGCTTCATCCACCATTTCCTGAGTGATTTGTGGGCTACCGATTTCACTACCTGCTGTAAACAATTCATCAATATTGTCTCTATAATAAAGACCCGCCCAATTTAAGTTTTCATCAATAAACCCATTGTCATTATCATCAATTCCATTATTAGGAATTTCACCGTCCATCAAATCCAACAGCATTTCTTCAGTGAATTTTGGGTTTCCAAATTCAGCAGTATTTATACCTGATAAGCCCACTTCATCTACTCCGTTATGTACTAATACTTTGCGGCCAATAAAAGCAGGATCGTGGCCTTCATATTCATCATTGTTGAAATGCTCCCAATCATATGCATTGAATGCAACGCCGGATATTTTATAACCAAAATCTTTGAAAGTAGCCGCATGACGAACTGTCAGTTTTTTTATATATCCTCCTTCTTGAGATAGAGTTCCTCCTTGAATATTAACAGTTGTTCCAACGGATTCTCGGGGTTTAGATGTAATTATATTTAAAACTCCACTATGAGCATTTGGACCATAAAGCGCGGAAGAGGGTCCTAGTACTATTTCAAATTGTTTAACGTCTTCAAATGATACAGGAATGACGTTATATGCGATCAAACGCAATGAAGGGATATTGGCCATTCGGCCATCTGTTAGTGTTAATAGTCTGGAACTAAACGATGAATTAAAACCTCGGGCACTCAAGTTGTAACTATCAACGCCTGATTGAGTAAAATCCACACCTTTAACTTGTTTTAAATAATCCCCAAGGTTTGTATTGCTTTCTCTGCGAATTTCTTTTTGCGTAATCACGCTGATCGCAGCCGGTGCATCTTCCACGCGCTCCCGTCTCCGTGAAGCGGTTACCACGTAGGTCTGCATCTGGATGGCTTCTGGAGCCAATGCGATATTGGCAGTAACAATTTCACCTAAAGTAACAGTCAGATCCTGGGTCTTTTCTTCATAGCCAATGTATGAGACCATGATGGTTACTGCTCCCACTGGAACATTTAAAATGTTATAATTACCCCTAACGTCAGTAGCGGCACCCATGGTGGTTCCCACAACAATAACATTTGCTCCAATAAGGGGATCATTATTTTCTTCGTCTAAAATACGACCCGTTATTGAACCGCTTTGGGCAAAGAGTTGGCCAAAAAGAATAACTATGATAAGAGAGATAGACATTTTTTTCATAATAGCCTTGGATTAAAAACAAACAGCCCCACCAATTTGATGGAGCTGTTTGTTTTATTAATTACTCAAACTGAAACTGTATTATTTCAACAGCATCATTTTTTTAGTATCTACTTTATTACCTGCTGCTACTTTATAAATGTACACACCACTAGGTAGCATGTTGCCATTTTCACTGCGAGCTTCAAACGTAAGCGTATGGCGACCTGCAGGAAGTTCACCAGAATATAGAGTTGCTACTTTTTGACCCAGCATATTCCACACAGTTACTTCTGTAGGAGAATGTTCAACTAGATCAAAGCTGATATTCGTAGTGGGATTGAAGGGATTTGGATAATTCTCATGAACAGCAAATTTAGCCGGGAGAATATTTTCTGTATCTATACCCGAAACTTCAATTCTACTGAAAATAGCGTATACATCCCTTGCTTGAAAATCGGGTACGCAGGAATTCCCTATTTGGAAAACCAAACGACCATTAACTCCATTGTAATCATGATCAGAATCATCAACAGGAACACCAAATGAAGCTAGAACACCTACAGAATAGAAAGCAGTAGCTTGGGCCATATTTTCAAGGGCATTTGGATCACCAGCTGCAACTAAAGCTGCATATGTAGACTGTGCATAAGCACCAACGGCTGCTGCACCAGCAGCTGCAGTTGTGGCATCAACACCAAAGGCAGTAGCTAAACCAACAAATGCGGCCTGTGCAACATAATCAATGGCCATCATTGTTGCAGTCGCTTGATCATAACCAGCTGTCATATACTGGACAATTAAAGCCATTACGTTATCTGGAACACCATCACCATCAGCATCATCACCGGCAGCTGTCATAATTGCGCTTAAAGCAGCCAGATCATTGTAGGTAAAATAATAACCTGTAAACTGGAATGGTTCGTCACCACTCATCATCGCACCATCATCACCCGTCGGATCAAAGATATAACCCCAGTCAGTATCGAAGACACCATCTGGTTCACCATCACCGTCCAAATCGACACCTGTACCACCTAGTATGGGATAAGAACCAACGTTAAAGCTTGTTCCGAGCGCAGCATTCAAAAAAGCAACCGTTACTGTATCTGAAAAAGCCCGGGTAATACCCAGATGACGATTAAGTAATCCAGCAGCATCAATGCCGCTGTCAGATCCCTGACCATCTTCCGCATGCCAACTCAATTCAATCATATCAAACCCATCCATAGCAGAATTAAAATGGCCTATCAGCCAACCATAATTTTGAACGTCAGGATTTTCCCAGTCTGAAGGTGCTTCATACCAGTCAAAAACGGATGATTGAGAAATACCAAAACCCCACGTAAATGTTCCGGCATCAGAATCGTATGAGTTTGAAGTAGTTGTATACTCAATATTCGCATTATCAGAAACAGGAGCGATAGTGAAAAAGGTAGAGCAGTCTTCTGTATCCGTTGTAGGATATGTTGAAGACCAACCCTCAACACCAGGTATGAGCATTTGACCATCTTCTTGGTTCAACGCAACAGAAAGATCAATTCCGTAAGCTGATAAACCAAAAGATGAAAGTAAAATATCGGGTGTTTCAATTACTGCAATGGTGTCTCCTGGAGCCCAACCGGCCAATGTAAGTGAAAACGCTGATCCTGCATTGTTAGGCCAATGCGCATCCAATGTATACTGGGCGATAGTATCGTCAGGGCTATCTGTCATACGAGCTACGTTTGTGTATTTTACGTATACACCAGTCATTTGATAAGAACCGGTAAATGATTGTGCCTGTATCATTACAGACAGCATAAGTGATAGTATTATAGTCGTTAACAATTGTTTTTTCATATTAACTCCTTCTGTTTGTAGTTAGTTAAGAACGAAATTTTACTCCGAAGGGTATTCCTTCGTTCATCCAATCATGTGAAGTATACCACGTTTTTACACCTTTTTTCAAACTATTTTTCATCTAAGTGATATTAATCAATCTTTATAATTACGGCGCTGAATCCATCGCCAAATGGACCAAAGAAAAATAATTGATCCAAAGATAAAAAATATATTTGCAAGAATAATAGTAATACTGCTGTTCACATGATTTTCCCTAAATAAATTTACAATTGAGTTTAAATTCTAACAAGTAATAGGTCTGTTTACCTATCATTAATTAATTTAACCTTGTTAAAATTCTATTTATCTAATTATCCAATAGGAAAACCTTAATGAATATTTGTGTATTGATAAAACAAGTTCCAGGTAGCGAAGCACAATTTAATGTGTCGGGAGATGGATCCTGGATTCAGGAGACTGAACTACCCTATGAAATGAATGAAAGTGATAACTATGCACTGGAAGAAGCTCTACAAATTCGTGAACAGAAAGGAGCAGGAGAGGTTGTTATTGTCAGTCTTGGTCCGGACCGCTGCCAGAAAGTAATTCGGGAAGCATTGGCAAAAGGTGCAGATCGTGCAATTCATATTAATGCAGATGCGCCTTATAATACAGACCCGTATTCTATTGCCTCAGCTTTAGCCAATGCTGTAAAAGACGAACGATTTGATTTAGTCCTTTCGGGCTTACAATCCGATGACCTTGGCTTTGGTCAAACTGGGGTTATTTTAGGTGAAATGTTAGGAATGACCACGGCAACGCTAGTAGTCGGAACAGAAGTACAAGAAGGAAAAATAAAAGTAAAACGAGAGCTTGAAGCAGGGTGGTTCCAATGGCAAACAATGGATTTACCAGCTAGTCTGGCAATTCAATCAGGATTAAACACACCCCGTTATCCTTCGCTAAAAGGCATTATGACTGCCAAAAAGAAAGAAATTAAAAAATTAAACTTTGTTGATATATGTAACGTGGATGAGTTGCAGTCATTCGCTGGTTTATCTGTACAACACGCGGAGAAACAAACGGAAATGATCGAAGGAAATATTGACCAAATAGTAAATCGTTTGGTGGATGTATTCAAAAACGAAATACGAATTAATTAGAGGGCATGATGGATATTTTAGTTGTATTAGAAGATAAAAACGGACGTATTCACAGGATGAGTTTGGAGGCAATTGCTGGCGCGCAACAAATTGGCTCGGAATGTGGTTTGAGCATTGGAATATTAGCCTTTGGTAAAAATGCTTCAGCTTTAGGTGAACAAGCTAAACAATATGATGTAGAAGAAGTTCTAACTCTCGAAAATGAACATTTAAATGATTACACAGCTGATGGTTATGCTGATGCCGTAGCAAATGTGATTACCAGCGAAAACCCCACGTATATATTTTTTGGTCATACGTATCAAATCCGGGATTATGCACCAAGAGTCAGCGCAAAATTAAAGCGCCCTTTTTTGAACGATGTTGTTTCATACAAAAACGAAAGCGGAAAGCCGGTATTTAGTAAACAAGCTTTTAATGCTAAATTGATTGCTGAATTAAATCCCAACAGCGACGGACACATTTTAATCAGTTTTCAATCAGCTTCATTTTCATCGGATAATATTCAAAGTGGATCAGCCAGTCTCCGATCAATATCTATTGAAATAGATGCAAGTGCTATAAAAACAGTTCCGGAAGATCCATTCCAGGAAGCAGCAGGCGGAGTAGATTTATCAAGCGCAGAATTGATCGTTTCCATTGGTAGAGGAATTGGAAAAGAAGAAAATATCCCCCTTGTTCAAGAATTAGCAAATGTCATGGGCGCAGAAATTGCTTCTTCACGTCCTGTTGTGGATTCAGGTTGGCTGCCAGCTCATCACCAAGTGGGCAGTTCAGGACAAACCGTTGCCCCAAAACTGTATTTAGCTCTTGGAATTTCTGGAGCAATCCAGCATGTGGTGGGGATGAAGGGTTCTAAAAATATTATCGTTATTAATAAAGATCCAGATGCACCCTTGTTTGAATTAGCGGATTATGGTGTCGTAGGAGATGTACTGGAAATCATACCTAAATTGACGAAAGCACTCCAATAATTAATGGACAATTTTCAATTTTCAAGTATTGAAAAAATAATTCTAACCTTAAGTACGCTTACGTGTTTGGGGTCATTTAGTTATGAAGTCTGGCGCCGTTTTAAGATTGTGTTAAAAGGGCGGGAATCATTACCCTTTGACCAGTTTGGAAAAAGATGTTGGCGAGTAGTGCGAGAAGTATTATTTCATGAAAAAGTTATGAGTGGTCGTTTTTGGCCTGGCTTAATGCATGGACTGGTATTTTGGGGTTTTCTTGTATTTGGCTTAATAACCATTAACCATTTCGCAACTGGTTTTGGAGTTCCATTATTAAGTTCATCCTTTCATCATGCTTATTCTTATTTTGGTATTCCTTTTGCAATTCTAGTCTTGATAGGTATCATTGCTTTGGCCTATCGCAGATTTATTACGCGGCCAAAGTATTTAGGTAAAACATCTCCAACATCAGGATTGGTTGCCGTATTCATAGCTATACTTATGTTAACATATATATTTGGTGAGTGGGATTTATCGCCTTTAGTTTGGAAAATTAATTGGTGGTTGCACACGAGTGTCATCCTGGGATTTTTGTGGCTTGTTCCCAGATCCAAGCATTTACATCTTGTATTAGCACCTGTAAATATTTTCTTTAAACCTTTTATTCTGCCAGATCATACACCGGTTGAAATTGATCTTGAAGCATCAGAAGAAGAGTTGGATAATATGCTTGCCAGTTTAACCAAAATGACCATGAATCAGGCATTAGATGTTTTTTCCTGCGTGGAATGTGGAAGGTGTACCGAAGTCTGTCCGGCGAATCGCGGCGGCGGAATATTAGATCCCAAAAACCATTTTATGCTGGATCTACGTGATCCTCTTATGGAAACGGGCGATGTGGATGTGTTAGCAAAGCTCAATGTAGAAGCAGGGTGGGAGTGTACTACTTGCCAAGCATGTACGGATGTTTGTCCTGTGGGAAATAACGTTGAAAAATCGGATGAAATTCGACGATTAGAAGTATTGGTTGAAGGAAAAGTACCCCAAGAATACCAAAAATTATTTAATAATTTGCAAGAATCCGGCAACACGGAAGGAGCCTTCAGCAGTCCATTAGCTGATAGTCTACCACGATATAATTCAGAAATGGAATATGTGTTATGGTTGGGTTGTTTTGCTCGATATGGATTGGATCCGGATTTTGAAAATTCTGTGAGAAGTTTTACAAAAATATTAGATGCAGCAAAGGTGAGTTATGGCGTTTTGGAAAAGGAACATTGCTCAGGCGATCCTGCAAATCGATTGGGTGATAAATTGACTTTTTCCATGCTGCGAGGCCACAATGTAAAAGAGTTAGGTGGCGCTAAAAAAGTTGTAACTCTATGTCCCCATTGTGCAGTGAATTTGGGAAGTGAATATGCAAAATATGGTGAAATAAATTATAAAGTTGAACATCATACTCAAGTAATAGAACGGCTTTTAAACGAAGGTAAAATAATAGTTGAAAAAGGAGAAAAAGGGAAGGTGACTTTTCATGATCCTTGCAACTTATCACGGATGATGGATGAGGTAGATGCACCTCGAAAGGCCATTACATCCGTGACGAATGATTTTATGGAGTTGGAAGAATCCGGAAGGAAAACGCTATGTTGCGGAGCCGGTGGCGGTCTTTGGTGGAAAAAAGAAACGAAAGGACGAACACACTTAGTTCGTGCAGAACAAGTAGTGGAATCTGGTGCAGATACTGTAGTAACAGGCTGCAATTTTTGTTATGGAATGATGAAACAGGGATTGGGGGCCTTAACGCCTGATGATCGATCAGCAATCAATGTAAAAGATGTCGCCGATATTGTTGCTGAAAATATGATTACTTCTTAAGTAATTATATTTTTTTAATTTAAATGTACTAACTCAATCCCGGCTTCTTTGGCATGTTCTAGAACCCTCTCATCGTGGTAGAATTCATCGTAGTAAATAGTTTTGATTCCCGAATTAGCAATAATCTTAAAGCAATTGTAACACGGAGAAGCGGTCACAAATATTTCTGCTGCATCCACACGAGCACCATTTTTGGCTGCTTGGGCAATGGCATTTGCTTCTGCGTGTGTGGTGCGAATACAGTGACCATCCACCACTTCGTGTCCGGCTTCATCGCAGTGGGGTAATCCTTTAATACTACCGTTATAACCGGTAGATAGAATATTTTTATCCCGTACAATAACTGCGCCTACATGTTTACGATCGCATGTTGAACGTGTGGCCACTTCCTTGGAAATATTCATGAAATATGTATTCCAGCTTACACGGTCTGATGACATTAACTCTTATCCTTTACAAATATTTTTACAGCTGACCGCAATTCACCAAAATAAATACGGTCGACAAATTGTGCTAATTGTGCTGTAAGTATTAAATATGCCCACGTTGGTACGGGAACCTCTGAACAGCCCCTGACTAAAACACGATCACCTTTATACTGTGACCAATCAATTTCAGCCACCTGTTTACGGAATGATTTTTCTCTCAACAGTCCACCATCAAGAAAATCATCCATGCTGATCGTCTTCATAAATTACAAATCAATTGTGTTCATTGTTTTACCATTCACCAATCACCACTCTATCACTTACAAATAATCATTATTTCTTAACTTTATCCACAGACATATATACCGGCTTTTTATCACCCATGAAATAATTGAAATTAAGGATAGCATAACCCTCATTGTTTCGCGTGGGACACGTAGAACAACTGATTGAACCATCTTCCCTGTGCCTTAACAGTTCCAATAATTTTTGGTCCGTTTCCTGGGCTCCGGCCACCATATCTTCGTCTGTTTCTACATACCAACGCATGGTGATCAAGTATTTAAAGCGTTTATCTTCTGTTTTCTTTTCAGCCATATTAACCTCTTTTTTTATAATATTATAAACGATCCTTATTTACTTCCACCCATAAACTTAATGGTTTTCTCTATACTTTCACAAAGGCGAACTACATCTTCCTTTGAATTGTATACATAAAAACTTGCTCGGCCTGTAGCCGATACACCAAGCTTTTTCATTATCGGCTGTGCGCAGTGGTGTCCTGCACGGATGGCTATTCCATCATTGTCAAGAAATTGAGCAAGGTCGTGAGGATGAATATTTTCCACATTAAAACTGATTACAGCTCCACGTTTCTGTGCAGCTCCGTAAATGTTAATTCCCGGAATTTCCTGCATTTTCTCAAGTGCATAATTCAAAAGTTCTTGTTCGTATTCGTGAATTTTTTCTAGCCTAATTTTGTTGATATAATCAATGGCAGCTCCTAGGCCAATAGCTTGAGCAATATTGGGTGTCCCCGCTTCAAATTTCCAGGGGATGCCATTCCATGTTGAATCATTCAAAGATACAGTTCGGATCATTTCTCCGCCACCCAAAAAAGGAGGCATTGCTTCTAATAATTCAGGTTTTCCGTACAGGACTCCAACTCCGGTTGGTCCCAGCATTTTATGTCCGGAAAAAGCCAGAAAATCGCAATCCATATCTTGGACATCCACAGTTTGATGAGGTACACTTTGTGCAGCATCCACTAATACGATTGCTCCGACATCGTAAGCCATTTTTATTATATCCTTAATTGGGTTTACCGTCCCAAATACATTTGATTGATGAATGACTGCTACCAGCTTTGTTTTATGTGTAAACCATTTTTCCGGTTCAGATAAATCTAACGTACCATCCTCATTAAAGGGAATGTGTTTTAATATTGCACCTGTTTCTTGCGCACAAAGCTGCCAAGGGATGAGATTACTGTGGTGTTCCATTTCCGTCAGTAGAATTTCATCACCGGCTTTTAAATTTTTCCTAGCCCAAGTATACGCAACTAAATTAATGGCTTCCGTCGTTCCTTTGGTAAAAATGATGGAATGAGAGTCAGCATTAATAAATTTGGCAACTTTTCCCCGACTACCTTCGTATTCAGCAGTGGCTTGTTCGCCTATAGTATAAATTGAACGGTGGACATTTGCGCTGTATTTGGAATAGTAGCCTGCAACAGCATCAATGACAGATTGTGGTTTTAATGTTGTGGCTGAACTGTCTAAATAAACAAAATTATCAGGCTGTTCGGCAAATATTGGAAAACCTTTCCGAATATTTTTTACGTCAAACATAGTTGCCACCAATACACAAAGACATTATGAAAAAAATTGATTGATTGGATGGTTGACTGATTGGAATATTGTCACTGACACATTTTAGTCTAACGTCTAACCTTTTCCATCTAACATTCTACTACACACCAGTTACCACTCTACAAATTACCAATCAGAGTAATCCTAATTGTAAGCGGGCAGCTTCACTCATCATTCCTTGACTCCATGGAGGATCCCAGACTAAAACTACTTTTACTTCAGACACTCCGGGGATTCCCAATAATTTTTGTTCTACTTCCTGTTGCAGGATTGGGCCCATACCGCAACCTGGAGCTGTAAGTGTCATGGCAACGTCTACTAAAGTTCCATCGCCATCAATAAGTGAAAAATCACAAGAATAAATCAAACCCAAGTCCACAATATTTACGGGTATTTCTGGATCATAACAGGTACGCATAGCATCCCAAACAGCACGTTCATCCACGTTTCGACCATTGTGGGATTCTTTCTGTTTTTCTACTATTTGCTCCTTACCTATAGCATCAGCATCTTCGCCTTCAATGCGGTAAAGATTTCCATTGACTGCAACTGTGTAACTGCCGCCTAAAGATTGTGTAATAATTCCATGTTCGCCTTCAATGATTTTCCCAATCGTTCCGGATGGAATCATGGTTGCTTTACACTCCCTGCTAAATGTTATGACTTCTTCTGAACTTGTACTATTAATCATGATATCTCTGTTGAGGTTAATTCTGTATTTCCATGGAGCGCATTATTCATTGTGTGCCAGCTTAAAACGGCACATTTCACCCTGGCAGGAAACTTATAAACTCCCGCAAGAACCATTAATTTGCCCATGTCACCATTCGTTTCTCCCGTTGTGATCATTTTATGGAATTGTTCAAATAATATTTCTGCTTTATTAACAGTTAAATCCTTGATGAGTGTCGTCATTATAGAAGCGGATGCTTTGGAGATGGCACAACCGGTTCCTTTAAAACTTGCATCAATGATCTTTTCATTTTCAATCTGTAGAAATAGTGTTATCTCATCACCACACAGTGGATTATGACCTTCCGCTTTGGATGTTGCATCAATCATTTCTCTAAAATTTTGGGGATTTTGATTGTGATCTAAAATTAATTGTTGGTATAAATCTCTTAAGTCATCCATTTCCTAAATTTCCCAACCACGTATATACTTTATTATTTAAATATTCTGCTGTGATATCATCATCAATTTTTTCCAAAATTTCGCTTGCAAATCCTTCTACCATAAGCTTTTGAGCAACGGTTGTTTCAATCCCTCTGGAACGTAAATAATACAGTGCTTCTTCACTTAATTGTCCAGTGCTTGAACCATGTGTACAGCGAACGTCATTAGCTAGAATCTCTAATTGCGGATTAGATTGCATACGAGCATTCTTACTCAATAATAAATTTTTATTGGACTGACTTGAATTTGTTTTTTGGCTGTCTTCACGAACAATAACTCTTCCGTTAAAAACACCAGTTGCTTTATCATCTAGGATATATTTGAAAAGTTGATGGCTGTTGCAATGCGGCTGCATATGGTCAATGATAATCCGTGTATCCATATGTTGGTTATATTTCAATAATGAAAGTCCATTGATATTTGCAGTGGCATTTTTACCATGAAAACTAACTCTGATATCACCCCGATTTAATTCAGCCCCTTGATTATAAATCGTTGAATTAAGAACGGCATCTTTATGTAAGTGATAATCTAAATTACTGACATGATAACAGGTGTCTTCCTGAATGCGAGTGTGGTTGAACACACTATTATTCCCCAATTCAGAAATAGTAACACAATTATTCCAATAATTAGTTGTGTTTTTACTATGATAATGCTCAATAAAATTAGCTGAACTGTTTTTTCCCAGTCTAATTAAAAGTCGTGGGTGGTTCATTATTTGATCTTCGAATCCAGAGGTAATAAATTGATAATAAATGGGTGTATCAATTTGCATATCATCAGCTATATCAATGGCAAGTCCGCTATTCATCAACGAAGTATTCAATGCTACAAATGGATTTTCTTCGGCATTTAAGAAATCAGTCAATTCATCATCCATGAAAACATCGAGGAGTGTGCGAATTGTAACTCCGGAAGGAACGTTGGATAAGTTCTCTTGAAAATGACCATTAAGTATGATTATGGAATAATAATCATTTAGTGGTAGAATATTATATTCCAAAGCAAGTTGCAAATCTTCAAGTGTGGGCAGCCTAAAATGAGATTTTTTAAAAGGAGAGAAATCTGTGAATTGCCAGTCTTCCCATTTCTTGGTGGGAAAACCCAATTCAGTAAATCGACTGAAAGCTTTGCTTCGTAAGACTGAAAGCTCTTTAGGCTCAGCAGACCCATTGGCCTGTAATGACTCTAATTCTGATCGATAATGCTGCATTAGTTTTCCAGCCAGGAATATCCTTTTGCTTCCAGTTCATAAACCAATTCAATATCGCCGGTTTTGACGATCTGCCCATCCATCATGACATGGACCATATCCGGTTTCATGTAGTCCAACAACCGTTGATAGTGGGTGATGGCTAAAATGGCGCGTTCACCATTTCGATATTCATTTATACCATTGGCAATGACTTTCATTGCATCGATATCCAGTCCGGAATCGGTCTCGTCTAAAATGGCAAATATTGGCTCAAGAGTTAATAACTGTAGAATTTCATTCCGTTTTTTCTCACCGCCGGAAAAGCCATCATTCACTGCTCGACTTAAATAACTTTCATCCATCCCCACCTGCTTGATCTTCGCTTTGATGAGGGTAAGAAAATCCATGGCATCCAATTCAGCTTCACCCTTGTTTTTACGACGAGCATTCAGCGCAGCCTTTAAGAAATACATATTGTTGACTCCAGGAATTACCACAGGATATTGAAAGGACATGAAGATCCCATCCAAAGCACGTTCTTCCGGAGTTTTATCCAAAATGCTTTCGCCGTTAAAGAGAATATCACCTTCAATTTCATAACCGTCCTTACCGGTAATGACATGGGCCAGGGTGCTTTTGCCCGAGCCGTTGCGTCCCATGAGGGCATGGAGTTCACCTGCCTTTATTGTGAGATCAACTCCTTTAATAATTTCCTTATCTTTAATGCGGACGTATAAATTTTTTATTTCTAACATGATTTCCTGATTCAATAAATAGTTGCTTAACCAACGCTGCCTTCCAGACTCACCTCCATGAGTTTCTGGGCTTCCACGGCAAATTCCATTGGTAGTTCTTTAAAGACTTCTTTGCAGAAGCCGTTTACGATGAGGGATATGGCATTTTCTGTAGAAATGCCCCGCTGATTGCAGTAATAAATCTGGTCTTCACCAATGGAAGATGTGGATGCTTCGTGTTCCATTTGAGCGCTGGAATTGCGGACATCAATATATGGAAAAGTATAAGCTTTACATTTATCACCAATGAGCATGGAGTCACATTGTGAATAATTTCGTGCATTATCGGCATTTTTCATGATCTTTACCCCACCTCGATATGTTTGCCGGCCTTTACCGGCTGAAATTCCTTTAGATATAATGGTACTTTTGGTGTTCTTGCCGATGTGTACCATTTTTGTACCTGTATCAGCCTGTTGAAAATTATTGGTCAGTGCAACAGAGTAAAATTCACCTACAGAATTATCACCTTTTAATATGCACGATGGATATTTCCAGGTAATAGCTGAACCGGTTTCCACTTGAGTCCATGATATTTTTGCATTTTCTTCTAAACAGATTCCGCGCTTGGTCACAAAATTGAAAATGCCACCTTTACCTGTTTTTGGGTCACCGGGATACCAATTTTGAACGGTGGAATATTTGATGGTTGCATCTTTGTGAGCGATCAGCTCAACGACTGCAGCATGAAGTTGATTTTCATCCCGCATAGGTGCAGTGCATCCTTCCAAATAACTAACATAGCTCCCGGCGTCAGCAATAATTAGCGTTCGTTCAAACTGACCTGTATTGGCAGCATTGATTCGGAAATACGTGGAGAGTTCCATGGGGCAGCGAACACCTTTTGGGATGTAAACAAAACTACCATCTGTGAAAACTGCAGAATTTAAAGCTGCAAAAAAATTATCTGTATGAGGGACTACAGATCCTAAATATTTTTCAATTAATTCTGGGTGATTTTGTACTGCTTCAGAAAATGGACAGAAAATAACACCGTATTTTTTAAGTTCATCTTTAAAAGTTGTAGCTACCGATACTGAATCAAAGACTGCGTCCACCGCCACGCCAGACAGCATTTTTTGCTCTTCCAGGGGAATCCCCAGTTTTTTGTAAGTTTCCAAAATTTCAGGGTCTACTTCATCCAAACTTTTCAATTCTTTTTTCTTTGGGGCAGAATAATAACTGATAGCTTGGTAATCAATTTCATTATAATCTACTTTTGCCCATGTTGGTTCTCTCATTTTGAGCCATTGACGATAGGACTTTAAGCGCCATTTCAGCATGAATTCTGGTTCTTTTTTTATAGCAGAGATGGTACGAATCACATCTTCATTTAAACCAGGAGGGAGGGTGTCCTGCTCAATATCAGTAACAAACCCGTACTTATAATCTTGCTCTATGGCTTTTTCAATTACATCAGACATGATTTAATAAATATAGTTATACTGAAAAACTGGTGCCACAGCCGCAAGTTCTATTGGCGTTTGGATTGTGGATCTTAAATCCGCCATTTAGCATATCGTTGGAGAAATCAATCTCTAAACCACTTAAGTAGAGCCAACTCTTTAGATCGCATAAAATTTTAAGTCCGCCACTTTCAATCACCTTATCCATCGTACCTTGTTTTTCTTCGAATGTCATTTTGTAATTCATTCCGGAACATCCGCCACCTTCAACTCCCATGCGCAATGCCCAGCCTTCTTTGTCTTCATTTTTCATTGCATTTTTTACTCTGTCAATAGCATTTTGGGTTATTGTTATTGTAGCGTTTGCGAAATCTTCAACTAATTGGTCTTGTGTTTTTTCAGTCATTTTAATCCCACTCTGTAGATATATTTTCTGATTGAGTTTTACTTGGAGAGAAGCCAAGCTTTTCTTTGGCTTCATCCGACATCATTTCTGGATTCCATGGAGGGTCGAATGTTACTTCAACTGTCGTTTCTTCAATACTGTTTAAACTAGTCACTTTTGTTTTAATATCTTCTGCCATCATTTGTGCCATACCGCAACCGGGCGTAGTAAGAGACATAGTAATCACTACATTCTGTTCATCAATTTTAATATCATAAATAAGTCCCAGATTCCAAAGATCTACCGGTATCTCTGGGTCGAAACACTGTTTTAAAACATCAATAATATGTTCTTTATTAATTGCCATCATTGCCTCACTGGGTAATCTCACCGACGGACATATTCTCAAACATGGAGCGCATGCTTTCGTTGATGCGTTGAATCGGTGTGCGAATATTGCACATAGGGACAAGCGTGCAATCTGAATCAAAATAGCAGTCCATTATTCCCAAGGGACCTTCCATTTTTTCAAAGAAGTCCTTCATATTGATATCTTCCAGACATTTCTTTATGCGATAACCTCCATGAGGCCCCTGAACAGCTTCTACAATTTTTTCCCGAGCCAAGTGCTGTAAGGTTTTCGCCAAGAGCTCAACAGGCATGCCATATTGTTCTGCAATTTCCTTGGCATTGGTCAATTCGTCTTTTTCCTTTTCTTGCATATGACGCAGGGCAATCAAGGCGTATTCAACTTTTCTTGTAATTTTAAGCATATCTAACCCGACTATTTTTGTCGGGTAAATTTACCAGGGTATTAAAATGCAAGACAAGGACTATTTACGATAAAATTTGTCGGGGTTAATTAACTGAAATCAGATATGCTGTTTTATCAGTTATCATGCCGATCTGAACTGGCTTATAAAAATAATCAGGATCCATATTATTTATATAATCAGGAACAGATTTTTCGGGTATTGCAATTAACAATCCTCCAGATGTTTGTGCATCTGCTGTCAGTAATTGCTCTACGTCTGAAAGGCTTTCATCAAAGTTCACATCTTCCTTTACGAAATCCAGGTTGCGTTTTGTACCGCCAGGAACAACTCCAGCTTCAGCCAGTTCACGAACGCCCTTCAGAAAGTCCAAATTCCTGAAATTAATCTCTGCAGACACATCGCTGGCCAGGCACATTTCCCGCAAGTGACCTAACAACCCAAAGCCAGTCACATCGGTGACAGCATGAATATCCAATCCGTTCATAGCATCAGCGGCAGCTTTATTTAATGCAGACATGGATTCCACAACTGCATTGATTTGTTTTTCTGAAGCTTTTTCTTTTTTGATTGCTGTGGATATGATTCCTGTGCCAAGCGGTTTGGTTAAAATAAGGACATCTCCCGGAAGGGCGCCATTGTTGCGCACCAATTTGTTTTTTTCAACTTCACCGGTAACGACCAAACCATATTTAGGTTCTTTATCATCAATCGAGTGTCCCCCGACTATAGTAATCCCCGCTTCGGCTGCTTTATCGGCACCTCCCTGCAGAATTTCAGATAATATTGACTTGGGCAATTCGTTGATTGGAAAGCCAACGATGTTCAATGCAAACAATGGAGTTCCACCCATAGCATAGATATCTGATAGAGAGTTAGCAGCAGCGATCTGCCCAAATTGATATGGATCATCCACAATCGGAGTAAAAAAATCTACTGTTTGGAGGATATATTTTTCGCCTCCCAAGTGCACCACGGCGGCATCGTCGGCACCATCAAAGCCAACGATGACACGATCGTCTTGCATTAAGTTGAGTTGACCCAGAACCTGGGACAGGTCTTTTGGACCAATTTTACACGCTCAACCGCTGCCGTGAGAAAGGGTAGTCAGTCTAATCTGTTCTTTGGTTTTCATTATAATTTTTCTGTTAATTTTCGAACATCTTCAATTGTATTAACATCAATATCGGATAAATATTCTAGATGAATAGTTTTGAATACAGAATGGATATGAATTTGAGATTGGTATTGATGTAATACCATAGGAATATGGGCTGTTTTCAATGTTAAAACTTGAAATGGAAAATCCAAATCAGTCGCTTTCAAAGCTGAAAGAGTCGCCTGGCTTTCGATAAGGTTATTTCGACATTCTTGAATATCTTTTAATAATAGTTTTTCCCGGAAAGTCCATGGAGCTGTGTCCGCTGCGGCATTTTTTATATAATCGTATCCTTGTTGAAAATGATCTAAAAAATATTGTCCAAAAATTCCTTTGCTCAACGAATCGGTTAAATATTGATTTAATGTTTCTTGTTGTTCAAGTAAATATGTTTTCCAGAATGGGAAATGACTCCGGAAAAGGAAATAACCAAATGATGTATTGAATGAATTACCGCGATTAAAAAATGTTTTCACTCCATATGTCAGTTTTTTCAATGCTTTTTGTGTATCTCGGGGAAAAAGATGAACTGTAATGGGAGCAGGAGGAACATCGTTATATAAAAAATCTACTGGGATGTTTAACTCATTCAAGTTCAAGGAATAAATTTTATCAATACCATGAATATTGATTTGAATAAATGCTCCCAAATCACTCATTTTTATTAGATTGCCTAATGCTTTATCGAATTCTGGAATGGTTGCAATCGAAGGCGCAGAAAGACCCCCCGATATTTCAGGGAATATGGAAAGTTGGCTCGGATTATGTTTCGGACTCATTTAAACGCTATCAAGTTTACACTTTTAGAGAGTAAGGTGCAAATTTCATCATGAATACATTCAAGTACTATTACAATTGATTTACGTATAAACAGCATGGTAAATTTGCAACTGGACAAGACAGAAATTGATTGAAAACATTACTTTTGAATGACTAAAGAGTCTCACTAATTACTGGAGTTTTTGTATTTAAACCCTAGATTACACCCCCTATATATTTTATGGAAAAAACGTTTAAAAATATAGAAAATGTTGTCATCCGCTTCGCAGGTGATTCCGGCGATGGTATGCAGCTCGCCGGCGGACGATTCTCAGATACCACTGCCATTGTCGGAAATGATTTAAGCACGCTTCCAGATTACCCTGCAGAAATTCGTGCTCCCGCAGGTTCATTGGCTGGTGTTAGTGCATTCCAAATTCACTTTAGTTCCAAAAATATCCATACGCCTGGCGATAAAGTTGACGTTCTGGTTGCCATGAATCCTGCTGCTCTAAAAGTGCATCGTGCAGAATTAGAGCCTGGCGGGATGCTAATTTGTAATACAGCATCATTTACAAAAAAAAATCTAACATATGCTGGTTTCGATTCCAATCCACTGGAAGATGGATCATTGGAAGATTATTTCCGAGTCTATGCCATTGATATGAGCAAGATTGTTGCAGAAGTCTGTGCTGATATGAGCTTAACTCCGAAGACAGTAAATCGAACCAAAAACCTATTTGCATTGGGTCTGTTGTATTGGATTTATGACCGTCCTATGGAGACCACAAAAAACTGGTTGGAGATGAAATTTGCCAAACGGCCGGAACTGATCGAAGCCAATGTGAGAGCCATGGAAGCCGGTTATAACTATGGCGAAACAACAGAAATTTTTACCACCCGTTATAAAGTTGATAAAGCGGACCTACCTGCCGGAACTTATCGCAATATTGTAGGGAATTATGCCCTAACATTAGGTCTGGTGGCCGCTGCTGAAAAATCAAAACTGCCCTTATTCTACGGCAGCTATCCCATCACACCAGCCAGTGATATACTCCATCATCTTGCAGCATTAAAACACCACAATGTGAAAACGTTTCAGGCAGAAGATGAAATTGCAGGAATGACATCCATTATTGGTGCTGCGTTTACCGGCAACCTTGCAGTGACTGCTTCGTCCGGGCCCGGGATTGCATTAAAAGGAGAAGCTCTTGGATTAGCTATCATAGCGGAACTGCCCATGGTGATCGTGAACGTTCAACGCGGCGGACCCAGTACAGGATTGCCGACCAAAACAGAACAAGCCGATTTATTACAAGCGTTGTATGGACGTAATGGTGAAGCACCTCTGCCTGTAATCGCTGCGGCCACACCTGGCGATTGCTTTTATGCTGCTTATGAAGCATGCCGTATTGCTTTGAAATACATGACACCTGTCATGCTGCTAACGGATGGATATTTGGCCAATGGATCAGAACCTTGGGCAATTCCCAATTTAGACGATTTGGAACCCATTGATGTTTCGTTTGCAGATACGTCCAGCATAGTCGATGGCCAGTTCATGCCTTACCTTCGAAATAAAGAAACGCTGGCACGTCCTTGGGCGATCCCGGGAACTGCTGGGCTGGAACACCGCATTGGCGGCTTGGAAAAAGAGGACGTAACCGGTAATGTGAACTATGATCCGGAAAATCACCACCATATGACGCTCACGCGACAGCAAAAAGTCAATAATGTCGTAAACGACATTCCACCCACTGAAATTTATGGTAAGTCCAGCGGTGAATTATTGATATTGAGCTGGGGCGGAACCATGGGTGCCTGTCGTTCAGCCGCTGAAGATTTACAAGATGACGGCAAATCTGTAAGCCATGTACATCTGCGCTGGTTGAATCCTTTACCAAAAGATCTAGGTGAGATTTTAATTCGTTTTAAAAACGTGTTAATCCCAGAAATCAATATGGGTCAATTAATCAAATTAATTAGAGCTGAATATTTGGTGGATGCTCACGGATTGAACATTGTACGGGGAAAACCAATTGGTAAAGGCGTAATTATTGAAAAAATTAATGAAAGGTTGGGAAGCTGATTATGGCTAAATCAAAGACAGTGCAAAAAAATAAATATACAAAGATGGATTTTACATCGGATCAAGCAGTTCGCTGGTGTCCTGGTTGTGGTGATTATGCTATTTTAGCTCAGACTCAAAAATTATTTCCAGATTTGGGAATGGATAAGGAAAATGTGGTTTTCATTTCCGGAATTGGTTGTTCCAGTCGTTTCCCATATTATATGAATACTTATGGTTTCCATACGATTCATGGTCGTGCCCCTGCTATTGCATCAGGCGTAAAAATTGCCAATCCGGAATTATCTGTTTGGGTGGTAACGGGTGACGGTGATGGACTTTCAATTGGTGGAAACCACACCATTCATCTGTTAAGGCGTAATTTAGATATTAATGTACTTTTATTTAATAATCGTATTTATGGACTAACCAAAGGTCAGTATTCACCGACATCTGAAATCGGAAAGGTAACAAAATCTTCTCCTTTAGGTTCATTGGATAGACCTTTTAACCCCCTCACATTAGCATTAGGCGCAGATGCCACATTTGTAGCTCGAGCGATCGATCGTGAAACGAAACATTTACAAGTGATGATTGAACGATCATATAAACATAAGGGTACTTCATTCTTGGAGATTTATCAAAACTGTAATATTTTTAATGATGGCGCATTTGCTCCAATGACTAATAAAGAAAGTAAAGCAGATAAAGTTCTTTGGCTGGAGAATGGTCAGCCCATGTTATTTGGAGCTGAAAAAAACAAAGGTATTCATATGGATGGGAATACCCCAACAATTGTTGAATTAAACGGAAAATTTTCTACAGATGATATAATGGTTCATAATGAATCAGATTACGTTGTTGCATCTATGTTAGCCAACTTTACATATCAACCTGAATTTCCGGATCCCATTGGTGTTTTATACAACATTGATGCGCCTGTTTATGATGATATGGTTTCAAAACAAATAGCCAAAGCTATTGATGTGCGCGGTACCGGAAGTATTCAGGACTTATTGAATTCCGGTGATACGTGGGAGGTAAAATAAAGTAATGTCAACTCGGACCGAACGCGATAGTCTCGGGCCGGTAAACGTTCCTGCCGATCGTTATTGGGGCGCACAAACACAGCGCTCTCTCCAAAATTTCAAAATTGGGAATGAACATTTCCCTCGTGAATTCATTCGCGCATACGGAATCTTAAAAAAAGCCGCTGCTACTGTGAATGAATCTTTTGGCAGTCTTGATTCAAAGACCGCAGAAACTATACGATCCGCTGCCGACGAAGTGATTGAAGGGAAATTGGATGACCATTTTCCTCTGGTTGTTTGGCAAACCGGTTCCGGTACGCAAACCAATATGAATGTAAATGAGGTGATTGCAAATCGTGCCATTGAAATGCTAGGTGGTGAATTGGGCAGCAAAGATCCGGTTCATCCCAATGATCATGTGAATATGTCCCAGTCCACCAATGATACATTTCCATCCGCAATCAATATAGCTTCAGTTGAATCCGTTTGTCAGCAATTGCTCCCGGCGCTGGAAAAACTACAGAGCGCATTGGCATCAAAAACTGACGAATTCAAAGATATTATAAAATTGGGGAGGACCCATTTGCAGGACGCCACACCGTTGAGTTTAGGTCAAGAATTTTCCGGTTATGCGTCCATGGTAGAACATGGAATTACACGTGTGAATAATGCACTAGCCCATTGTTATGAATTGGCTATGGGCGGAACTGCAGTAGGAACAGGTATTAATTCAGTTGCAGGCTTCGGTGAAGCTGCCGCAAAGGAAATTGCAGCCTTGACAGATTTACCTTTTGTTACTGCGCCTAATAAATTTGAAGCATTAGGCGGTCAAGACAGCATTGTAGAATTATCATCTGCATTAAAAACAGTGTCCGTTTCATTGAATAAAATTGCCAATGATATTCGTTGGCTGGGGAGTGGCCCCCGTTCAGGAATTGGAGAAATTAGTCTCCCCACAAATGAACCGGGAAGTTCAATCATGCCGGGTAAAGTGAATCCCACACAAGCGGAAGCAATGACCATGGTGTGTACACAAATAATCGGTAATGATGTTACAATTACAATGGCTGGCGCTTCCGGAAATTTTGAATTGAATGTTTATCGTCCTGTGATAGCATTTAATATAATTCAATCAATTCGACTATTGTCTGAAGTATCCGTTTCATTTGCGGATAATTGTGTGGATGGAATTGTCGCCAATGAAGATCGAATCCACAGCAATCTTCATAATTCACTTATGCTAGTCACAGCACTGAATCCTCATATTGGTTACGACAAAGCAGCGGAAGTGGCTAAAAAAGCTCATAAAGAAAATACTACCTTGAAGGAGGCCATCATCGATCTCGGTTACATGAGTGGCGATGACTTTGAAAAACTGGTTCAGCCTCGTGATATGATCCATCCCTTGGGAAAAAGCTGATTCCGCTGGAACAGTTTTTTCATTTCTCCGTATAATTCACCAATTTCAAATTCTTAAACAAGCAGTAAATTCAACCCAATGAAATCCTGGTTTCACATAATAAAACGAACCATCTATACTGCCTTGGCGGGAATAGTCATTATTTTTGCCTATGTCTTTTACTTGTCGATTGATCTCCCTTCCATCGAACAATTAGAGAATTATGATCCGGACTTGGTGACGCGAATTTATTCTGCGGATGGTGTATTACTGAATGAACTGTATTTTGAAAAGCGAGTCTTTGTTGAATTAGAGCAGATTCCCCAACATATGCGCGATGCTGTTGTAGCCAAGGAAGATCGGCGCTTTTACGACCATTGGGGAATTTCACTTCGGGATGTATTACGAGCGGTCGTAATCAATACGGTTACCATGAGTTATAGTTCAGGGTTTAGTTCCTTAACGCAGCAACTGGCCAGAAATCTTTATGATACCATTGGTTTCAAGAAAACAATCACGCGGAAGATCAAGGAAGTCATCACCGCCATACAAATTGAGCGGACGTATACGAAGGATGAAATCCTGGAAATGTACTTAAACAGTATTCATTTTGGTCATGGGACCTATGGTGTCCAAGCAGCGGCAAAACGATTTTATGGAAAACATGCACATGAATTGGCGTTAGATGAAAGTGCATTATTAGTGGGGCTGCTCCCGGCACCGGCCCGATATTCTCCGGTCCGGTTTCCGGAACGGGCGCTGATCAAACGTAATGTAGTTCTACGTGTAATGCGTGATCAGGAATACATTTCCCAAGGAGAATATGCAGAAGCCCGCGCCCGGTTGCTGGATAGTATCCAGCAAGAGCAGACCAGAGGAACTGCACCTTATTTTACAGAATATGTCCGCAGATTTCTCGAAAGGGAAGATGATGAATTGGGCATCAATATTTATCGAGATGGGCTAAAAATATATACGACTCTGGATTCACGATTACAAAACATTGCTGAAGATGCAGTACTTAAGTCCGTTATAGCGAATCAGCAAAAATTGAATAAACGTATATTTAATGATGAGGAAGAATTTTCCAAATTGGCTTACCTGAGCATCTATCCGGAAGATACAGTAAAACTCATGATGGCCGGAGAAATGGAATTGTATGAAGATCTGCGTGACAAACTGTTGGTTCAAAGTTCATTTGTTGCATTGGATATTCGCACCGGAGCGATTTTAGCTATGTTGGGTGGCCGGCCAGATTATCCGGATCAATTCAACCGTGCTACGCAGTCATTACGCCAACCAGGATCAATTTTTAAACCTTTTGTTTATACGACAGCTATTGATAACGGCGTGCCGGTGACTAAACAATTGTTGAATCAGCCGGTTGTTCTGAATGTGCGAAATGCCAAAGGTGAATGGGTGAAGTGGATGCCGCAAAATTATGATGGCAGCACAGGTGGACTGACTACCATTCGCGAAGGGCTGCGCCGGTCAATGAATTTGATTTCTGTGCGCATGGTGCAGGAAGTCGTACCGGCAGAAGCTGTAAAGCAAATGGCCCAGCGAATGGGTGTGTCGACAGATATTCGTGCAGTGGACGCCATCGCTTTGGGAACATCAGAAGTACACTTGATTGAAATGGTTGCTGCTTACGGAACGTTTGCCAATAAAGGCGTGTATTGTAAACCATTCGGTATTACCAAAATTGAAGATCGTTATGGAAATGTATTGAAAGAATATTTCCCTCAAAAAGAAGAAGTGTTAAGCGCTGAAACATCCTTTATTATGACAAGTTTGCTACAGACTGTTTTAGATAGGGGCACTGGCGGAAGCGCCCGTTGGAAATATCATTTTTACCATCCTGCTGCCGGGAAAACAGGAACGACACAGGGTTGGACGGATGCATGGTTTGTGGGCTATTCGCCATTTATTGCCGCCGGAGCCTGGTTCGGAGTGGATGATCCACAAGTAAGTCTTGGGAAGGGATTAGATGGAAGTAAAGCTGCATTACCGGCTTGGGCTCGGTTTATGCGTGACAGCCATGATACGTTATCCTATTCCAGAAAAGAATTTGATCAACCGGAGCGTATCGAAAATGTGAAAATTTGTCAAGTGACAAAAAACCTTCCGGTAAACCTTTGTCCTTGGGAAACAGAGGTGTTTATCAAAGGGACTGAACCGACCAAACGTTGTTCGGTTCACTAGAGCTAATTATATATTAACGTAACGTCTACCTTTTCAGTACCGATACTGACTGAATCGGTTATTTTTTCTATTCCCATTTTCAGTTTATCTCCATCATCACAAAAGCATGTAAATAAAACATCGCCATTTTTTATGTCTTCTCCAATTTTATAATGACATTCCAAGCCGGCTGTTGCATCTAAAATGTCATCTTTATTTTTTCGTCCGCAGCCCATATCTACAAGTCCCCAGCCAATTTGAGTTGTATCCATCGATTGGATTATACCGCTCTTATCAGCGATGATTTCGTGTGTAAAAGCAGGTGTATTTGTAAACGCATTCAAATCACCACCTTGAATAGAAATCATTTCATCAAATTTATCAAAGGCTGAACCGTTTTTAATTAGTGCAGTCAATATTGAATTTGATTCTGTTTCGTCTTTTGCTTTTCCCGATTGAATCATCAGTTTTGAAGATAATTTCAGACAAACAGCCATTGTATCTTCCGGACCTTTACCCTTTAAACAATCAATTGCTTCCAGTACTTCACACGCCATCCCGGAAAAATTACCTAAGGGCTGATCCATATTTGTATAAACCAAATCTGTTTTAACTCCAAAGTGTTCACCTACTTTCTTTAGCATATCTGCAAGCACTTTAGCTTTTTCCACAGTAGGTAAAAAAGCGCCGCTGCCCACTTTAATATCCAATACCAATCCTTGGATTCCTTCAGCAATTTTTTTACTCATTATTGAGCTCACGATTAAAGGGACAGACGCAACGGTACCGGTTACATCACGTAGAGCATATATTTTACCATCTGCAGGACAGATTTCTGATGTTTGAGCCATGATTCCGGCGCCATTATTTTTCACTAATGTTTGAAAATCTGCAATGGATATATCTGCACGAAATCCGGGGATAGTTTCCAGTTTGTCCAACGTTCCGCCCGTATGACCCAGACTGCGTCCTGCAATCATGGGAAGATATAACCCTGCGCTGGCCAGCAATGGCGCAATAATCAATGATGTTTTATCACCCACTCCGCCAATACTATGTTTATCACAAACATACTCATCAATATGTTCAAAATTCATTTGTTTGCCGGAATGGATCATGATGTCAACCATCGTAAATATTTCATCATCCGTCATACCATGATCAAAAATTGCCCGTAGCAATCCAGTCATCTTTTCATCATTGATTGTTCCCTCTACATAACCACTGATGAAGCTGTGAAGGTCAGATGTTCGAATAGATTTTCCGCTGTTTTTATCAGCGATTATATCATTCGGATTCATTTTCGCTCGCAGATTTTGTCCAAGGCAATTTAAAATTGATGGGTGCCCGTTCACGTACAGAGTACAGAGTCAGATAACCACCTAAAATAGCCAGTAAAACATTCGGCGTCCACATACCAACTATCGGTGAAACAATATTGCGGTCAGCCATTTCCTCACCGCCAATCAGGAAAATATAATAAATAAGGAAAAACCCAAAACCGAGTGTGATGGCTGCTGTAAACCCTCCTTTTTGAGAAAGTGTTCCTAATGGTGCGCCCACTAGGACAAATAATATGCACGCCACCGGTAAGGAAAATTTCTTATGAATTTCAACAGCATACTTATTCCAACTTCTGATATATGATTCCAAGAGTCTGAATTCATTTTTGGCTTGCCGTTCCAGACTGCGAATTCGCCGTTCCTTCAACTTAAGTTGTGCAGATGTTAATGATGTATCCTGTTTTACATTTTCTTTATACATGTTTAGCATCTTTTGAGTATCAGCGAAATTTTCGGGGAATATGTCCGACCCGGTTACTTTCATGATTGTTCTATGCAGGCGTTCTTCTACACGCATTTTTCGTTTGGCATATTTTATCTTTTTTTCCTGCATAAGATCCAAAGTCATTTCCCGATCAGAGCGATTCGCCGTATCACGGCGGTTCAGCATCAAGTCATCTGCAGGAATGGTAATAATGTGTTTTTCGAAATTGATGCGTCGGTAATTGCTAAAATTATTGAGATCCAATTCATGAATCTCACCATCATAAAGTGTAAGTATAATCGCATCGTCTAATGTAGAAAGTTCGCCTGTTTTGGAATAGATGCTGGTTTGGACTTCTTTACTATCTTTGCTAAATATTCGCACATCTTCCATAAGATTACCTTTTTTTCCTCGGATAATCATAGAATAGTTAGGAATATTATCGATAAAATGGCCTGGCTCAATATCCAGCCCAGGGCGCATTTTGCGGATATCGCCCGCAAGCAAGCGGGCGTGAAAATTCATTTCAGGTAATATTTTTGTATTAAAAAATATAAGCAGTAAACATACACCAGTGCCAAATAGCAATGCCGGTCGAAGAATGGTGAGGAAACTAATTCCCGATGCTCGAAGTGCATTGATCTCATTATCTTCAGAGAGCCGACCAAAAGCCATGAGCGTAGCGATCAAAACAGCCATGGGAACAGCCAGAGCTACGATCCACGCCAAATTGAGAAAAAGGTATTCCAAAATGGTAAATAAATCCAACCCTTTACCCAGAAATCTGTCTACAGCTCTTAAGAAAAAATTGATAAACAGAATAAATACAATAATGCCCAGAGCAAAAATAAAGGGCATTACAAGTTCTCTGGCGATATAGCGAGGTAGAAGACGCATAGTAAAACTTACGTAATCTCCATATCAGGATGCACGTGTAAAGGAATATGAATAGCATTTGGAGGAGATGGAAAACACCGTTAATTTTGCCAGCTTATTTTAAGGCAATAAAACGTATATGGTGGGCGTAGTTCAATTGGTTAGAGCACCTGGTTGTGGTCCAGGATGTTGCGGGTTCGAGTCCCGTCGCTCACCCAAATAAGTCTCGGGGTGTAGCGCAGCCCGGTTAGCGCACCTGCTTTGGGAGCAGGGGGTCGGAGGTTCGAATCCTCTCACCCCGACACTTGAGAAGCCCTGTTTCTCTGACGAGAGATGGGGCTTTTGTGCTTTGTATACCTATAGCTAAACGGTCTGTTAACTTTTCAAATAACTGGCTAAATATAGCCATTTCTGCTTGCATATCACTTGCATTCATTTAACAAGCAGAGAAGAAAGGGGGCTGTCAGCCACTTCGATTTCAACGAAAGTGGACCCCCACAGGGGTGAAATCAATGGGGGCTGGTGCAACTGTATATTCGGTACTTTCATTCTAAATAAATTTTTAAATTTCAATCATGTTTAAGCATCATTATATATTATATGATATTGTGAAACGGTCTGATGTAGAATATTTTGAGAAGACTATAATAGCTTTTGATTTAGATGAAAATAATAATCATACTGTCACATCTATTAATTCTCCACTGGGTGATAAAACAATTGATTTTTGCAAAGAACATAATGATGCTCAAATAATATCCTTATTGGATTCAAAGGCAGAAATAGAAAAATATAATATTGGCGGAAATAAGAGACCTAACCAACGTAATTTTATCATTGATACTCTCGCACAGTTCAGGAACTGGTATATTGACCGAAATTTCAGTTTCCCAATATCAGATAACATCCTCCAACAGCCACAACGAATGTTTAAATATCAAGAATATGAAGAACTGTTTAATGGATTTTATTCTGACCAGAATGCCAATCCAGAAAAGGTTAAAAGTGCCCTAAATAACAAAGCTTACTTTAAAAACCCATCTGCATACTTGGCGCAAGCTAGAAAAAAGGTAGGACTTCTCGTTGCTGAACTCAAAGCCCACCCGGGCTTTACTTGGATTGACCCAAAAGGCACTGCAAAAGACTAAACTAATAATCTTAGTTTAATTCCTTCTCTGTATTCTTAGAATCTTAGTTTTATTTCTGAGTTTCTGACTCATCCAAATTCCTTGCATGGAAAAATTAATAAAATCGCCAATTGGCGAAATACAGGATTACTACAATTCTTACATGGACCTTGGTGAAGGTTACATTGTTGATTTAGTGCTTGCCACCAGAATTTCCTTACGATTTAAGGAACCATTATGGTTATGTATTCAGGGAGCACCTTCAACCGGGAAAACTGAAGTATTAAAGATGCTTAAAGACGACCCGAAGTGTCATCCTCTATATGATATCACGGGAAAAACTTTATTCTCAGGTGCTAATGGCGCTGAGGGTGGTTATATACCCAGGGAGGTAAAGGATGAGGGAATATTAATCTTTCCTGATTTTACTACTGTTCTTAGTGGTCCTAAATACACTCAGTCAAATATCATGAGTCAGTTAAGAGTCATTCATGATGGAAATGCTTCAAAGCTTACTGGTATTGATACTAAAAGGAAAAAACCCTGGAGTGGAAAGGTAGGACTTCTGGTTGCTGTGACGGATGCAATTGAAGTATTCAAAAAGAAGGCATCAATCCTTGGCGAGAGGTGGTTGTATTATCAACATTCCGTTCCTGAATTCAATCCAATAGATTACAAAAAACCATCGATTCCGACGGAATTTCCGGAGAAAGAATTGGATGAGTGGATTGATATGTTGAATAAACTTGATCTTCCATAATG
>ERZ813253.125-NODE-125-length-30334-cov-7.406793_pt1 | contig 30334 bp, 26 predicted proteins | sample MGYA00520893_ERZ813253 | MGnify/ENA primary metagenome ERZ813253 (study PRJEB31669, sample SAMD00080414) | marine metagenome | biome: oceanic hadal pelagic zone biome; feature: marine hadalpelagic zone; material: sea water | place: Pacific Ocean:Izu-Bonin Trench...
AGGCTCAATCCGGCGCATCTGCGCCTTCGACAACCAAAACAGATCACTCATGACAACGCCTCCTTGGCGATGCCATTGAATCAATCTATCCAAATTTATGCAATCAAATTAATAGGTCCTGACCCTAACTCCGGAATGTGGATCGCAACTTCTCGATCGGAAATTGCCAAGCGGACAATGCAACACCGGCATTCCCGTAACCGGGGTCATCCGATGGTTTGTCTCCGTGACGATTGTAGCACGAAGGGCGGTCAAAGACGATTCGGTTCAAAGTCCCGACATCCGGGTTTGGCTATCAGCGGGCGTCACGCATAGATGCCGCTCTAGCCCGTTTCCTCAAGGTATTCCGCGAAGACGCTCAGGGCCTCGGCCATGTCGGCGCGGCCGAAGCCGATGCGGAAATTATTGTCGTCATGGCCGAAGTTGCTGCCCGGGGCGATGAGCAGGCCCTTCTTTTCCAGCAGACCGCTGAACAGGGTTTCGCCGCCTTCGCTTGTGCGGGGGAAGGCGATGGCGCCGGCCTTGGGGCGGACCCATGTGAGCCGATCCGCGAAGCGTTCGAAAAACTGATCGAGCCGGGCGAGGTTGCCGCGGATGATCTCCAGGTTGCGGCCGACAATCGCGTCACGGTGAGCTATCGCCAGGGTCGCGAGATATTCGCTCGGCGCCGAATTGCAGATCGTGGTGTAATCCTTGTATTGGGCCATGGCCGCCAGGATGTCCCGGTTATGGGTGGCGACCCAGCCGATGCGCAGGCCGGCGAGGCCGAAACTCTTCGACATGACGCCGAGGGAGACGGCGTTCTCATAAGCGTCGCAGGCGGCGGGGAGCTTATCGAGCGAATCGTATTCAAGGCCGCGATAGACCTCGTCGCAGAACAGGATCAGCCCCCGGTTGCGGCAGATTTCAACCAGGCGGTCGAACAGGGCGCGCGGGGCGAGATAGCCGGTCGGGTTGTGCGGCAGGTTGACCACAACGGCGCGGGTGGCGGGCGAGATTACGCTCTCAAGCTCATCGAGGGAGAGCGCCCAGGCGAAGTCTTCGCGCCCCGGCCAGGGGCTGACCTGGCAGCCGATGGCGGCGGGGATCTCCCTGAGCGACTGGTAGCAGGGGGTGTGGACGATGATGTGATCGCCGGGGCTCAGCAGCCCGTTCATGAAGGTGAAGATGGCCTCCTCGGCGCCCGTATGGACCAGCACCTCGCCGGCTTCGATGGTCTCGTAGAGGCCGGCGATGGCGGCGCGCAGATCGGGGTGGCCCGGCGACTCCGTATAGCCGAGCCACAGCCCGTCGAGCCCCCGGCCCGCACCGGGCTCAAGGGCGAGAAGCGCCTCGACGCTCATCGCCTCGCAGTCCGACGCGCAGAGCAGATGGGATACGGTGAACTCATGCGCGGCGAAGAAGCGTTCGAGTTTGAATTGTGGAATTTGCATGATCGGCGTCTCGCAAGGATGGCTAATGGGGCCACGGCGCGATAAACTGCCCGCGCCATAGATGAGCGGAGATTATGCATGGGAAAGCGGGCCGAACCACCCGTAAAACGAAGCGCGGCGAGCCGTCTGACGGACGCGCAAGCCGCCGAGATCGACGAGCAGCGTGAGCAGAAGCACAGCACCCGGAGGGCCACGGTGGCGGCCCTCGAAGACCTGCTCTATACGGAAATACCCGTTCTCGATCAGGGCTTTATCCGGGTTGTCGATTATTTCGGCGACGACGGCGCGGTGGTTCAGGCGGCGCGGGTGTCCTACGGCAAGGGCACCAAGAAGGTAAGCTCCGATCGCGGCCTGATCCGCTATCTCCTGCGCCATCGCCACACCACGCCGCTCGAGATGTGCGAGATCAAGCTCCACGTCAAACTCCCCATGTTCGTCGCCCGCCAATGGATCAGGCACCGCACCGCCAACGTCAACGAATACTCGGCGCGTTATTCGGTGCTCGACCATGAATTCTATCTGCCCGAGCCCGACGGCCTCGCTGCCCAGTCCGCCGCCAACCGCCAGGGGCGGGATGAAAATCTCTCCCCCGAGGCCGCCGAGCAGGCGCTCTCGGAGATCAGCGACCTCAGCGATGCGGCCTATGCCCTCTACCAGCGGCTGCTCAACGAAAGCCAGGACGGCGAGACCATCGATCCCGGCCGCCGGGGTCTGGCCCGGGAGTTGGCGCGCATGGTGCTGCCGGTCAATTACTACACCCAGTGGTATTGGAAGATCGACCTCCATAACCTGCTGCATTTCCTCTCGCTGCGCGCCGATCCTCACGCGCAATATGAAATTCGCGCCTATGCGGATGTCCTCTGCGATGTGGTCGCCGCCTGGGTGCCCCTGGTCTGGGAGGCGTTCGAGGATTACCGCCTGAGCGGCGCCGCCGTCTCGGGGCCGGGGCTCAAGGTTCTTCGCGGCCTGCTCGATCCGGCGGCTCTCGCCGACGAGGCTGGGCTCGAAGCCTTGCGCGTCGAATGCGCCATGAGCGCCCGTGAATTCAACGAGCTGATCGCCCTGTTGCGGAGCGCTTCCTAGGGCGCCAATCCTTTACCATCGCTTAAGGTTATCGGCCTAGTCTGCTGGTATCTGTACCTTCCGGCCGTCCTGGCGGTAGGGCGCCTCACCTCAATTGGCAGGATCCGGTCATCGGCTGATGTCTACACGCGCCGAACAAGTTATTGATGCCCGTAACCGGTTTGTGGCTTTCGCCTTCGCCGCCGCCGATGCGTTCATCGAACTCGATGGCGGCGAAACCATGCTGTTCGTCGACGGCGCTATTCCGTGGCTTACCGGCAACACGGTGGAGGAACTGACCGGGCGGAACCTGTGGGATTTCATCACGGAAGGCGACCGGATGCTGGTCAAGGCGGCGCTCGAGCTGCCGGCGGGACAGGGCCGATTCGGCCCGATCACGGTCAAATTCCGCCATACGGACGGCCGGGTCGTTCGCGCCATTTTGACCGGCTTGTGCCTTCCCGATAACCGTAACCGCGCCTTTCTCTCCTTGAGCGCGCCCCGGATCGCGGTCCTCGACCACGAGGCGGACGATGCGGAGCGCGATACGGCGACCGGCCTGCTGACCAAGGACGGCTTGTCCGATCTCGCCGCTTCCGCCCTGGCGGCGGCGAAGGAGGCCGGCCAGGCCTATGAGATGACGCTGATTAACCTCGATGGTTTCGGCGATATCAAGGATCGCGTCGGCGACGACGCCTCGGCCGCATTGATGGACGACATCATCGCCTATCTGCGCGCCAGTTCGCTCAACGGCGACGCGGTGAGCCATATGGAGGAAGACCAGTTCGGCCTGATCCATGAAGCCAAGCTCGATATCGACAACCTCAAGCGGATCATCGCCGAGCGCGCCAAGGAGGTCGACACCACCGGCGACGGCCTTCAAATCGTCGCCTCGACCGTCATCCTCGATGTCGACAGCCTGTCGGAAACCGACAACGCCAAGGCGCTGCTCTATTCCATCAATAAATTCTCGGAAACCCACGGCGAGATCACCGTTGCCGAGCTGAGCGAAGGCTACAAGCAGATGCTCGATGAGACGCGCGAGAAAATCGTCACCTTCAAAAGCATTATCGCGGATGGGAAATTCGACGCGCTGTTCCAGCCCATCGTCGATCTGGCAACCCGCGAGGTGCATCACTACGAGGCCCTGGCGCGGCTTCACTCCACCGGCCCCGAATCATCGCTCTATCATTTCATCGCCTTCGCCGAAGAGGTCGGCGTGATCGCCGATTTCGACATTGCCATGTGCCGCAAGGTCATCGGCGTGGTGCGCGAGGCCTGGGAGAACGGCGACCGGGTGAGCGTCGCCATCAACCTCTCGACGCGCTCGCTCGAGACTCCCCTGTTCGTCGATGAGCTGCATGAGTTGCTGGCGGATTGTCATTCGATCCGTGAGCAGGTGATGTTCGAAATCACCGAATCCTGGAAGATCAAGAATTTCGAATCGATCAACAAGGTGATCGGTTCCTTACGCAACCTCGGGCATTTCATATGCCTCGACGATTTCGGCTCGGGCGCCGCCGCGTTCCAGTATTTGCGCGCCCTCTCCGTGGATATCGTCAAGATCGACGGCCTTTATGTCCACGAAGCCCAGAAGACCGCCAACGGCAAGGCCTTCCTGAAGTCCATGGCCAGCCTGTGTCACGAACTCGGCATCATCACCGTCGGCGAGATGGTCGAGACCAACGAAATGGCCGATCTGCTCATCGAGGCCGGCGTCGATTACGGCCAGGGCTGGCTGTTCGGGAAACCGGCGGCGGGATTGAAGACGACGCGGCTAAATCCAACTCTGCGCGCAAGGGCCGGCCAGAAAACCTTGCGCGAGAGCGCCGACCAAGAATCTTTGCGCGCAAGCGCCGGATAGAAAGCGGCCCGGCCTTGTCGTAGTCTCGCGGCATGGAACTGAGCCCACACCTGCCAATCACGGACGAGGATCGCTGGCAGGCGGTCGCGGACCGGGACGAGGCCTTCGACGGCGCCTTCGTGTTCGCCGTGGCGACCACCGGCATCTATTGCCGTCCGTCCTGCCCGAGCCGCCGGGCGAAGCGCGGCAATGTGCAATTCTACGCCCTGCCCGAGGCCGCCGGCTTCCGCGCCTGCCTGCGCTGCCGGCCGCGCGACACCCGTGCGACCGACCCAAAAATCGACGCCTTGCGCAGGCTTTGCCGCTATATGGAATCCAGCGATGAGGGCCCGCCGACCCTGGATACCTTAAGTAAAATGGCGGGGCTCAGCCCGCATTACCTGCAACGCAGCTTCAAGCGTCTGGTCGGCGTCACCCCCCGGCAATATTACGACGCCTTGCGGATCGAACGCCTAAAATCGTCCCTGCGCGGCGGCGACCGGGTGACCGGGGCGCTGTTCGAGGCGGGTTACGGCTCGACCAGCCGGCTTTATGAGGCCGCGCCGTCTCAGCTCGGCATGACCCCGGCGGCCTACGCGAAGGGCGGCAAGGGCGCGGTGATCGCCTACGCCATCACCGACAGCCCGCTCGACAGGCTGTTGGTGGGGGCGACGGCGCGCGGCATCGCCGCCGTCTATCTCGGCGACAACGACGGCGCCCTGGAGCAAGCGCTGCACGGCGAATATCCCGCCGCCTTGATCGGCCGCGACGATGGCGGCCTGGGACGCTGGATCGAGCCCCTGCTCGCCCATCTCGAGGGCCGCGAGCCGCATCTCGCCCTGCCGCTCGATGTGCGCGCCACCGCCTTCCAGCGCCAGGTGTGGGAAGCCCTGCGCGCCATCCCCTACGGCGAGACCCGCAGCTATGGGCAAATCGCCGCGGCCATCGGCAAGCCCAAGGCGGGGCGCGCCGTGGCCCGCGCCTGCGCCACCAACCAAGTCTCGCTGGTGGTGCCTTGCCATCGGGTGATCGGCGCGAACGGCGCCCTGGCGGGCTACCGCTGGGGCGTTGCGCGCAAGAAGAAGCTGCTCAAGAAAGAACAAGCGGGCCCTAAAACATAATTGGCGACAGTATCTAATTAATTCTCCCGATCAGAGGAATTAATTATATACTGTCGCCAATTAATTATTCCAATTCACTATTCCCTGGGGTCTATCGGCAGGAGCTTCGATAGTCCGGTTGCGTCGTCGAGCAGGGCGGCGGCGGTGAGGGCCTCGGCCTCGCCCCGCGGCGGGCCGACGATTTGCAGGCCGACCGGCAGGCCCGCTTCCGTAAAGCCCGCCGGCACCGAGACCGCCGGGCAGCTTGTCAGGGTGATGGCGAAGGTGATGGCGATCCAGTCGATATAGCTGTCGAACCGCGTGCCTCCGACTTCCTCCACATAGCGGGTGTCCACATCGAAGGGCGGCACGATGGCCGCCGGGCAGAGCAGCAGATCGTGGCTCTCGAAGAACCGGGCGACGCTTTTATAGAGCCGTCCCCGGGCAAGCTGGGCGGCGGCGATCGCATCGGCGTCAAGCGCCAGGCCGCGCTCGATATTCCAGATCACCTCGGGCTTCAGCTTGTCACGGTGATCGCGCAGGGTGGCGGCGAGGCTGGTGACGAAGCCGGCCGCCCGCAGGGTCTGGAAACAGTCCCTGGCTTCGGAGAAATTGGGCGCGGCCTCGACCACCTCGACGCCCATTGCGGCGAAGGCTTGCGCCGCCTGCTCGCAGATCGCCGCCACCTCGGCATCGATAGGCATGATCCCGAGATCGCGGCTGTAGCCGATGCGGCGCGGCAGGCGCCGCTCAGCCACGGTCTCGGCAAAGGACACGGCGGGCGCCGCCAGGGACATCGGGTCTTCGCGGTGGGCGCCGCACATGGCGTCGAGAAACAGGGCGGTGTCGTCGGCGTTGCGCGCCATGGGGCCGGCCACCGAGAGGTTGTTGAAGGGCTCGGTGGTTGGGCCTCGGGCGACCCGGCCGGGCGAGGGGCGCAAACCGACCACCGAGCAGAAGCTCGCCGGGGTGCGCAGGGAGCCGCCGAGGTCCGAGCCGGTGGCGAGCCAGGCCTGGCCGGCGGCCAGGGCGGCGGCGGAACCGCCCGACGAGCCGGCGACCGATTTCTCGCGGTTCCACGGGTTGCGGGTCTTGCCGAAGACCTCGTTGAAGGTTGAGGCGCCGGCGCCGAACTCGGGGGTGTTCGACTTGCCGATGACCACGGCGCCGCGCGATTCCAGGGTCTCGACCAGGATGTCCGAGCGGGTCGGCACATGGTTCTCATAGATCGGCGAGCCATAGGTGGTGCGCACCCCGGCGACGTCGTTGAGGTCCTTGACCGCAATCGGCAACCCGGCGAGCAGACTGTCGCCGCCCTCCTTCATGAGGCGCTTTGCATGATCGCGGGCGCGCTCCAGGCACAGGGTCGGCAGGGCGTTGATGACGCCGTCGGTGGCCGCGATGCGCTCCCCGGCGGCGTCGATCAGCTCGAGCGGCGAGACCTCCCGGCGCTTGAGCAGGCCGACCGCCTCGCAGGCGGTAAGACGCCACAACTCGCCGGCACTCATGATCCGTCCTTTTTCAATTCATCGACCAGGCGCGGAACGATCTCACGCCAATCGCCGACGATACTCCCATCGGCCAGATCGAAGATCATGGCCTCGGGGTCGCTGTTGATGGCCAGCACCGTGCCGGCCCGGCGGAAGCCCATGGAATGATTGAATTTTCCACTCACGCCCAAGGCGATATAGAGGCCCGGCGCGATGGCCCGCCCGGTCACTCCGACCTGGCGGCTGCGGGGCAGCCAGCCCTGGTCGGTGACCTTGCGCGTGCCCGCCAGTTCGGCGCCGAGCAGGGTGCGCAACGGGTCGAGTTTGGGGTAATCCTCGCGGGCCACGCCGAGACCGACGCCGATGACCACCCGCGCCGAGGCCAGGGCGTCGAGCTCGTCATCGCGCTCCCGGCTGGTGATGTGGATGCGGCCGCGCGGCGCGACCGGCTGATGCGCGATTTCGGCACGCCCCTGGCGGGGCACCAGCAGGGGCAGCGCCCCGGCGCGAACGGTTGCCATCTGGATCGGCGAGCTGGCCGTGATGGCGGCGACCAGCTTGCCGCCGAACGCCGGCTTCCAGGCGATCAGGCGGCCGTCGCGGACCTCGAGATCGACGGCGTCGCCGACCAGCCCGGCGCCCAGGGCGGCGGCGGCGCGGGCGGCCACCTCGCGGCCCCACAGGGTGCCGGGGGCGAGGATCGCCCAGGGCGCGTGGTCCCGCGCCCAGGCGCTCACCCCCAGGGCCATGTCTTCCTCGGCCAGCACGCCGTCGAAAACCACCGCTGTCGAACAGCCCCAGGCGCCCAGATCATCGCCATCCAGAGCTTCCTGCAACAGGCCGACGACCGGGCCGCCGAGCCGCGCGGCGGCGCCGCAAAGCTCGCGGCCGAGGCGCTCCCGCCCGGGCTCGATGATGACGGCGACCGGGGGGCCGTCGCCGGCTTCGGGCACGGTTCCGGGCGATGCGGCTTGGCGGTCGTCGAGGGCCCCGCGCCGGCGCAACAGGGCGACCAGTTCGCGAACCCCGGTCAGGCGCTTGCCGGCGCGCGGGATGTCGACCTCAGCGCGGATTTCACCGACCCGGGTCGGGCTTCCCGCCGCGCCCCAGGGGCCGCGGCCGAGATCGGCGGCGCGGAGACGGCGGATGCGGCCCGCCTCGACGGCCGCGCGTTCCTCGGGGCCGGCCTTGGCCGGGGCGCAGAGCCGTTCGGCCACGGACAAGATGGCGGGCAGGCTGGTCTCCGCATGGAGCCAGCCGTCGTCCTGCTCGCAAGAGGCGGTGATTTTCCCCGCTTCAATATCGAGCTTGCGCACCCCGGCGAGGAACGGCAGATCGAGCAATTCGGCCAGGGCGGGGCCGACCTGGCCGGTGTCGGCATCGACGGAGTTGCGCCCCGCCAGGATCAGATCGAACGGCCCTTCCAGCGTCAGGGCGGCGGCCAGGGCGCGCGCCGTTGCCAGGCTGTCGGAGCCGGCGAAGGCCGCGTCGCTTATCAATACGCCACTCATCTGCACACCATTGGCAGCGCCCCAGGCGACGGCTTCGCGCAACACCTCCTCGGCGCTCTCCGGTCCCAGGCTGAAGGCGGTGCAGCTCCCGCCGCTATCGCGCGCCAGCTCGACCCCCTTGGCGAGCGCCCGGCGGCAATAGGCGTTGAGATCGAGCTCAACGCCGTCCCGTTGCAGGCGCCCGTCGGCGGTCATGGTCATCGCCTCGAAACGGGGGATCTGCTTGACCACAACGGCGATCTTCATCAATAGATCCCGGTCTCGATGAGCGGCTCATCGTCGATCACCCGCTGGTAGGTCATGCGCGATAGATCGATGGTCAGGAAGCGGTTGTCCAGCAGCAACTCGGCCATGGCGCGGCCCACCGCCGGGGCCTGTTGCAGGCCGTGGCCGGAAAAGCCGCAGGCCACATGAAAATTCTCACAGCCGCCGACCCAGGGGCCGATGATCAGGTTCCCGTCCAGGCCGTTGAGGTCGTAGTGGCAGGCCCAGGACCGGCTCACCTTGAGCGCCTCGAAGGCGGGCACCCGCGCCGCCAGCCGGGGCCAGATATCGTTGGTGAAATAATCATGATCGACCTCGAAATGGAAACCCTCGGGCTCGTTCGGGTTGGACATGCCGGTCAAGTATCCCCGGCCCTCGGGCCTGAAATACACCCCCGAGCCGTCGATCATTAGGGGCGCATCTCCGAGCGCTTCGCGTATTTCCACGAAGAACACCTGGCGGCGGGAGGGAACGATGGGCAGGGCCATGCCGGCCATGGTGGCAACCAGGCCCGACCAGGCCCCCGCTGCGTTGACCACCTGGCCCGCGGGCCGCCTGTCGCCCGACTTGAGGCGCACCGCTTCGATGCGCGACGCGTTCCTGTCGATGGCCACGACTTCGTCTTCGACATAGCTCACGCCGAGGGCGCGCGCCTTGCGGCGGAAACCCTGGAGCGCGCCATGGGGATCGAGCCAGCCGTCCTCGGGGCCGAACGCCCCGCCCGCCAGGCCGTCGAGGGAGAGCCAGGGGAAGCGCGCCGCCAACGCCTCGAGATCGAGCATCTCGACGGCGGCGCCCAGATCGCTTTGCAGGCGGTGGTTGGCGCGGAACACCGCCATGCCGTCTGCGCCCGCCGGGAAGAGATAGCCTGCTTGGCGAAAATCGACCGCCGCGGGCTCGCCGTCGACCGCCATCGTCTCGGCAAAATTCAGGTACACACCAAGGCCGTACTGCGACATCAGCACATTCTCAGGCAGGCTGAATTGCTGGCGTATGCCGCCCAGGGAGCGCGGTGTCGAGGCCTCGGCGTAGGTAGCATCGCGCTCGATAACCGTGATCCGCCCGGCGCGGCCGTCCCGCGCCAGATGATAGGCGATGGAGGAGCCGATGATGCCGCCGCCGATGATCAGGATGTCGTCCATGGCCGTCGCCGCCTCAGACTAGAGGCTGTCGAGGGCTCGTTGCACGGCGTCGCGGTCTGAGCTGTCGGCGGGGATCAGGGCAAGCAGGCGGCTCCAGTATCCGCGCGCCTCGTCCCCGCTTCCGGTTTCAGCCGCGGCAAGACCGAGATGCCACAGGGCCACCGGACTTTGTTCGTCGAGGGCAAGAATTTGGCGGAACACGGTAACCGCCTGGGGGGGCAATGGTGTGTCGTTGGATACGGATCGGGTGATCGACTCGGCGAGTTCGCTGAGCAGGGCGATGTCGGTAGGCGTTTGCGCGGCGGCGCTTGCATACGCGTCTATTGCTAAATCGTTCTCGCCGAGAACGCCGTAGGCATTGGCCAGCCGGCGCCAGCCCTCGATGTCTTCCGGCTCGTCCTCGAGGCGGGCGGCGAGGCGCGCCACCATGGAGCGGATCATGGTCGATTGCTCGTCCGCGGACATGGATTGGGCGGCGGCGATGTCCTCGGAGGTCGGCCCCGGCGCGCTGGGCGCTCCGGGCGCGGCCATGGCGGTGACCGGAATCCCATTGAGACCATCGGGAAGCGGTACGCCGAGGGTCTCGGACACGTCGGTAATCTGATTTATGAGGATTTCCATCCAGGGCGCATCCGCCGGTGATTCACGGGCCAGGTCAATCCATTCGTCGAGGGCAATCTGGTATTCTCCGGACTGGGCATGGGAGAGGCCCAGATAGAAGCGGGCGGCGGGGTGATCGGGCTCGATTCTCCGCAGGGCCTCGAAATCGGCGATCGCCGCCGGGTTGACCACGCCATCGGTGGCGAAGACGCGGTTTTCCGCCAGGCTGGCGATGATATCCGGGTCTTGGCCGTCGAGTTTCCGGGCCCGCTCCAGGGCGTCGACGGCCTCTATATAACGCCCGAGTACGCCGTAGGACCGGCCCAGCATGAGCCAGCCTTCGAGGTCGTCGGGCTCGGCCTCAAGACGTTCGGCGAGGCTCGCGACCATGGCCTCGACATCGGGATTGCCGTCCATGGGCGGCGTCCGGGGGCCGGCGACGGGGCGCTCCGCGAAAGGCTGATCGACGATGCCCGGCGATCCGAGGCCGAGATAGAGGCTGCCGGCGGCCAGGGGCACCAGCATCATGATAGCGAATCCCGCGAGGATGCCGCTCTTGCCCGGGTCCGGGACGGCCATGTCCGGATCGCTCATGTCCGGATCGCCCGGCGACGCGGCCAGCATGCGGCGTTCAATTTCGATGCGCGCCGAGGCCCGTTCATCGGCGTCGATGACGCCCCGTTCCACATCGCGCTCAATCTCGTCGAGCTGATCGCGATAGATTTCGAGATCGTAGTCGGCGCGCGGCGTCATGGCGCCGTATCCGCGCACCAGGGGCAGCACCAGCAGAGCCATGGCGACCACGGTCATCAAACCGAGGATGACGAACAGGGCCATGGTTCAGTCGTCGTCGAGCAGGGAGTCGAGACGGCGGCGCTCGTCATCGTCGAGCGGTGCCTCGGCGGCCGGGCGTTGGCGGCGCAGAAACAACACCACACCCGTCCCGGCGATCAACAGCATCAACCCCGGACCGAGCCACAGGGCGTAGGTGATCGGCTTGAAGGGCGGTTTCAATAGCACATAATCGCCGTAACGCTCGACGATATAATCCTCGACCGCCTGATTGCTGTCGCCGGCGACCAGCCGTTCGCGCACCAGGCGGCGCAAGTCCTTGGCCAGGGTGGCGTTGGAATCGTCGATCGACTGATTCTGACAGACCAGACAGCGCAATCCCTTGCCGATGTCCCGGGCGCGGGCCTCGAGCACCGGATCGTCAAGCGCCTCGCCGGCAAGGATCGCCTGGGCGGGTGGGGGACTCATCACGAGCAGCGCGGCGGCGACGACGATCGTTGCGATCAACTGCGGACGCACGGGCTCAACTCTTGGTCTGAAGGTTGGATTTCAGATCGAACTGCCGATTGGTTCGCTGGCAGAACGACGGCAGGCTGATCGAGGTCGCGGCAAGCGCCGAGGCCCTGAGCGTTTCGATGACGGGCAGTATGCAATCATCCAGGTCCGCGGCACTTATGGCACCGATATGCCGGTAGACGATGCGGCTTTCGCGATCGACAATGAAGGTCTCGGGCAGGCCGTAAACCCCCCAGTCGATGCCGACGCGGCCCGGCACGTCCGCACCCGAGCGCGAATAGGGATCTCCCAGCCGGTCGAGCCAGGCCTTGGCGTCCTCGGGTTTGTCCTTGTAGTTGATGCCGTAGACGGGGACGATGCCCTGCTTATTGATGCGGTTGAGCAAGGGATGCTCGGCGCGGCAGGCGATACACCAGGACGCGAAGAAATTGACCAGACGGACCTCGCCCGCGAGATCGCTGCTGGCGAGGCCACGCTCCCGATCCAGCAGCGGCGGCAGATCGAACTCGGGCACCTCTTTATTGATCATCATCGACGGCAGATCGCCGGGCTTGAGGGTCAGGCCGACGCCGAGCGCCGTGACGACTCCCGTGAACAGCAGCAGCGGAATGATGAATTTAAACCTCATGCGGCCTGTGGGTCGGGTTGTTCAGGCGGGCTCGGCTGCTCGGAGACTGCGCTCCGTTTACGGCGCGGCGCCCCGACACGCAGACGACGATCGCTCAGGGAGACCAGGCCGCCCAACATCATGACCACCGCGCCGAGCCAAATCCAGGGAATCAGCGGATTGAAGTAGAGACGCACGCTCCAGGCCCCGTCGCCTTCGCCTGCGGCGGCGCGGGACTCATCGATGGCAACATAGAGATCGCCGATCCAGGTGGTATGGATGGCCGCCTCGGTGGTCGGCATCTGCTGCACCGGATAGAAGCGTTTCTCAGGGTACAGTCGGGTCACGGGAACGCCGTCGCGGGTGATCTCGAATTCACCACGGTCGATGCTGTAATTCGGCCCCTGGAGCTTACGCACGCCCCGGAAGGTGAAACTGTAGCCCGCCATCTCGACGCTGTCGCCCGGCGCCATCAAGCGGACGGACTCGACCTGCCAGGCCTGGGAGCCGATGATGCCGGCCAGCACCAGGGCAACGCCGCAGTGGGCCATGGTCATGCCGTAGGCGGAGCGTGGCAGATGACGGGCGCGGTTCCAGCTTTTCGCCAAGGGCAGTCTGAACAGCTTGACGCGCTCGGCCCATTCGATCAGCGAGCCGGCGAACAGCCAGGCGGCGAGGCCTAGGCCAAGCGGCGCCCAAGGGGCTGTGCCGCCGACCAGATACCAGACAACGGCGGCGATCAGCATGGCGCCGCCGAGGGCCAGCTTGAGCCGCCCGAGCACCCCGGCGAGATCGGCGCGTTTCCACGGCATCAGCGGCCCGATGGCGGCAACCGCGATCACCGGTATCATGATCGGCCCGAAGGTGGCGTTGAAATACGGCGGTCCGACCGACACCTTGCCGCCGCCGATGGCGTCGAGGAACAAGGGATACAAGGTGCCCAGGAAGACCGTCGCGCAGGCCGTCGTCAGCAACAGATTGTTGAGCACCAGGGCGCCTTCGCGGGAAATCGGCGCGAACAGGCCGCCAGCCTTGAGCAGGGGAGCGCGGATGGCGTAAAGCGTCAATGACCCGCCGACCACCAGAATCAGGAAACCGAGGATGTAGGCGCCGCGCGCCGGGTCTGTGGCGAAGGCATGGACCGAGGTCAGCACGCCCGAACGCACCAGGAAGGTGCCCAGCAGGCTGAGCGAGAAGGTCACGATCGCCAGCAGGATGGTCCAGCTCTTGAGAGTGTTGCGTTTCTCGCAGACGATCGCCGAATGGAGCAGAGCAGTGCCTGCCAGCCACGGCATGAATGAGGAATTCTCCACCGGGTCCCAGAACCAGAAGCCGCCCCAGCCGAGTTCGTAATAGGCCCACCAGCTTCCCATGGCGATGCCGAGGGTGAGGAACGACCAGGCCGCCAGGGTCCAGGGCCGCACCCAGCGCGCCCAGGCGGCATCGACCCGGCCTTCGATCAGCGCCGCAACGGCGAAGGAAAAGGCCATGGAGAAGCCCACATAGCCGACATAGAGGAACGGCGGATGGTAGGCCATGCCGAGGTCCTGCAGCAGCGGGTTGAGGGAGCGCCCGTCGAGAGGCGCCGGGTTGAGGCGCAGGAAAGGATTCGAGGTGAGCAGGGAAAAGCTCAGGAAACCAACGGCGATCCACGCCTGGACGCCAAGCACGCGGGTCCGCAAGCTCGGCGGCAGATTGCCCCCGGACACGGCGACAATCGCGCCGAACAGCGCCAGGATCAGCACCCACAGGACCAGCGAGCCTTCGTGGCTGCCCCAGGTCGAGGAGACCTTGTAGAGCATCGGCATGGCCGAATTCGAATTATCCGCCACATTCTTAATACTGAAATCCGAGACCACGAAGCCGTACATCAAGGCGGAGAAGGCGATGGTGACGAACAGCAGCTGGGCGACGCTGGCGGGGCGCGCCAGGGCCATCCAGGCGACGTTGCCGCGATGGGCGCCGATCATCGGCAGGGTTCCCTGGACGATGGCGGTGAGGAACGCCAGGATCAGGGCAAAATGCCCGATTTCAGCAGTCATTGTCCGTCCTGAACTCCCTTCCACTGGCCCGACGCCTTGAGCGCTTCGGCGACCTCTTCCGGCATATAGTTTTCATCATGCTTGGCGAGGACATTATCGGCGATGAAAATACCACCGGCGGTCATCTTACCTTCGGTCACCACCCCTTGTCCCTCGCGAAATAAGTCGGGCAACGGGCCGCGGTAGCTCACGGGAATGGTGGCGGTCAGGTCGGTGACGGTGAATTCCACCGTCAGGCCGTCCGCAAGGCGCTTAACGCTGCCTTCCTCGACCAGCCCGCCGAGGCGGAAGCGCTTGCCCTCGGGAATGGATATCTCGGCCATGTCCTTGGGCGTGTAGAAGAAAACAATATTATCCTCGAAGGCGTTCAGGATCAGACCCGCAGCAATCAGCAGGGAAGCCAATCCGGTGACGACGAAGACGAGCCGGCGGTGTTTACGTTTGAGTTTCATGGGCGTTTGAGTTTCATGGGCACTTAAGCTTCATGAGATTGTTGGGATTCCTGGGAATTTTCAGCTTGCAGCGACTCAAGCTCGGCTTCACGGGCGCGCAGGCTCCGGTGGCTCTGTAGATAGAGCACCGCCATCGCCACGGCCGCCAGGCCGAGAGCCGGCCAGACGAACGCGGCATAGCCGCCCATGGAAAAGAACTCAGTCATCCCCAGGGATATAAGGATCGTCCGCTTGGGCGCCCAGTCATGATTGACGCTCGCTCCGGGACATTTGCAGGCTGCGCAGTTTGGCGGTGATGATCTCCGTGCGCATGCGCATGATCAGCACGGCGATGTAGTACGCGGTGAAGCCCGCCACCATGATCAGCAGCGGCGCCAGCATGGAGAGATGGATCGCCGGGCCACCCATCTTGATCACGCTGGCGGGTTGATGAAGGGTGTTCCACCAATCCACCGAAAACTTGATAATCGGCACATTGACGAAGCCGACCAGGGCGAGGATCGCCGCCGCCTTGGCGCCGCGCGCCGGGTCGTCGAAGGCGTCGGCCAGGGCCATGTAGCCGAGATAGAGAAACAGCAGCACCAGCATGGACGTCAGGCGCGCGTCCCACACCCACCAGGCGCCCCACATGGGCTTGCCCCAGAGGGACCCGGTGGCCAGGGCGATGACCGTGAAACAGGCGCCGATGGGCGCCGAGGCGCGCGCCGCGATATCGGAAAGCGGATGCTTCCAGATCAGGGCCATGGCGCTGGCCGCGGCCATTCCCGTATAGACGAACAGCGCCATCCAGGCGGCCGGCACATGGACGAACATGATGCGCACGCTTTCGCCCTGCTGGTAATCAGGGGGCGCCACGAAAAGCGCGAGATATAGCCCGATGACGATCAGGACGGCGGTCGCCCAGGCGGCCCAGGGCAGGACGGCGGCGGAATAGCGCATGAAGCGCGTCGGATTGGCAAAGCGGTGCATGGGCTAATTCAACTCATTCCACGGAAAGGCGCAACGCGGCGGCGCTGGCCCAGGCGCACAAGGGCAGGGCGGCAATCAACATCGCACCTAATATCAGTATATGGGGACGCGCGGCCAGTCCGTAAACCGCCGCATCGACCGCGCCGACCCCGAAAATCAGAACCGGGATATAGAGCGGCAGCACCAACAGGCTGATCAGCACGCCGCCACCGCGCAAGGAAACCGTGAGGCCCGCGCCGATGGCGCCGACCAGGCTGAGAATTGGCGTACCCAGCAGCATGGCGCCGATCAGGGTGGTGAAGCCCTCGCCGTCCATGGACAGCAGCACGGCGAGCAGGGGCGCGACGATCACCAGCGGCAGGCCGGTGGCCAGCCAATGGGCGAGGCATTTGGCGAGGACTATCATCTCCAGCGGCAGGGGGCCGAGAATCATGAGATCGAGGCTGCCGTCGTCGAAGTCGCCGCGAAACAGACCATCCAGCGACAGCATGGCGGCGAGCAGGGCGGCGACCCAGATGACGCCCGGTGCGATGCGCATGAGGATCGCCTGCTCGGGTCCGACGCCGAAGGGGAACAGGGTGATGGTGAGCAGGAAGAAGATCATCACATTGACGCTGTCGCCGCCGCGCCTGAAGGCGAGGCGCAAATCGCGCCGAACCAGACACCAGAAGGCCGTCATGACGCGGCACCGAGGGTCAATATTCCGGCCTCGGGAAGCGACATGCCGGCATGGGTGGCGACCATCACCATGCCGCCGTCGGCGCGATGCTCGGCGATCAGGGCTTCGACAATGGCGATCGAGTCTTCATCCAGGGTGACCGTCGGCTCATCGAGCAGCCACAGGGAGGCCGGCGCCGCCAACAGGCGGGCCAAGCCGAGGCGGCGGCGCTGCCCGGCCGACAGGAAACGCGCCGGAAGCGAAGCGAGATGGCCGATCCCGAGACGGTCGAGCGCCCCGGCGACGGTCACGCCACTGCCGTAGTAATCGGCCCAGAAAGTAAGGTTTTCGGCCACCGACAGCGCCCGCTTGACCGCATCGAGATGGCCGACGTAAGCGATGCCAAAAGACGCTCCGTCGGGATCATGGTCTTCGTCTTCGAAGGGGCGGCCGTTCCAGGTGAGTTCGCCTCCCGCCGGATCGAGGAAGCCCGCGACGATACGGAGCAGGCTGGTCTTGCCGCTGCCGTTGGCGCCGTGTAGCAGCAAGGCGCCGCCGGGGGCGACGGCGAAATCGACGGAATCAAACACCCGGCGCCCGCCGCGCACGCAAGCCAGGCCCCGCGCCATGATACCAAAAGAGGTATTCGGCGGCCGGTCGCTCACGCCAGTTCGCGGCGGTCGTCGATGATCTTGCCGTCGTTGGCGAGACTGCCGGTGGGAACCAGGGCGATGCAGCCCTTGAGCCGGCATTGTTTGCGCAAGGCGGAGGCCAAGGCGTCGGCCAGGCCTTCGCTCTCCGTGGCGACTTCGCAATTGAGGGTCATCACATCGACCCCCTCGACGCGTTCGATGATCAGGCGGCCCTTGCTGACCGCATCAAACAACGCCACCACCTCGGCGATCTGCTCGGGGCGGACCATCATGCCCTTGACCTTGGTCGATTGATCGGCGCGGCCCATCCAGCCCTTGATCCGGGCGTTGCTGCGTCCGCAGGGGCTCAACCCCGGCAGATGGGCCGATAGATCGCCGGTGGCGAAGCGGATCAGCGGATATTCAACTGTCGGCACGGTGACCACCACCTCGCCGGTCTCGCCCTCGGCCACCGGATCGCCGGTGCCGGGGGTGACGATTTCGACGATGATATCTTCCGCGATGACCATGCCTTCATAGGGGCCTTGCGGCCCCCGGGTTTCATAGGCGATCAGCCCAAGCTCGGCGGTGGCGTAGCATTGCAGCACATCCACCCCGTATTCGGTGATCGCGGCGCGCAGGGCTTGCGGCAGCGCCTCGCCGGAGACCAGTGCCTTGGTCACGCTGGACACGTCGACGTCTTCCTCGCGGGCTTTGTCGAGAATGATCCTGAGAAAGGACGGCGTTCCGACATAGCCTGCCGGCCGTAAGTCGGCCATGGCGCCGGCCTGGCCTTCCGTATAGCCGGTGCCTCCGGGAAACGTCGTACAACCCATGGCATGGGCCGCCGATTCGAGCATGGCGCCCGCCGGTGTGAAGTGAAAGGAGAAGCAGTTATGGATCAGATCGCCCTTGCGGAACCCCGCCGCATGGAGCGCGCGGGCGAGTCGCCAATGGTCGGGAGCGCTCCCCTGGGGTTCGTAAATCGGCCCCGGCGAAGAAAAAATTCTTTTAATATCGCCGGTCGACACGGCGGTCAGGCCGCCGAACGGCGGCAGTGAATTCTGCAGATCGCCGAGCAACGATTTCCGGGTAACGGGCAGCCGCGCCAGGGCCGCGCGGTCGGTTATCGCCTCGGGGTCCACGTCGGCCAGGCGTTCGGAAAAAAAGGGTGCGTTGGCCTTGGCATGGGCGATATGGCCCGGCAAAGCGGCGAACAGCGCGGTTTCGCGCAGCTCGGGATCGAGGGTTTCCAGATCGTCGTAATACTCACGCATAAAAAAATTTCCTAAACCTAAAGCCAGCGCTTGCGCCGTTTATAATGTTTGACGTCGCGATAGCTTCTGCGCCCGCCCGACGACAGGCCTAGGTAGAATTCCTTGACATCCTCATTCTCGCGCAGGGTTTTCGCGTCGCCGTCGAGCACCACCCGGCCGTTCTCCAGTACATAGCCATAATGGGCGTATTTCAGGGCCACATTGGTGTTCTGTTCGGCCAGCAGGAAGGTGACGCCTTCGGATTCATTGAGCCGTTTGACGATCTCGAAAATTTCTTCCACAAGCTGGGGGGCGAGGCCCATGGAGGGCTCGTCGAGCAGGATCGTCGAGGGCTTCGACATCAACGCGCGGCCGATGACGCACATCTGCTGTTCGCCGCCCGAGGTATAGCCGGCCTGGATCCCCAGGCGATCTTTCAGGCGGGGGAAATAATTCAGCACCATCTCGAGGTCGTCGCGGATCGCGGCCTTGCCGTCGCGCCGGGTATAGGCCCCGGTCATGAGGTTTTCCTCGATGGTCAGATGCTCGAAGCAATGGCGTCCTTCCATGACCTGAATGACGCCGCGCTTGACCAGCTCGTTGGCGGTCAGCTTGTCGATTCGCTCGCCGTTAAGCTCGATGGTCCCCTTGGTGACGTCGCCGCGCTCAGACTGCAGCAGGTTGGAAATCGCCTTGAGGGTGGTGGTCTTTCCGGCGCCGTTGGCGCCCAGCAGGGCAACGATGCCGCCCTTGGGCACCTCGAGGGAGACGCCCTTGAGCACCAGAATGACATGGTCGTAGATGACTTCGATATTGTTGACCCGCAACACCGGCAGCCGGTTTTCACCGGCAGCCGGGTTGGGATCGGATGCAACGAGAGCCTCGCTCGTCATCATGCGGGACTCTCTTCTGCGCGCCGCTTAGCAGGATTGCGGCGTGATATTGTTCTCCATGGCGTAAGCCTTCGCGGCTTTTTCGACCATGGGCCGAACCACTTCGCGGATCGGGCTGATCCAGTCGCTGGCGAACGACCATTTCGAGCCGTCCCACTGCTGGATGCGGATCGGACCGCCGGTCTCATGGTCGATGCAGCTCACCTTGACCGGACGGGTGAAGTCTTTCATGCCGAGTTCCGCAAGACGCGCCTCGGTGATGTCGAGGTTCTCGAGGCCCCAGCGGACTTCCTTGCCGGTCATGGTGCGATTGCCGAACTTGCCTTGCGCGGTACGCACGGCCTCAACGCCGAACATGGCGTTGACGATGGTGCGGTTATAGAGAACTTCGCCGAAGCTATTCTCTTTGGCCTTGGCCATGTCGCCGCCATAGACGTATTTCAGGATATCGGCGTGGACCCCGAAATTCGATTCCGGCGAATGGAATGTGGCCGACTTATAGCCAACCGCACCCTTGCCGGCGGGGATCACATCGGCGTCCGAACCGGACCACCAGTTACCGACGAAATGGTCCATCGGGTACTTGATGATGGCGGCTTCCTTAATCGCCACCGAGTTCATCACGCCCCAACCGGACATGAAGACCCAATCGGGCTTGAGCCTGCGGATCTGCAACCAGGTCGCCTTCTGCTCCTGACCGGGATGGTCGACCGCGAGCAGGGTCAGCTCATAGCCGTACTTCTCGGCCAGGACCTTAAGCGTCGGGTTGGCTTCCTTGCCGTAGGCCGAGTTGTGATAGACATGGGCGATCTTCAAGCCCTTGAGGTTGCCGATGCCGCCTTCTTCCTGGCCGACATATTTGATGAAGGCCGAGGCCTGGCTCCAATAGGTGGTCGGGAAGTTGAACACCCAGGGGAAGTAACGGCCATCGGCGGCGGCGGTGCGGCCATAGCCCATGGACAGGATCGGCACTTCATCGACCGTGGCTTTCGGAATCAACTGATAGGTGATGCCCGTCGAGAAGGGGTTGAACAGGGTGGCGCCCTTCTTGAGCTTCTCATAGCACTCGACGCCGATCTTGGTGTTGTACTGGGTCTCGCATTCCTCGAAGGTGATGGTGACGCCGTTGATGCCGCCGTCGCGCTTGTTGATCATGGTGTAGTAATCGCGGAACCCATTGGCCACGGGAATGCCGCTCGGCGCGTAAGGCCCGGTGCGATAAACCAGCATGGGGAAGAACTGCTCTTGTGCGGCGGCCGGCGTCGGCGTGAGAAATCCGGTTACGCCAATAGCGGCGCCCAGAAGAGCGAGTGTCAGATTGCGTAAGTTCATTGTCGTCTCCCTGATGATATTTTAGACGTTAGATCAAGCTAACACGCTATGGTTCGCAAAGGAAATGGGGCTCAGTAAGGGAACGGCCATAACCTTAGCTTCTCCTTGGTGATTTGCCAAAGCCTCGCGAGCCCGTGGGGCTCGACGATCAAAAAGAAGATGATCAGCGAGCCGAACACCATGACCTCGATATGCTTCTGGGTGTCGATGGCCATGGCCAGCCCTAAGGACTGGGGCACGTTGGACAGCAGGATCGGCAGGCCGACGATGAAGGCAGCGCCGAAGAACGAGCCCATGATGCTGCCCAGGCCGCCGATGATGATCATGAACAGCACGTTGAAGGATTCGGTGATGCTGAAGGCTTCGGTCTCGGCGCTGCCGAGCCACAGGAACACCATCATGGCGCCGGCCATACCGCAATAGAATGAGCTCACGGCGAAGGCGACCAGCTTGGCCTTGAACGGCTGGATGCCGATGATCTCGGCGGCGATGTCCATGTCGCGCACCGCCATCCAGGACCGCCCGATTGATCCCCGCACCAGGTTCTTGGCGACGATGGCGAAGACCAGGACGAGGACCAGGGCGACAATATAGCGCGCCTCGGCGACGGCGGTCGGGCCGGTAATCATCACCCCGAACATTTCCCGGGGTGGCGCCGAGATCGAGCCCGACGGGTTGTAGTTGTAGAACCATTCGATCTTGTTGAATATCCAGACCAGGAAGAACTGCGCCGCCAGGGTGGAGACCGCGAGATAGAAGCCCTTGATGCGCAGGCTGGGAATGCCGAAGATCAGGCCGACGCCGCCGGCGCACAGGCCGGAGGCGAAGAACACCAGGATGATGTTGAGTTCGGGAAAGGCGGTGGTGATCTTGTAGGTCATGAACGCGCCGACCGCCATGAAGCCGCCGGTGCCGAGCGAGAGCTGTCCTGTGTAGCCGACCAGCAGGTTGAGCCCGAGGGCGGCCATGGTGAATACCAGGATGGGAATCAGCACCGCCTGTAGCCAATATTCGCTTGCGGTCAGGGGGATCACCACGAAGGCGACCACCAGGGCGGCGGCGATGAACCAGCGGTCGAAATTGATCGGAAAGACCGATTGATCGGCGGCGTAAGAGGTCTTGAACTGGCCGGCCTCGCGATAGAACACGGTCGTTATACCCCCTTATGATGATAGGGACCCATTTCACCGGGATTATTTTGCCCGAAGGCAAGGCGCGCTTTGCGCCGTAGTGTCCCCCACTTCAAGCGAAGCGCAACGCGGCATTCGGGCAAAAGAACCCGGCCTCCGGTGGCATGAAACCGGCCATCGGGTGCGTTCCGATGCTTGCCCGATACGAGGTATCGCGCTGCGCACCGCGTCTGCCCGAATGGCCGGTTTGATGCCATGAAATGGGTTCCTATCATCATAAGGGGGTATTACACCCTCTCGATTATGCGCTCGCCGAACAGGCCTTGCGGTCTGAACAGCAGAAACGCCAAGGCCAGCATATAGGCGAACCAGTTTTCGATGGCGCCGCCGACCAGCGGCCCCCAATAGATTTCGGCGATCTTCTCGCCGACCCCGATGATCAAACCGCCGACGATGGCGCCGGGTATCGAGGTGAAGCCGCCGAGGATGAGCACGGGAAGCGCCTTGAGCGCGATCAGCGACAACGAGAACTGGACGCCGCTTTTACTCCCCCACATGATGCCCGCGACCAGCCCGACGAAGCCCGCCACCGACCACACGATGATCCAGATGGTCTTCAGGGGAATTCCCACGGAGAGCGCCGCCTGATGGTCGTCGGCCACGGCGCGCAAGGCGCGTCCGATCCGGGTGTAATGGAAGAATACCGCCAGCACGGCGACCAGCATGGAGCCCGATGCGGCGGCATAGAGGTCGAACTCGTTCAGCAACACGCCGCCGATTTCAAAAGATTCGGAGGGGATGCCCACATCGAGCGGCTTGACGTTGCTGCCCCAGACCATCTCGCCGGAGCCTTCCAGCAGGAAGGCCAGGCCGATGGTCGCCATGAACAGGACGATGCCTTCCTGATTGATCAGATAGCGCAGCATGAAGCGCTCGATGGTGAAGGCGAGCGCCACCATGACGAGGACGGTGAGCCCGAGCGCCGCCCATACCGGAACCCCGCGCTCCATCAGCCCGACCAGGGTGAGGGCGGCGAACAGCACCATGGCTCCTTGCGCGAAGTTGAACACGCCCGACGCCTTGAAGATGAGCACGAAGCCGAGCGCCACCAGGGAATACATGACGCCGGTCAGCAAGCCGCTGACGACCACCTCGGTGAGGAACACCGGGTAGGTCGCCATATCGACGAAGGGGGCGACGAACACGGCGTTGAGCAATTCCATCAGCCGGGCCTGCTTTCGTCATGCGCATCGTCCTCGTCATGGGCGACGCCGAGATAGGCGTCGATTACGGCCTGGTTGCTGCGCACCTCGTCGGGCGTGCCGTCGGCAATTTTGCGGCCGTAGTCGAGCACGGCGACCCGATCGGAAATGTCCATCACCACCCCCATGTCGTGTTCGATCAGGGCGATGGTGGTGCCGAATTCTTCATTAACGTCGAGAATGAAGCGGCACATGTCCTCTTTCTCCTCGACATTCATGCCGGCCATGGGTTCGTCGAGCAGCAGTAGATCGGGCTCGGCGGCCAGCGCCCGGCCCAGCTCGACGCGCTTCTGCAGGCCATAGGGCAGGGTTCCCACCGGGGTTTTGCGGATCGACTGGATTTCGAGAAAGTCGATGACATGCTCGACGAATTCTCGGTGCTCAAGCTCCTCGGCGCGGGCCGGGCCCCAATGGAGCGCCTGCCACAACAGGCCGCGCTTCATCTTGAGCAGACGCCCGGTCATGATGTTATCCAGGGTCGACATGCCGCGGAACAGGGCGATGTTCTGGAAGGTCCGGGCGATGCCCTGAGACGCCGCCTGATGGGGCCGCATGCGGCTCCGGGTCACCCCCTTGTAGGTGATGCTGCCCGATGACGGATGATAGAAGCCGTTGATGACATTGAGCATGGAGCTCTTGCCGGCGCCGTTGGGTCCGATGATGGCCCTGATCTCATGTTCGCGAATTTCAAAGCTGACGTTGTCCAGGGCGGTCACCCCACCGAAGGTCAGGCAGACGTTCTCGACCGTGAGGATCGGCTCGCCGAATGTCTTGGCAAGCGGTGCCTGTGCTTCGGTCAGTGCGGTCACCGCGCTCAACTCGCCAGTTTCATCGGCGCCGGCGTCGTGGACGTGGCCGCCTGGGCGATCACCAGATCGGCCTTCATGGAACCCTTGCGGCCGTCTTCATAAGTCACCTCGGTCTCGATCTCCGCATGGCTGGCGCCGGAATAAAGCGCCTCGATGAGGACGCCGTATTTATCGGCGACGAAGCTTCTGCGCACCTTGCGGGTGCGCGTCAATTCGCCGTCGTCGGCGTCGAGTTCCTTGTGCAGGATGAGGAACCGGTGGATTTGAGAGCCGGCGAGCTGGGCGTCCTTGGCGAGATCGCGATTGACCTCGGCGACCTCGCTCTCGATCAAGTCATAGACCCGGGGGTCGGCGGCGAGTTCGCGGTAGCTGCCATAGGTGATGCCGCGCCGTTCGGCCCAACTGCCGACCGCTTCGAGGTCGATACAGATAAAGGCAACGGCCTCGTCGCGCTGGTCGCCGTAGGCGACGGCCTCGCGGATATGGGGGAAGAACTTGAGCTTGTTCTCGAGATACTTGGGCGCGAACAGCGTGCCGTCGTTGAGCTTGCCGACATCCTTGGCGCGGTCGATGATCTTGAGATGGCCGTCGCTGTCGAAGAAACCCGCGTCGCCGGTGCTATACCAGCCGTCCGCTGTTTTGACTTCGGCGGTGGCTTGCGGATTTTTGTAGTATTCGAGAAAGACGCCCGGACTGCGGAAAACAACCTCGCCCGACTCGGCGATTTTGATATCGACGCCGGGCGACGGCTTGCCTACGGTGTCGGTCTTGACCTCGCCGTCGGGCTGGGCGGTGACGAACACCGAGCCTTCGGTCATGCCGTAGAGCTGTTTAAGGTTCATGCCGAGCGAGCGGTAGAAATCGAAAATATCGGGCCCGATCGCCTCGCCCGCCGTATAGGCCAGGCGGATGCGGCTGAACCCCAGGGTGTTCATCAGCGGCCCGTAAACTAGCACCCGCCCGACGGCGTAGCCCAGGCGGTCGAGCAGGGCCACTGGCTTGCCATCGAGGATGGCCGGGCCGACACGCCGCGCCAGGCTCATGAAAGCCTTGAACATTTTGCGCTTGATCCAGCTCGCGTCCTCCATGCGGATCATCACCTGGGTCAGGATGTTCTCGAAGATGCGCGGCGGCGCGAAGAAAAAGGTCGGGCCGATCTCGCGGATGTCGGCCATCACCGTGGTGGTGCTTTCCGGGCAGCTCACGCAGAACCCGGCGACATAGCTTTGGCCGAGGGAGAACACGTTGTCGCCGACCCAGGCCATGGGCAGATAGGCGACCGTTTCGTCGCTGTCGCACAAGCCGTCCAGCTCGGCCGTGTTGCGCGCCGTGATGATGATGTTGTCGTTGCTCAGCATCACCCCCTTGGGCTCCCCCGTGGTGCCCGAGGTATAGAGCATGATGGCGAGATCGCCGCCGCCGCCCTTGGCCACCTCGGTGTCGAAGAATTCCGGGTGCTCGGCATCATAGGCGCGCCCCGCCGCCTGCAAATCGGCAATGCTTTGCATGAAGGATTGACCGTAGTTGCGCATGCCGCGCTGGTCTTTGTAGATAATTTTCTCAACCGAGGGCTCGCCGGCTTTCTCCCGGATTTCGCGGATTTCAAGCAGCTTGTCGACCTGCTCCTGATCCTCGACCATGGCGAATCGCGCCTCGGCATGGGCCAGCACGAAGGCCAGTTCCTTGGTCATGCTATCTTGATACATGGGCACCGGCACCGCGCCGATGGCCTGGGCGGCGACCATCGACCAATAGAGCTGCGGGCGGTTGTCGCCGATGATCGCCAGCTTGTCGCCGCGCTTGAGCCCGGCGGCGGCCAACCCGCAGGCCAGGGCGCGCACTTCGTCGAGCACTTCGGCCCAGGTCCAGGTCTGCCAGATGCCGAATTCCTTCTCCCGCATGGCCGACCGCGCGCCCCTGAACTTTGCGTTGCTGATCAGCAGCTTGGGAAAGCTGTCGCCCGCGGCGAGGGTCGCCCCGCGTTCGCTCATCGTCCGTCCATGGCGTTAGAGAAATTCAACACGACGCCTCCCAGCCCCAAAATGCGACGCAGGCGCTTATAGCCGCTTCACCGTCGCCACAACACAACAACTGTGGCCTGCTTTGTCAAGCAAGGGCTAGGCGGAGGTCGCGCCTCGGTTAGAAATCAGTCTAGTTATCGAGTTTGCTCTCATTCAAGCTGGCCGCCATATCGTCCAGCAGGGCGACATAGATGCCGTGGCAGAAATCAATTGCCGAATCGTCATTTGACTCCCAACTCGAGGTCCATCTGACCAACGTCGAGTCGCCTTGCGCGGTCAGGCTGACGACCCCGACATAGTTCGAGATTTCGTCAGGCGTGATCGGCGAGGGGCCGTCGTCAATCGAATAACGTATAATCTGATCCGTATCGTTGAGTTCGATCAGGGTCTCGTGGAACACCCCGTTGAGGACACGTTTCGCGCCGGCCTCGGTGCCCGGCAAGTCGCCAACCGCTTCGCAACTGGCAACGACATTTTGTGACCAGGATAAATCATGGAAATCACGGATCGAGTCCCAGACAGACGGGAGCGGCCGGTTGATGACAATGGATTGATCGGTGCTCGGCATATTCTATTTCCTTAAGTGATCATCCCCCCGCGTGCACCCAACATACCCAGATTGCGGCGAATTTCAAACGATGGCGCGATGATCGAAAATTTGAGGCTTTATGAACGTCGCGTCGCGCCCTAATATATTGGATAAGGATCGGCCCTTAGTATCGCGTCGAATTTCACCATCCACCGCAACCCGTTCGGGAGAGTCTTTCAGTGACTTCTGGCATCGATACCCTGAAAACCCGCCGCAGCCTCGAGGTGGGCGGCAAGACCTATGATTATTACAGCCTCGCGGCGGCGGGCGAGCGCCTCGGCGATCTTTCCCGCCTGCCTTATTCGCTCAAGATTCTGTTGGAAAACCTCCTGCGCTTCGAGGACGGCAAGAGCGTCACGGTCGACGATCTGCGCGCCCTCGCCGCCTGGCTACAGGCCGGCCATTCGGACCGCGAGATCGCCTATCGCCCGGCGCGGGTGCTGATGCAGGATTTCACCGGCGTGCCGGCGGTGGTGGATCTCGCCGCCATGTGCGACGCCGTGGTCAGGCTCGGCGGCGAGCCGTCGCGCATCAACCCCATTTCGGCGGCGGATCTGGTGATCGATCATTCGGTCATGGTCGATCACTACGGCAATGCCGGCGCCTTCGCCAAGAATGTCGAGAAGGAGATGGAGCGCAACGGCGAACGCTACGCCTTCCTGCGCTGGGGCCAGAACGCGTTCGACGGCTTCCGCGTGGTGCCGCCGGGCACCGGCATCTGCCATCAGGTCAATCTCGAATATCTCTCCCGGGTGGTGTGGAGCGCTCAAGAAGGCAACGGTCACGGCGACGCCACCCTGGCCTATCCCGACACCCTGGTCGGCACCGACAGCCACACCACCATGGTCAACGGTCTGGCGGTTCTCGGCTGGGGGGTCGGCGGCATCGAGGCGGAGGCCGCCATGCTCGGCCAGCCGGTCTCCATGCTGATCCCCGATGTGGTCGGCTTCAAGCTCTCGGGCAAGCTTCGCGAAGGCGCCACGGCGACCGATCTGGTGCTCACCGTGGTACAGCGCTTGCGCGAACAGGGCGTGGTCGGCAAGTTCGTCGAATTCTTCGGCCCCGGCATCGACAACCTGGCCCTCGCCGATCGCGCGACCATCGCCAACATGGCGCCCGAATACGGCGCGACCTGCGGCTTTTTCCCCATCGATAAGGAGACCATCGCCTATCTTGTGGCCTCGGCGCGGCCGCCCGAGACCGTCGCCCTGGTCGAGGCCTACGCCAAGGCGCAGGGCATGTGGCGCGACGGCGACAGCCCCGATCCGGTGTTCACCGACACCCTAGAACTCGATATCGCCACGGTGGAGCCCTGCATATCGGGACCCAAGCGGCCCCAGGACCGGATCTTGCTGTCCCAGGCCGCGAGCGCCTTCGATACGGGCCTCGCCGGTAACTTCGGCCGCGACGCCGGCGCCGCGCCCCACGGCGCGCCTGTCGCCGGGCGGGACTACAGGATCGACGACGGCGACGTGGTGATCGCCGCCATCACGAGCTGCACCAACACCTCAAACCCCAGCGTCATGATCGCCGCCGGGCTGGTCGCCCGCAACGCCCGGGCCCGGGGGCTTGCAGTCAAGCCCTGGGTCAAGACATCGCTCGCGCCGGGCTCCAAGGTGGTGACCGATTATCTCACCAAGATCGACCTCCAGGACGACCTCGACGCGCTCGGCTTCAATCTGGTGGGCTACGGCTGCACCACCTGCATCGGCAATTCCGGGCCGATCGATCCGGCCTTGTCCGAAGCCATCGCCGAGCATGATGTGATCGCCTGTTCGGTGCTCTCGGGGAATCGCAATTTCGAGGGCCGCATCAGCTCCGATGTGCGCGCCAACTATCTCGCATCGCCGCCCCTGGTGGTGGCCTACGCCATCGCCGGCAGCATGACGGTCGATCTGGCGCGCGACCCCCTGGGCGAGGACGGCGACGGCAAGCCGGTGTATTTGCGCGACATCTGGCCGTCGAACGCCGATGTCAGCGACGCCATCGGCCGGGCGGTGACCCCCGATATGTTTGCCACGCGCTACGCCGACGTCTTCACCGGCGATGCCGCCTGGCAGGCGGTCGACAGCGGCGGCGGCCTGACCTTTGAGTGGGACGAGAACTCAAGTTATATCCAGCACCCGCCCTATTTCGAAGGCATGACCGCCGATTCGCCGGGCGCCGCCGATATCACCGGGGCGCGCCTGCTTGCCCTGCTCGGCGACAGCATCACCACCGATCATATCTCACCGGCCGGCGCCATTGCCGCCGACAGCCCGGCGGGCGCCTATCTCATGGCGCACGGTATCGAGCCCGCCGATTTCAACTCCTACGGTTCGCGGCGCGGCAACCATCAGGTGATGATGCGCGGCACCTTCGGCAATATCCGCCTGCGCAACGAAATGGCGCCCGGCACCACCGGCGGCTGGACGCGGTTCATGCCGAGCGGCGAGCCCATGACCATCTACGACGCGGCCATGGCCTATAAGGCCGCTTCGGTGCCGCTGATTGTTATCGGCGGCAAGCTATACGGCACCGGTTCGTCGCGGGACTGGGCCGCCAAGGGCTCCATCCTGCTCGGCGTCAAGGCGGTGATAACCGAGAGCATCGAGCGCATCCACCGCTCCAACCTGATCGGCATGGGGGTGCTGCCGCTGATCTTCAAGGATGGCGAGACCCGCAAGACCCTCGGCCTCGACGGCAGCGAGAGCTTCGACCTGACCGGCCTCTCGGGCGGCATAACGCCGGGCATGGATGTCGCCTGCGCCATCACCCGCGCCAATGGCGAGCGTGTCGAGACCATGCTTAAATGCCGCATCGATACCGCCGACGAAGTCGCCTACTACGAGCACGGCGGCATCCTGCATTACGTGCTGCGCACCATGGCGAGCTAGGGGCTGGATCAGCTTTCAGCCTTCAGCGATCAGCAAAAGCTATCATTTAGCTGATGGCTGAAAGCTGACGGCCCGCGAAGCGGAAATATCGTCACCGAAACGTGATTGGTGCGCGAGCGGGGGCGCGACGTAGTCTTTTGCGCATGAAAAACATTCTCATCTCGATGATCGCCGGAGCGGTACTTTTTGTCGCTTCAATCTCCTGGGCCGCGTCGGCGTCCCAGCCGACGCTCGTCGAGCTGTTCACGTCGCAGGGCTGCTCGTCCTGTCCGCCGGCGGACGCATATCTCATCGAGCTGGATAAGCGCGATGATGTCATCGCCTTGTCCATGCATATCACCTATTGGGATTACATCGGCTGGAAAGACCCCTTCGCCAGCGAAGCGGTCACCGATCGCCAGCGGGAATATGGGCGGCGCATCGGGCGCGGCCGTATTTACACCCCTGAAATCATCGTCAACGGCCTGCTCGATGCGGTCGGGTCGAGGAAGAGCGCGGTCGATCGCATTATCGACCAGGCCCAGGTGGAGGTGCCCGCCGTGCTCGATATCGCCTTATCGACGACCGCCGACGGGAGCCTGCGGGTTTCCATACCCGGCGGCCATATAAGCGGCACGGCCACGGTGTGGCTGGCCCGGTACGACGATGAGCAAGTCACCCGTATCGAGCGCGGCGAAAACGGCGGCCGGACCCTGCGCTATATCAACGTGGTGCGGGAATTGCGCGAGATCGGCACCTGGACCGGCCAGCCCCTGGACATCGATTTGCCCCTGAGCACGCTGATCGCCGCCAATGGCGACGGCAACGACGGCTGCGTCATCATCGTCCAGAAAGACGGCTTCGGCCAAGTCCTCGGCGCCCGCCGCATGTCCTTCGCGGACGGGGCGACCTAAGCACTTTACTAATTGGCGACAGTATATATTTAAGGGGCTGACCCAGATAACACACTGAGGTGTTATCATGGTCGTTATGAGAAGGAGCCGCCTGAGCAAAGCGAAACAGGATCGCTTGATCGAGTATTTTGTTGCTTGTACGACGGCCCGATGTGCTGCT
>ERZ813253.126-NODE-126-length-30327-cov-7.314139_pt1 | contig 30327 bp, 31 predicted proteins | sample MGYA00520893_ERZ813253 | MGnify/ENA primary metagenome ERZ813253 (study PRJEB31669, sample SAMD00080414) | marine metagenome | biome: oceanic hadal pelagic zone biome; feature: marine hadalpelagic zone; material: sea water | place: Pacific Ocean:Izu-Bonin Trench...
AGGATTGCTGGGTCAGCCTCAGTGATGGCCGCCGGTTGCGCGCCTGCACGAGCCTTGCCGCCGACGGCATGGCTGTGGCGACTGGATTGTGACGGGCCCGCGCGCGCTGGTTGTCGGCGCCGGACCGGCCGGGGTGCACGCCGCCGACCTGCTCGCCCGGAACGGCATGGAAACCATCGTTGTCGATGAGGCTTTGCGCGCGGGGGGGCAAATCTATCGCCGCCCGCCCGCCGGTTTTACCCGGCCCTATAGGGCGCTCTACGGCTTCGAGGCGGCCAAGGCCCAGGCCCTGCATGATGATTTCGAGCGCCTCGAGGGCGCCGTCGATTATCGCCCCGAGACACTCATATGGAACGTCTCGCGGGGCGTTGCCCACAGCTACGGCGAGGCTTCGGGGTACGGCGAAATTCCCTACGACGCGCTGATCATCGCAACCGGCGCCCACGATAGGACGATTCCCTTTCCCGGCTGGACCTTGCCCGGTGTCTTTACCCTGGGCGGCGCTCAGGTGGCGCTCAAATTTCAGGGCTGTGCCATCGGCCGGCGGGTGTTGTTCTGCGGCACCGGGCCGCTGCTCTATCTCATCGCCTATCAATACGCCCTGGCCGGGGCCGGGATCGCCGGGGTGCTGGATTGCGCCCCTCTCGGCGCCAAGCTGCGCAGCCTGAGCGGGCTTGCGGCGGCGGGCGGCGTCATGCTTGCCAAGGGCCTGTTCTATACGGCCGCCCTGCGCGCCCGGGGGATCGCCGTCGTACAGGGCGCGCTGCCCCTGGAAGCTCGCGCCGAGGACGGCCGTCTCGCGGCTTTGCGTTACCGCGACGGCCAAGGCGCCGCGCGCGAAATCGCCTGCGACGGGATCGCCACCGGCTATGGTCTGGCGCCCGACACCAAGCTCGCCGACCTCGCCGGCTGCGCGTTTTACTATCACCCGGCGGCGCGCCATTGGCTGCCGGTGAGCGATGACGACGGGCGCGCCACGGCGGCGGGCGTCTATCTGGCCGGTGACGGCGCCGGTATCGCCGGGGCCGACGCCGCCGAGACACGCGGCGCCCTGGCCGCATACGCCGTCATCGCCGACCGTGGCGGCAGTGTTCCCATGGCCCGGATCGCCGCCCTCAGACGCCGCCTGGCGCGCGCCCGGCGCTTCGCCGCGGCGCTGGATCGGGGCTTCCCCTTCCCCCATGAATTCGCCGCCGCCATGGCGGACGAAACCATTTTATGCCGCTGCGAAGCGATCAGCGCCGGGGTGCTTCGCGCCGCCGTCACCGATCTCGGCGCCACGGAGATGAACCGCGCCAAGGCCTTCAGCCGGGTCGGCATGGGGCGCTGTCAGGGCCGGGTCTGCGCCGCCGCCGCCACCGAGGTTCTCGCCGCCGCCCTTCAAATCGATCCCGAAGCGGTCGGCCGGGGACGGGGGCAGGCGCCCGTGAAACCGATCCCCATGGTGGCGAAGTGAGCGTAACAGACAGCGATGTGGTGATCGTCGGCGGCGGGATCGCGGGCTGCGCCACCGCGCTTTATCTGGCACAGCGCGGCGTCGCCGTGACCCTCTGCGAGAAGGGCCTCGCCGGGGCCATGGCGAGTGGCGTCAATTTCGGCGGGGTTCGACAGCAAGGCCGCCCCCTGGCCGAGCTTCCCCTGGCGCGCCGCTCGCGCGGGCTGTGGCCGCGCCTCGGGGAGATCATCGGCGACACATGCGAATTCATTGCCAGCGGTCATCTCAAGATCGCCCATGACGCCGCCGGCATGGCCGATCTGGCGACCTATGCGGCGGCCGCCTCGGGCCATGGCCTCGATCTGCAACTGCTCGAAGGGGCCGAGATGCGCGGGCGTTTTCCCTGGTTGTCGCCGACCCTGGCCGGCGGCTCCTATTGTGCCGAGGACGGCCAGGCCAACCCGCGCCTGGTTGGTCCCGCCTTCGCCCGCGCCGCGCGCGCCGCCGGCGCCATGATCCGCGAGCAATGCGAGATCATCGAGGCCGATCACGACGGCCGGCGCTTCATCCTGACGGCCGGCGACGGCTCGGTCTTTCGTGCTGCCCGGATGCTCAACTGCGCCGGGGCCTGGGGCGCCGAGCTGGCGGCCCGCTTCGGCGAGACCGTACCGCTCACCGCCAGGGCCCCCCAGATGGTGGTGTCCGAGCCGACGCGCTATTTCATCGAACCGGTGCTTGGGGTCTGCAATGGCGATCTTTATTTGCGGCAGATTTCCCGGGGCAACGTCATATTCGGCGGCGGCTACGGCATCGCCGATACGGGGACCAGCCGCTCTTCGGTGCTGCCGGAAAACACCCATTCGGCCTGCGCCACGGCGATCGGCCTGATCCCCCGCTTGGCGGGTCTGCCGATGATCCGGGTGTGGACCGGCATCGAGGGCTACATTGCCGATGATATTCCGGTTATCGGGCCGAGCCGCACCAGGCCGGGCCTGTTCCATGGCTTCGGGTTTTCGGGCCATGGTTTCCAGCTTGGCCCGGCGATAGGCGAAATCCTCGGCGAACTGCTGACCGACGGTAAAACCGAAACCCCTATCGGGGCTTTCGATATCGGGCGATTCGCGGAGTCAACCGACGCTCCATCGCCATAGTCAGAGGAAAAGACTTCGGGTAAGGTTCAGTTGGGAGAAACCAAAAAAAGACTTTTGGGGAATGGCGGAGACCTTCACGAAGAGCCTCGCCGGTATTGAGCTGCTAGAGGAAATCAATCCCGAGCGCAGGACCGGATTGGAACGGATCGCCCGCTGGCGGCGGTGCCGGGCCAAGGAGCTGGTCTTCGACATGCAAAGCAGCGGCACCGAAGTCTATTTCATTGTCGAGGGCGCCTTACAGGTGGTCAACTACTCGCCCGCCGGGCGCGAAGTTTCCTTCGCCCAGGTGCCGGCGGGTGGCTATATCGGCGAGATGTCGGCCATTGATTCGAAAACCCGCTCGGCGACGGTGGTCGCTGCCGAGGGCACGGTGCTGGCGAGCATTACGGCGAAGGTCTTCAAAGATCTGCTTCTCGACTACCCCAAGATATCCCTGGTGGTGTTGCAGAATCTCGCCGCCATGGTGCGCGCCGCCGACGAACGCATCATGGACCTCAGCACCCTGAGCGCCATCAACCGCGTCCATGCCGAGCTGCTGCGCCTCGCGGTGATCGACGATGACGACGACAACATGGCGATCATCACCCCCATCCTCACCCATAGCGATATCGCGGCCCGCGCCAGCACCACCCGAGAAACCGTTTCGCGGGTGTTGAGCAACCTCGCGCGCATCCGGGTCCTGGAGCGCGAGCAAAAAGCCCTCAAGGTGCTCGACGTGGACCGCCTATCCAATATGATCGAGGCCAGCGAGTAGAAGTAATTACCCGCCCGCGCTTGAATCCCGCGCCCCTCGTCCATACATATATTACTGACCGGTGGCCAATGACGGCGTCGGTTGCGGGTCCGCCGGTATTCGGGGAACCGCTTGATATTAAATTTCATATCGCTTCTGAAGGAGGATATTGATATGCGTAGCTATGACCTCTCCCCCCTGTTCCGTTCGACCATCGGTTTCGACCGCTGGGCCGATCTTTTCGAAGCCGCCAACCGGGTCAACCCGTCGGCCTCGACATTCCCCCCCTATAACATCGAGAAGCGCGGTGACGACGCCTACCGCATTACCATGGCGGTCGCCGGTTTCGCTGAGTCCGATATCGATGTGACCGTTCAGGAAAACCTGCTGGTGATCTCGGGCAAGCTGGAAGACGGCAAGGACTCGGCCAGTAACTATCTCCATCGCGGCATCGCGGCTCGCGTCTTCGAGCGGCGGTTCAACCTGGCGGAACATGTCATCGTCGCCGACGCGCGGCTGATCAACGGTCTGCTGGAGGTTGATCTGGTGCGCGAGGTTCCCGAAGCCAAGAAGCCGCGCCGGATCGAAATTAAGACGGTCGTCGGCGGCAAGACCATCGAAAACAAGAAGGCCGCCTAACGCCTTCTAATCCAAACCAAGGTTGAAGGGGCGTCTGTTACGCGGGCGCCCCTTATTCATGTTATCGTTTATTGCGGCGCCGTTGAACTGCGTTGCGACAAGCCGGGCGCATTTTGATATTATCTAAAATATCAAGCCGCTACCGGATAGGTCTCATGAGCGAAAACGAGTATACCGACCGTTTCGAGCGCGCCTTTAACCAGCGCATCCCGAGCGCCATAGCGCATACCTTCACCGACGAGCAGCGCAGCGCCATCCGGACCGCTTTCGGCGGCGAAAGATGGGACGGCCATAGGATCGACCTGCGCGGTGTTGTCCCGATTTTTCGCTGGTACTTTGCCTTCGTCGCTGGTTCCGACAACCGCCGGAAACGCCGTCTCGCCCTGGACGACGACAAGCCCAAACCCAGCTTCCTCGGCCGCATCGTCGGCACAGTGACCGTCCTGGTGGTGCTGGCGTTGCTGGCGGTGCTGCTGTTCTCCTAGGGGATAGAATCCAACATATGGCGCCCCTACGGTCCGGGATATCGATTCTACCTGAACGGAAGCTCCATAGGGTCTATAATGGGGCGATAAATAAGTTCCGATGATTGCGTGGCTGTCATGTTTTTGAAATCCGAACGTCAAGGTCAGCCCTCGAAGGCGCTCGCTGAAGAGATGCGGGGCATGGGGCCCGAGTCGACCTTCATCAGCGTCGACACGAAAGTCTGTGGCGATCTCACCGGGGTCGGCGAGGTGCATATCGACGGCGAAGTCGGCGGCGATGTCTATGGCCATAGCGTCTACGTCGGGCCTGAGGGCGTCGTCATGGGCGATATATCCGCGCAATATGCCGATATTGCCGGCACCGTCCATGGGCGCATCGAAGCGCGCTCGGTGTCAGTGGCGAGAGGCGCCTCGGTCGATGGCACGATCACGCACAATGAAATCGACATCGAGCCGGGCGCCAAGCTCGAAAGCCGGCGCCCATGGCGTCCGCCGAGCTATTTCGATAAAGACTCCCATGGCTAGAAAGCCCGCTTGGAACGCCGGCGGCGGCCGGTTTAGCCGAAGCCATTAAGGATAGTGGAGAAAAGGAAAGAATCGGTGTTTAATAGGCTCAATCTCGCGCGGCGCCTGTCGCGCTGACGAATTCATGTTCGACCTGTAGGGAGAAGGCCATGTTTGGTAAGGAAAAGGACGGTGCGGATCAAGCCGGTTCGGGCGCCACGGACCATGCGGCAGATACGCGCAAATCGAATTCTCAATCGAGCGCCGCGCCATCGATCATCAGCGCCGACATGAAAGTGGTCGGCGATCTGCAATCGGGCGGCGATATTCAGATCGAAGGCAGCGTCGAGGGCGACATCAAAAGCCGCACGGTCACAATCGGCGAAAAAGCCCACATTAACGGGTCGGTCAATGCCGATACGACGAATATCCTTGGCCGCATCAACGGTGAAATTAACGCTTCCGTGGTGCGCATCGCCAAGAGCGCCAATGTCCAGGGCGACATCATTTACCAGACCCTGTCCATCGAGGACGGCGCGGTGATCGATGGTAAGATCAAGCGCAAGGATTCGGCGGGCACCAAAAGCGACGCCGCGCCGAAGTCCGCGGCCAGCGGGTCAACGGCCGACGCCAACGTCGCCTCCATCAAGCCTTCCGTGGCCAGCGGCGACGGCAAATCCTCGGATGCCGTATCGGCGTCGTCGTCGGGCGCACCGGGCGGCGGTAAACCTCTGGCGCGGTGATCCTCCTGCCCTGTTGAGTCACTGGCGGGCGGCTTGCTATGCGCTAAGCCGCTTCCGCCGGTGGATTAGTCGAGCGGCATTTTCAATTCATTCTCGAAGATCGGCATGATGCCGGGCGAAGCCCGGTCTATCGGTTCCGATAGACTGGTCACGGCGTTTTGGTCCCCTGGCATCACTGGCGATGGATCCACCAGGAATTCTCGTTCAAGGAGTAAAAGGGGCGGTAGTGGCGGATCGTGTCGGCGGTAACGATCTGTTTTAGCTGATTGTCGAGTATCCAGGCCACACCCTCCACATAGACCACCAGAATCGCATGGGCGATCTTGAGATTGAGGTCCTGGACCACGATGATGCGCATATGGGCATTGTCCCAGCCGAGGGCGCGCAGCGAGGTGAACTTGGCGATGGCGTAATCCTCGCAGTCGCCGTCACGGTCGAAGAACTGCTTCGGCGTCGCCCAATAGTCCTTTAAATTGTAGTTGCGCTTGTCGGTGATATAGAGCGCCTCGTTCATATAGCGGTTGATGCGGTCGAGCTGTTCCAGGGGTGGGGCGTCGGCCAGTTTCTCGACAAATTCACCCCAATAGGCTTGGTTGCATTGGGTCGAATCAGCAAGATTGCAGCTTCCTCCAGGCAACCCGGCATCCTCGAAATAACGTTCAAGAACCCCGGTCCATTTGGGAAACGGCTTGAGATTAGTCGAGCTTCTCTCGCTGGTGCCGAACAGATTCGGATAAACCGGTATGGTCGCCGCCGAGGCCCCGCCAGCCTGGACGAGACCGCATAAGACAAACAAAACCACGGCCGGAGCGAGGCCGGACAGACGGGGCAATGAATTTACCTTACGCGTTCGAGTCACTGTGTCACCGAATGTTCTTGTTTAGATAAACCGTATGCGATTGTGATCTTCGAGCACTTAAATATTAATTAACCGATGAGTTTCTACTATTCGGATGATCGTCAAGAAGTAAAGGCCAATAGGGGGATCCGGATTGCGCCGGGCTTCATTACCTGCGTGATTCTTTGGTACATACATGGTTAACGCAATGTATAGTAACGTCTGACGCTAGTGGTTCCCACTTAACGCTTGAGTCCCCCAAGAACCTATGGCCTGCCTGGGGTATTGCCCCTTTTGGACGGTACCAAATGTTAGATTCCATCCACTAGTGGATAGAATCTAACATATGGCACCCATACGATCCCCAATCGCGGTTTCTCGGCAGGCGAGCGCCCGCCGACCATGCCTTGGCATCGTCAAGGGAGCTCAACGCCTCGAGAATCCGCGAGTGGGGACCCACAGGGCGGCGTCCCAAGCCCGCCGGACGCGTTGCCCGATGCTTGTGATGCGCAGGCATCACCGCGCATCGGTCGCCTTTCCGGGCGAACTTGGGACACCGTCGTAGGGGCGCCATTTGTTGGATTCCATCCACTAGAGGACATGACCTTGTCTGATTTACCAGAAACACCAACATCTTCCGCCACGGCCAGCGTCGGCGCAAAGGCCGACTCGGGCGTGTCGCGGACGGTACTCTTGGCGGGCGCCGGTCTTGCCGCGATCACCATCATCGGCGTCATCCTGGTCTTCATGTTCGTCTCCGATCAGCGGGAACGCGACCTGCAATCCTGGCAAACCCGCATGGGCATCGTCGCCGACAGCCGGTTCGCGGCGATAAACGGCTGGCTCGAGGCGCAATTCGGTGAGATGCGCGGTCTGGCCGAGAATGCGTCTCTGCAGCTTTATCTCACTGAGCTCTCTCTGTTTTCGGGAGACGAATCGCAAGTCATGGACGAGCCGGCCCAGCGCACATACCTGCGCAACCTGCTGGTCTCAACCGCCAATCGCGGCGGCTTTACGGCGCCTACACTGGGCCCCGAGATCAATGCCAATGTGGAGCGCATCGGCGTTGCCGGCATCGCCATCGTCGACAATGATGCAAAGATCATCGTGGCGTCGCTCGGCATGCCGACCATCGAGGGCGACTTGGCGACGATCGTCCTGGAGAGCCGGGGAAAGCGCGCACTGTACGACCTGCATATCGGCGCCGGCGGCCGGCCGGCCATGGGCTTCCTCTCGCCGATCTTCGCCTTGCAATCGGATGGCTCGCCGAGCAGCCAGATCGGCATGGTGGTCGGCATCAAGGAAGTCGACGAGGAGCTTTATCCTCTGCTCGTACAGCCCGGAGCGGTTTCCAGCAGCGCCGAGACGGTGATCCTGCGCGCCACCGAAGCCAGCATCGAATATCTCTCGCCCCTGATCGATGGCGGCGCGCCGATGTCGCGCGCCCTGGCCCGCAATACGCCCAACCTCGCCGCCGCCTTCGCCATTGATCAGCCCGGCGGCTTTGCCCTTCGCCGCGACTATCAGAACGTCGAGGTGCTGACCATCGGTCGGCCCTTCACCTCGGCGCCCTGGACGCTGATGTACAAGATCGACAGCGCCGAAGCGCTCGCCGAGACCGACAGCCGCCTGGGCACAATGCTCACGGTCTTCCTGCTGATCATCGCGGCGGTCGCCGTCTCCTTGATCGCGACCTGGCGGCATGGCTCGTCCCTGAGATCAAAACTGGCGGCGGCCCAGGCCAGCGAACTGGCCCGGAAGTTCGGCCAACAGCGTGATTTCCTGGAGCTGGTGACCGACAGCCAGAGAAGCGCCATGGCGATCATCGACGGCGACGGCCGCTATCTCTGGGTCAATCGGCAATCAGCCGAAAACAACGACATGATCGCCGCGGACGTGCCCGGCAAAGCCCTCGACGCCGTGGTCGGGGCGGCGAACGCCAAGCCGGTGTTGCGCAACATCCGCGATGTCCTCGACAGCGGGGTTCCCGAGGTGGTGACCCACAGTCAGAAAACCGACACTGAAACCCGGACCTTCACGTCTGAATTCATCCCGCTCGAGGCCAGCGATGAATTGCCGGAACGGGTACTGGTGGTTACCGAAGACGTCTCCGATGTGTTTCGCGAACAGCTCAGGCGCGAGCGCATCATGGGCCAGTTGGTCAACACTCTGGTCGGCGTGGTCGATCGGCGCGATCCCAATTCGGCCGACCATTCGTCCTGGGTCGCGGTTGTGGCGCATGCCATCGCCGTGGAGATGGAACTCGACGATATCGACGCCCGTAGCGTCGAGATTACCGGGCGGGTGATGAGCCTGGGCAAGATCACCGTTCCCGAGAGCATTCTGACCAAAACCGAGCCCCTAACGGAAGAAGAATTCAAACTGGTGCGCGGCGCCATCGGCGTCAGCGCCGAGCTGCTCGAAGGAGTCGAGTTCGACGGCCCGGTCGTCGTCACCCTTCGCGAGCTTCATGAGAACGGCGGCGACAATGTCTTCACGGCGGACGAATTGCTGCTGACCACGCGCATCGTCGCCGTTGCCAATGTCTTCGTCGCCCTGGTCAGCCCGCGCTCCTATCGTGAGGGAATGACGTTCGACGGGGCGATCGATACCCTGCTTCAGCATAAGGAAATCCCCGACACGCGCCGCGTCGTCCTGTCGCTCGCCAATTTCCTCGATAACCGTGGCGGGCGCGACAAACTCGGCGGCATCGGTAAGCAACCGCCGTCCATGCCCTGATGAAACTGCCCATGTTCGGCGGTATCAAGAGTCTCTGGCGGACGCTGCAGGGGCAAAAACCCCGGGTTCCCGAAGGCCATCGCATCTATGCGATCGGCGATATTCACGGCCGCCTCGATCTGCTGAATGCGCTGCATGCCATCATCGCCGAGGATGCCGCCCATGCCCCCGATCGATCCAAGACGATTGTCTATCTCGGCGACTATATCGACCGCGGGCTCGAGAGCCGTGGGGTCATCGAGCGCTTGATCAACGGGTCGCTAGAGGATGTGGAGCCGATCTATCTGCTGGGTAATCACGAGGCCACCATGTTGGATTTCCTCGATGACCACAGGGCCGGCGGAAGCTGGTTCCAATTCGGCGGCGACGCAACGCTCTACAGCTATGCCGTCCCGCTCACCGGCCCGCTCAGCGATCAGAGAACCTTGATCGAGGCCCAACTCAATCTGCGCGAGAACTTGCCCGAGACACACCTCGCCTTCCTGCGCGGCCTGCGGACTCATTACCGGACCGGCGATTATTTTTTCGTCCATGCGGGCATCCGGCCGGGCGTTGCCATCGAAAAGCAGACGACCCAGGATTTGATCTGGATCCGCGAAGAATTTCTCGATTCGACCACCAACCATGGCGTCATGGTGGTGCATGGCCATTCGATCAGCCTGCGGGTCGAGGAGCTGCCCAACCGCATCAATATCGACACCGGCGCCTATGCCAGTAACGTCCTGACTTGCCTGGTCTTGGAAGGCGAAGACCACTGGTTGCTGCAGACGGCGTGACCTCGTCTTGAAGACGCCTATCGCCGCAAGGTGATCGGTTAAGACTACTCGCCGGGAAGCGCCGCCGGGTTCTCGCTCAGCATGCGCAGGAAGCCGATGATATTGGCCCGGTCCACGGGCTTCTTGAGCCCGGCGAAGCTCATCTTGGTGCCCGGCGCGAAGACCTTGGGCTTTTTGAGGAACGCGTCGAGCGCTTCATAGCTCCAATCGCCGTCCACCGCCGAGAGGCCCGCTGAAAAGGAAAAACCCTCACGGGACGCCACATCGGCGCCGACCACATCCCACAGGTTCGGCCCGATCTTGTTGGGGCCGCCCTGGGCGAGGTCGTGACAGCTTGCGCAGCGCTTCAGGAGCTTCTTGCCGGCATCCAGATCGGCCGTGGCGATGAGGGCGAGCACCGACGGCCCAGAGTCCTCGGTGATGGGCTCCTCGGTCACCGCCGCCATGGCGGTCACCGGATAAACCGTCATTTCAAGCGCGCTTTTATGCAACATCTCATCGACGCCGACATTGATCGCCATGAACACCAAGCCCGCGACGAGGACCGATGCGACCAGCTTATTGAATTCCATCGCTGATACCCTGAAGAGCCTGTTAGTTGATAGAGATGCAGACGGGCAGATTAGCTATTTCTCACAGCCCTGTCCAACCCCGGATACTGTATAAGAACCAGCAAATGACTGCTCAACCTGACTCAACGCCGCAAAATCCGGTCATCCTGATCCCAGCGCGGCTCGCCTCGACGCGGTTGCCCAACAAGCCGCTCGCCGAGATCGCCGGTGAGCCGATGATTGTTCATGTCTGGCGCCGTGCCCGGGAAGCCGACCTCGGCCCGGTCTATGTGGCCTGCGGCGATACGGCCATCGCCGAGGCGATCGAGGCGGCGGGCGGTAACGCGGTGATGACCGATCCTGACCATCCGTCCGGCTCGGATCGCATCTTCGAGGCCTTGCAAACCGTGGATCCAGGAGGCTCGTTCGACGCGGTCATCAATATCCAGGGTGATTCACCGACAATGGATGCGAGCCTGCCGCGCGCCGCCATGGCCGCGCTTAGCCACCGGCATGTGGACATCGCCACCATCGCCTGCCCGATCACCGGCGACGCCGAACGCCATGATCCCAACCTGGTCAAGGCGGTGGTCTCGGCGGCGCCGGGAGCGGCGAGCGGCCGGGCGCTCTATTTCACCCGCGCTGCGGCGCCCGGCGGCGAGGGCCCGCTCTATCACCATGAAGGGCTCTATGTGTATCGCCGCGCCGCCCTGGAGCGATTCGTCGCCCTGCCGCAAAGCCCGCTCGAGATTCGCGAGCGGCTGGAGCAGTTGCGCGCCCTAGAAGACGGCATGCATATCGAGGTGGTGTTCGTTGACAGCCTCCCGCTTGGCGTCAATACTCCCGCCGAACTTGAACTGGCGCGCGCCGCTCTCGGCGCTGATATGACATGACCCAGAACAATCGCATCGCTTTTCAGGGCCTCGCCGGGGCCTATTCCCATCTCGCCTGTACCGAGGCCTATCCCGCCATGGAGCCGCTGCCCTGCGTCAGCTTCGATGCGGCCTTCGAGGCGGTGGAGAACGGCGCGGCGCGGCTCGCCATGATTCCCATCGAGAACTCCGTCGCCGGCAGGGTCGCCGATATCCATCACCTGCTGCCCGACTCAGAGCTGCATATTATCGCCGAGCATTTCCAGCGCGTGACTCATCAGCTTCTCGGCCTCAAAGGGGCGGCCATCGGCGACCTCAAGACGGTCCATTCCCATATCCACGCCCTGCCGCAATGCCGCAAGCTGATCCAGGAACTCGGCCTCGAGCCGCGGGTCCATGCCGATACGGCGGGGGCGGCGGCCGAGCTCGCGGCGAGCGGCGATGCCACCGCCGCGGTGATCGCATCGTCCCTGGCGGCCGAGACCTACGGCCTCGAAATTCTGCGCTCGGGCGTCGAGGACACCGACAACAACACCACCCGCTTCATCGTCATGGCGAAGGAACCGGCCGACCCGGCGCCCGGCGACGGGCCGGTGATGACGACCTTCGTTTTCCGCGTGCGCAACGTATCGGCGGCGCTCTATAAGGCGCTCGGCGGGTTCGCCACCAACGGCGTCAATATGGTCAAGCTCGAGTCCTACATGACCGACGGCACTTTCATGGCGACGCAATTCTATGCCGATATCGAAGGCCACCCCTCGGATGAACCCGTGCGCCTGGCGCTTGAAGAACTCGGCTTCTTCACCCGCACGGTCAAGGTGCTCGGCATCTACCCGGCCCATCCGTTCCGCTTCAAGGATTAAGCCAGTCATCCACCAGGCGGCGTGAGATCGAGGTTTGTCGGGGCAGGCGCATGTGCTTGTTGGGATTGCGCAATTCGTCGCGGTGGAACCAGCGAGCGTCGTCGAGTTCATCGCTTTGCAGGGTGATCTCGGTACTTGTGGCGGTGGCGTAGAAGCCCAGCATGAGGGAGCCCGGGAACGGCCAGGGCTGGGACGAGTGATAGCGCACATCGCGCACCGTAATGCCGGCTTCTTCCCATATTTCACGGGCCACGGCCTCCTCCAGGGACTCGCCCGGCTCGACGAATCCGGCGAGGGTCGAATAGAGCCCCTCGGGCCATTCCCCCTGGCGGCCCATGAGGCAGCGGTCGCCGTCGGCCACCAGCATGATCACCGCCGGGTCGGTGCGCGGGAAATGATCGACGCCGCAGTCTTGATTGCCGCAGCGGCGCAAATGCCCGGCGTCGCGGATATGGCTGGCGCTTCCGCAGACGCCGCAGAAGCGATGGCGCCGGTGCCAATAGATCAGGCCCCGCGCCTGGGCCATGAGGGACGCCTCGGGCGCCGCCATCAGCCCGCCGAAGTCCCTGAGATCGCGAAACACGCCGAACTCCGCGAGCGTCCCCTGGCTCGGGTCGTCGGCGAGGCCGGAGAGATCGACAGCGAAGGTGGCGATGTCGCCATCCAGGCCGAGCAGCGCCAGGATGGCGTCGTCGGGAATGATCCGCTCGATGGTCTCGCCATCCAGATAAGCCGCGCGCGGCGACTCGTCCCCGGCGATCAGACAAAGACCGCGCCACAGGGCGACGTAGCGGGATTGGGGGTTGGCGCGATGGGCGGCGACCCAGCTCTCATCGCTGCGCAGGGGGCCTACGCGGTCGAGTTCGCCGCCGGCGAAGACGTTATTGCGTGACATGGCGAAACTTTACACCAACCGTGGCGGGATAGCTGATATATTGCCCCCGGAAGGCTGGCGGCGGACGGAGCGCTCGCCAATCCGGTCAGGTCCGGAAGGAAGCAGCCGCAACGAGATTGTCCCGGGTCGCTGTCCAGTCTTCCACCCGTTTCCACCCCGCTCCATTAGGGCCCAAGGATATGAGCTCCGAGGATAGGCCATACCGGGTTCTGGCCCGCAAATACCGCCCGGCGGCGTTCTCGGAACTGATCGGTCAGGAGGCGCTGGTGCGTACCCTGACCAACGCCATCGAGGGTGGACGCCTGGCCCACGCCTATCTGTTCACCGGCGTTCGCGGGGTCGGCAAGACGACCACGGCGCGCATCCTCGCCCGGGCGCTCAATTGCGTCGGGCCTGACGGCCAGGGTGGACCGACCATCAGCCCCTGCGGCGAATGCGAGCCCTGCACGGCGATTGCCGAGGACCGCCATGTGGATGTCATCGAAATGGACGCGGCAAGCCGTACCGGGGTCGCCGACATTCGCGAGCTGATCGACGGCGTGCGCTACCGTCCGGTGTCGGCGCGCAACAAGATCTATATCATCGACGAAGTTCACATGCTGTCCACGGGCGCCTTCAACGCCCTGCTCAAGACCCTGGAAGAGCCGCCGGAGAACGTCGTCTTCATCTTCGCCACCACCGAAATCCGTAAAGTCCCGATGACCGTGCTGTCGCGTTGCCAGCGGTTCGATCTGCGCCGGGTCGAGGCCGAGGTCCTGGCCGCCCATCTCGCCGCCATCGTCAAGCTTGAAGAGGTTCAGGCGTCGCCGGCGGCCCTGGCGCTGATCGCGCGCGCCGCCGACGGCTCCGTGCGCGACGGCCTGTCGATTCTCGATCAGGCGATTGCCCATTGCGGCGGCGCGATCGAGGAGGAGGCTCTTGGCGCCATGCTCGGCCTCGCTGACCGGGTGAAGCTGTTCGATTTGTTCGAGGCGCTCATGGGTGGCGATATCGCTGGGGCCCTGGCGGAATTGTCCCGCCAATACGCCGCCGGGGTCGATCCCATCATGGTGCTGGCCGATCTGCTCGAGCTGACCCATTGGCTGACCCGCATCAAGGTCACCCCCGAGGCCGCCGACGCCATCGCGGTTGCCGAGGCCGAACGCCGCCGGGGCGGTGATCTCGCCGAGCGGCTGTCGATGCCTGTATTGACCCGCTGCTGGCAAATGCTGCTCAAGGCCCTGGGCGAGGCGCGCGCCGCGCCGAACAGCCTGGCGGCGGCGGAAATGGCCCTGGTGCGCATCGCCTATGTGTCCGATCTGCCGACCCCCGCCGATCTGGTCAAACGCTTAAACGATGACGGGGATAGGCCCGCCGTTGATCCCGCAACCCAGTCCCCGCCCCAAAAATCGACCGAGGCAGCGCCGTCCGCTGCGCCACAATCAACCTCGGGGCCGCAAACCGCGCTCGCCCCGGCGGCGCAATCGGAGCCGGTCGCGCCCGAACCCAGCGAACCGGTCGCGGCGCTGAGCGGCCCGCAAAGCTTTGCGGACGTCGTCGCCCTGGTCGAGGAGAACCGGGAAATGCTTATGCTGTCGGACCTGCGCGCTTGCGTCCGTCTCGTCGAATTCGCCCCCGGCCGGATCGAAATTCACCCCCTGGACGGAGCCTCCAAGACCCTCGCCAACGACCTCGGCGAGAAACTCAGTGGCTGGACCGGCGAGCGCTGGATCGTCACCGTATCCAGCGAGGCCGGCGCGCCGACCCTAGACGAGGCTGCGGCCACGCTCCGCGCCCGGCGCATCGAGGAGGCCTCCAGCCACCCCCTGGTCGCCGCCGCTCTGGAAACCTTCACCGGTTCCGAGATCACCGATGTGCGGGACCGCCCGACAACAAATGACCTAAAAAAAGACGATGGAGATGAAACCGAATGACCAACCTCGGCAAGATGATGAAGCAGGCCCAGGAGATGCAATCCAAGATGGCCGCCATGCAGGAGAAACTCGAGGCCGTCGAGATAGAGGGCGCTTCCGGCGGCGGGATGGTCACCGCCATCCTGAACGGCAAGGGCGCGTTGCGCCGGCTCAAGATCGATCCCGGCCTGGTCGATCCGTCCGATGTCGAGGTGCTGGAAGACCTGGTTATCGCCGCCGTTAATGACGCCAAAAATAAGGTCGAGGCCTACGCCGCCGAGCAGATGAAGGAAGTGACCGGCGGGTTGCAATTGCCGCCCGGCCTCAGCTTGCCGTTTTGATTGAGCCGTCAGCCGTCAGCCAGCATGGACCCGTACCCATGCTGATCGCTGAAAGCTGATTGCTGAAAGCTTCTCACCTTGGCTTCTCCCGAAATCGACCGTCTTATCGCGCAGCTTGCCAAGCTGCCGGGGCTGGGGCCGCGATCGTCCCGGCGCGTCGCACTGCATCTGCTGAAGCGCCGGGCGGTGGCGCTCGATCCGCTGATCGCGGCCTTGACCCAGGCAGCCGATCGGGTGCGGCCCTGCGGGGTCTGCGGCAATCTCGACACGGCGGACCCCTGCGCCCTGTGCGGCGATTCGCGCCGCGACGAGCGCATGATTTGCGTTGTCGAGGATGTCGCCGATCTCTGGGCTCTGGAACGCGGCGCTGCCTATCGCGGGCGCTATCATGTGCTCGGCGGCGTGCTGTCGGCGCTCGATGGCACGGGGCCCGAGGACCTGCAAATCGCCGCCCTGGTCGAGCGCGCCCGCGCAGGTGCGGTCGAGGAAGTGATCCTTGCCACCTCCGCCACCGTCGACGGCCAGACCACCGCCCATTACATCACCGACCGCCTCGCCGATTGCAATGTGGTGATCACCCATCTCGCCCATGGCGTGCCCATGGGCGGCGAGCTTGAATATCTCGACGACGGCACCCTCGCCGCCGCCCTCAAGGCGCGCCGACCGCTTTAAGAAGCTGTCAGCTTTCAGCTGTCAGCTTTCAGCTGTCAGCTTTCAGCTTTCAGCTTTCAGCTTTCAGCAATCAGCACGAGATCATACTGACTTACGGCTTACGGCTTACGGCTTACGGCTTACGGCTGATCGCTGACGGCTATCCCTAGTCTTCGAGTTCGGCGGCGGGGCTTTCCGGCTCTCCGAGCTGGACTTCTTCGATGCGTTCGGCGCGGCGGGTGATTTTCTGGCTCGATGTCTTGATCAACTCTATATCGCGGCCCGCCTGAGAGAAGTGCTTTTGCAGGCTCTCGACCCGGTCGTCGAGGCGAATGACATCCTCGATCAGGGTGAGCACCTCTTTTTGGATGACCCCGGCCTGCTCGCGCATGCTGGCGTCCTTGAGCACCGCGCGGATGGTGTTGAGGACGGCCATCAGGGTGGTCGGTGAAACAATCCACACCCTTGCCTTGTGCGAACGCTCCACCACGTCGGTGAAATTGGCGTGCAGCTCCGCATAGACCGCCTCGCTGGGCAGGAACAGGAATGCCGATTCGGCGGTCTCGCCGGGAATGATGTATTTCCCAGCTATATCGTTGATATGTTTGAGCATATCCGCCTTGAACGCGCGCGTGGCCAGAGTCTTGTCGCCGTCGTTTTCGGCGTTGCGCAGGGCGCTGTAGCTTTCCAGGGGAAACTTGGCGTCGATGACGATGGCGCCGGGCGGATTGGGCAGGGTCAGCAGGCAATCGGCGCGGCTGTTGTTGCCCAGGGTCACCTGGAAGCTGTAGGCCGACGGCGGAAGGGCGTTGACCACCAGATCGTTGAGCTGGATTTCCCCGAAGGCGCCGCGCGCCTGTTTGTTCGACAACACATCCTGGAGCGACACCACTTGGCTGCTCAACTCGGCGATATTCTTCTGGGCCGCGTCGATCTTGGCCAGCCGTTCGCGTAGATCGATCATGGTCTTGCCGGTTTTCTCCGACGACGCCTCCAGGCTCTCGCCGAGGCGTTTGGAAACCGCGTCGAGACGGTCGTTAAGGGTCTTGGTCAATTGGTTCTGGCTTGCGGCATTGGCTTCGCTGATCGCGGCGAGGCGGCCGGCCAGGTCGTGCTGGCCGGCGGTGAGGACCTCGGCCATGCGAACGATTTCACTGTTGGCCGCCTCGCTATCGGCGCGCAAGCCGCGGTTCCGGCTGAGGACGATGACAGCGACCACGGCGACCGCCGCCAGAGCAATGGTAATTATAATAAGGGTCGAATCCATGGCATTAGGATACCACGCCGGTTGCCAGGGAACACCCGTGACGATAGGTTGCGCGCCATGGCCCTGCTGCCCATCATCATCGCCCCGGACCGGCGACTCAAATTGCGTTCCGCGCCTGTCGGCGAGGTCGATGACGCGGTGCGCCGCCTGATGGACGATATGCTGGAAACCATGCATGCCGCACCCGGCATCGGGCTGTCGGCCGTCCAGGTCGGGGTCACCAAGCGGATCATCGTGCTCGACGTTTCGGCGGGCGAAGGCGAATCCCATCTGCTCCGTCTGGTCGATCCCGAGATCACCTGGTATTCGTCCGAGACCGAGAAATTCGAAGAGGGCTGCCTGTCCTTCCCCGAGCACTTCGGCGACATCATCCGCCCCACGGCGGTCAAGGCGCGCTTTACGGACGAGAATAACCGGCCCGCGGAGATCGAGACTTCGGGGCTGCTGGCGCGCTGTATCCAACATGAAATTGACCATCTCGACGGGGTGCTCATGGTCGATCATCTGTCGGCGCTGCGGCGCGGCATGATCCTTCGCAAGCTGACCAAGCTGCGCAAGGCCGAAGACCTTAAGAGCGCCTGACATGGCGATCCTGCGCCTCGCCTTCATGGGGACCTCGGACTTCGCGACGCCGACCCTGCGGGCGCTCATCGAAGCCGGCCACGACATCGCCGCCGTCTACACCCAGCCGCCGCGCCTCGCGGGGCGAGGCATGAAGGTGCTGCCCTCAGCCGTCGATGACGCGGCGAAGGCTCTCGGCCTCGCGGTGCGAACCCCGGCAAGCCTCAAGGACGGCGACGCCCAGGTGGAGTTCAAGGCGCTCAGCCTGGACGCCTGCGTGGTGGTCGCCTATGGCCTGATCCTCCCCGCCGTAATATTGCAGGCCCCGCGCCTGGGGTGCATTAATCTGCATCCCTCCCTGCTGCCCCGCTGGCGCGGCCCGGCGCCGATTCAGCGCGCCATCGAGGCCGGCGACGAAGAGACCGGCGTCGCGGTCATCGCCATGGACGAGGGCGTCGACAGCGGGCCCATCCTGTTGTGTAAACGCCTGCCCATACCCGCCGACGCGACCTCCGGATCGCTCCACGAGAGTCTCGCCGACGAGGGCGCCCGGGCGGTGGTCGAGACCTTGCAGGAGAGCTTCACACCGACCCCACAGAGCGAGCAGGGGATAACCCACGCGGCCAAGTTCAAGCCTGGCGAGGAGACCCTCGACTGGAATCGCCCGGCGGACGAGCTGGAACGGAAAATCCGCGCTTTCAGCCCGCGGCCCGGCGCGCGCTTTAAGGCGGGCGGCGAGGATGTGAAGGTGTTCGCCGCCAGGCTTGGCGAGGGGTCCGGCCGGCCCGGTGAGCTGCTGTCAAAAAAGAGCCTGACCGTGGCTTGCGGCGAGGGCGCCCTCTGCTTGACCCGCGTGCAGCGCCCGGGCCGCGCGGCGACCGACGGAGCGGCCTATGTGAACGGTGCGCGCCTGGTGCCCGGCAGCCTGCTGAGCTGATCATGGCGCGCTATAAGCTCACGCTCGAATATGACGGCCGGGGCTTCGTCGGCTGGCAGCGCCAGGACAACGGGCCGTCGATCCAGCAGGCCCTGGAGACCGCCATCGAGCGCTTCAGTGGCGAGAGCGTTGCGGTGACCGGGGCCGGGCGAACCGACGCCGGGGTTCACGCCCTCGGACAGGTCGCGCATTTCGATCTTGCCGCCGCGCGCGACGCTGACGAGGTTTTCGGAGCGCTCAACCATCATCTCAAACCGGCGGCCATCGCCGTGCTGTCCGCCGAGGCGGTCGGGGGCGATTTCCACGCCCGCTTCTCGGCCACCGACCGGCGCTACCGCTATCGCATCGTCAATCGTCACGCGCCGCTCACGCTCGATGCCGGGCGCGCCTGGTGGGTGCCGACGATGCTCGATGCCGAGGCCATGGACGCGGCGGCCCAGGGCCTGGTCGGGCGCCATGATTTCACCAGTTTCCGGGCCACTCAGTGCCAGGCCAAATCGCCGCTCAAGACCCTGGATATGCTGACCGTGACGCGCCATGGCGACGACATCGAGATCATGGCGGGCGCTCGCTCGTTCCTTCATCATCAGGTGCGCAACATGGTCGGCAGCCTGGTCCTGGTGGGCGAGGGGAAATGGACCGGTGACGATCTCGCCGCCGCCCTCGCCGCCCGCGACCGCAAGGCCGCCGGCCCCAACGCCCCCGCCGACGGGCTCTATCTGATCGAGGTCAGCTACGCGCCAGTGCCGGCCGGGTAACAGGCCGTTCGTCGATCGGCAGATGGAAGGCCGCCGATATCAGGCCGAGCACCACCGAGAGCCACCAGACCACATCGTAAGAGCCAGTGAGATCGTAGAGATAGCCGCCGAGCCAGGCGCCCAGGAAGCCGCCGAGCTGGTGGCTCAGAAAAACGATGCCGAACAGGGTCGCCATATAGCGCACGCCGAACATATCCGCCACCAGACCGCTGGTCAGGGGCACCGTGGAAAGCCACAGAAACCCCATGAAGCCTGCGAAGATGAGGATCGAGACTTCGCTGATCGGCGACAGGATGAAGACCGCGATGATCACCGAACGCAGCACATAGATCGCGCTCAGAATGTTCTTCTTGGTCATCCGCCCGCCGAGGACGCCGGCACAGTAGGAGCCGATGATGTTGCTGAAGCCGATCACCGCCAGGGCGGTCGCGGCCATGGAGGCGGCGACCCCGTTGTCGACGATGAAGGCCGGTAAATGGATGGTTATGAAGGCGAGTTGGAAGCCGCAGACGAAGAAACCGGTTGTGAGATAAATAAAGCTGCGATGGTTGCGGGCTTCGTGGATGGCCTCGCCGAGGGTCTGCTCGACGGCTCTCAGGCTCGCCGTCGCCGCCTGGGCGGCCGAGCGCTTGCCGGTGAGGGCGAAGGCTAAGGGCAGGGTCGCCAGGACCATGGCGGCGAGCAGCGCCATGGTCGTCATCCAGCCGTAGGACGACAGAAAGGACTGGCCGAGCGGCACCATGAAGAGCTGGCCCGCCGCGCCGCCGGCGCTGCCGATGCCGAGGAACAGGCTGCGCCGATGTTCCGGCACGCTGCGGCTGATGACCGCCAGAATGACGCCGAAGCTGGTGCCGCTGAGGCCGACGCCGACCAGGATGCCGGCGGTCAGGGTCAACTCGCCAGGAGTGGTCACCTGGGACATCAGATAGAGGCCGAGGGCGAGCAGGGCGATACAGACCGCGATCACCCGGCCCGAGCCGTATTTGTCGGCGATGGCGCCGGCGATGGGTTGGGATAGCCCCCAGAACAGATTCTGGATGGCCACCGAGAAAGCGAAGACCTCGCGGCCCCAGCCAAAATCGTCGCTGATCGGCTGCAGGAAAAGTCCGAAACTCGCCCGCGTGCCGAACGACACCATCATGATGACGATGCCGAATATCAGGATCACCACGGGCGTGCGCCAGGTCATGGCGCTAGGGGATAGAATCTAACATATGGCGCCCCTACGACGGCGTCCCAAGCTCGTCCGGAAAGGCGACCGATGCGCCGTGATGCCTGAGCATCACAAGCATCGGGCAACGCGTCCGGCGGGCTTGGGACGCCGCCCTTCGGGTCCCCACTCGCGGCTTCTCGGGGCGTTGAGCCCCCTTGACGATGCGAAGGCATCGCCGGCGGGCGCTCGCCTTTCGAGAAACCGTGATTGGGGATCGTATGGGTGCCATATGTTAGATTTTATCCACTATAGCACCGCTTCGATCAGATAGGGGCCCTGACAGGCCAGGCCGGCGGCGAGCTGGCGGTTGAACTCATCGGCGGTCGTCGCCCGCCCGGCCTCGACCCCCATGCCTCTGGCCAGGGCAATCCAATCGAGATCGGGATTGCCGATATCCAGCATGTCGAGCGCCTTGCGCCCCGGGTTGAGCGCGCCGACGTTGGTCAGCTCATCGCGCAGACAGGCATAGGTGCGGTTGGCGAAAATGATTGTGGTGATGTTGAGGCTCTCGCGCGCCTGGGTCCACAGGGCCTGGAGCGTATACATGGCGCTGCCGTCGGCCTGCAGGCCGATCACCGGTCGGTCGGGACAGGCGACGGCGGCGCCGACCGCCAGGGGCAGGCCGATGCCGATAGCGCCGCCGGTGATCTGCATCCAGTCGTGGGGCGGCGCGCCGCGGGTCTTGGCCGGCACCTGGCGGCCCACGGTGATGCCCTCGTCGACGATGATGGCGTCCTCCGGCATGAGGGCACTGATGGTCGTCGCCAGGGCGTCCACGGTGAGGTCGCCGCTCGCCGGCTCGGGCCGATCGGCCGGGGCGACATGGGCGGCCTGCGGCGGGGCGCCGAGTTCATCGGCGAGGGCCTCGAGGGCGCCGAGCAGATCGTCGCCGGCGGCGGCCATGGGAAAGGCCTCACAGGTATCCGGAGTCAACAGACTCGGCTTGTCGGGATAGGCGAAGAAGGCGACCGGCGATTTTGAGCCGATCAGGATGATGTGACGGACATCGGCGAGCAGGGCCAGGGCCATGTCGACCGGGTAGGGCACGCGCTCGACCATGACCCGCCCGGCGCCCCGTTGCAGGCGCGCATTCGACATCGGGCACATCAGCCGGGCGCCGGTGCCCGCCGCGATTCGCCCGGCCAGGTGGAGCGCATCTTCGCGTAGCGCCCGGCCGGCCAGCAGCAGGGCGCAAGTCTCGCCCGACCGCAAGAGCCGGGCTGCCTCGGCTATGGTGTCGCCGTCGACGGCGGGGCGCGGCGCGACGGCGGGCAGAGAGGCTAAGCCGTCCGCCTCGTTCCAGGCGGTGTCGGCGGGCAGGATCAAGCTCGCCACCTGTCCCGGCGGGGCCAGGGCGGCGGCGACCGCCTGGGCACCGTCGGCGGCCACCGAGCGGGCGTCGGGCGAGGTCCGCACCCAATCGGAAACCGGCCGGGCGAGGCCTTCGATGTCGGCGGTCAGCGGCGCGTCGTGGCGCAGATGATAGGTCGCATGATCGCCGATCACATTGACCACGGGGGACATCGCCTTCTTGGCGTTATGCAGATTGGCGATGCCGTTGCCCAAGCCCGGCCCGAGATGCAGCAGGGTCGCCGCCGGCTTGTCGGCCATGCGGGCATAGCCGTCGGCGGCCCCGGTGACGACGCCCTCGAACAGCCCGAGCACGCAACGGATGCCCGGGACCCGGTCGAGGGCCGCGACGAAATGCATTTCCGAGGTGCCGGGATTGGCGAAGCAGGTATCGATACCGCAATCGACCAGGGTCCGCACTAGGCTTTCAGCGCCGTTCATGATTTCTCTTTCTCAGTGGCGGGCTCAATGGCGGGTGAACAATGCCACGAAGCCGGGCCTCGTGCATCTACAAGAAGTCTAAGGGTCCGGATTAGATTTACTGTAGGCGATGACGTCCTGGCGTTGCTCGCCGAGGCCTTCGACGCCGAGGGTCATGACATCGCCGGGCGCGAGGAATCGCGGCGGTTTACGCCCGGCCCCAACCCCCGGCGGGGTGCCGGTGATGATCACGTCGCCGGGCATCAGGGTCATGAATTCGCTGATATAGCTGATCAGATGGGCGACCCCGAAAATCATCCGCGCGGTGGAGCTGTCTTGCATGGTCTCGCCGTTGAGATCGAGCCAGACCCGCAAATCCTGTGGGTCGCCGACCTCGTCGGCGGTGACCAGCCAGGGCCCGAGCGGCCCGAAGCTGTCGCAGCTTTTGCCTTTTTGCCAATCGCCGCCGCGCCTGAGCTGGAAGTCGCGCTCGGACACGTCATTGGCGACGCAATAGCCGGCGACATGGCCGAGGGCCGCATCTTCGGTCACGTAAGCGGCGCGGCTGCCGATTACCACGGCGAGCTCGGCCTCCCAATCGGTCTTGACGCTGTCGCGCGGTATCCTCACCGGGTCATGGGGGCCATTGAGCGCGGTGGTTTGCTTGGCGAAGAGGATCGGCTCGTCGGGAATGGGCATGCCCGATTCGGCGGCGTGGTCGGCATAGTTGAGGCCGACGCCGACGATTTTGCCGATGCCGCGAACCGGCACGCCGAGGCGCGGGCTGCCGGGCACCAGGGCCAGGGCGGACTCATCGAGTGCTGCCAAGCGTGACAGGGAGTCGGGTGCTATGCTTTGCGCGTCCACATCATCGATCACGCCGGACAGGTCGCGGAGTTCCCCCGAGCCGTCGATCAAACCGGGTTTCTCCAACCCGGCGGGGCCGTAACGTACAAGCTTCATGAAGGGTCTCCAAAAATTTAGTCCTCGGCGCTATGGATGCTTTCCAGAGCCGGATCTTCGGCATTCGCCTCGGCCGCCTCCTTGTAGCGGCGGTGGCTGCGGATGCTCCAGGGGATGGTGCAGATATAGGCGATGACCAGAAACGACAAGGTATGCCAGGGATATCCGACCATGAGAGTGAACAGCAGGCCGACCATCAAGAGGACCGGCAGCAGATGGCTATGGCGCAGTTTCAAGGCCTTGCCGGAGTACATCGGGATGGTGCTCACGGTCAGCGAGGAAACGGCGATGGTGTAGATCGCCACCAGCAGCGGTTCGCGCAGGATGCTGTCGCCGAACTCGAAGGACAGCATCATCGGCAGCAGGACGATACTGCTTGCGGCCGGCGCCGGCGCCCCGGTGAAATAATACGACTTCCAGACCGCCCGGTCGGGATCGCCGAGGCCGGCGTTGAAGCGTGCCAGGCGCAGGGCCATGCAGATCGCGAACAGCAGCGATACGGACCAGCCCAGGCCCGAGCCCTCGTCGAGGGTCCAGAGAAAGAGCACCAGCGCCGGGGCGACGCCGAAGCAGGCGAAGTCCGACAGGGAATCGAGCTGGGCGCCGAATTCGGACGAGGCCTTGAGAACTCGAGCGATACGGCCGTCGAGACCATCGATGACGGCGGCCAGAAAGATCAGGCCGACGGCCAGTTCCCAGCGCTCGGCGATGGCGAAACGGATGGCGGATATTCCGGCGGCCAGACCCATCACGGTGACCGCATTGGGAATCAGGGCGTTGACCGAGAGGCCGCGCAGCCGGCGCAGACGACGGGCGCGGGGCCGCCTGGGCGGCGGCGTCGCTTGGGCCATCACCGCACCTCTCCAGCCCGCGCGGTGGCGTTCTCGCCGGGCTCGAGAGAGCGCGCGAGAACGGTTTCGCCGGCCAGCGCGCTTTGACCGACAATCGCTAACGGGATCATGCCGTCGTCGAGATAGACATCGACCCGGCTGCCGAAACGGATCATGCCGAACCGCTCGCCGGCGCGCATGTGCCGGCCCTCTTCGGCCCAGCACAGAATACGCCGCGCCACCAGCCCGGCGATCTGCACGATGGCGATGTCCTTACCGTCGGTACTGGTCATGCGCAGGGATTGGCGCTCGTTGAACTCGCTTGCCTTGTCGAGCGAGGCGTTGAAGAACTTTCCCGGCCGATAGGCGAGCGCCGTGATCTCGCCGTCCATGGGGACGCGGTTCACATGCACATCGAAGACGTTCATGAAAATGCTGATGCGGGTCCGCGGGCGCGCCGCCATGCCGAGTTCCGGCGGCGGCAACGCCGGGCCGATGGATTGCACCAGGCCGTCCGCGGGGCTGATGAGCAGTCCGGCTTCCGTGGGTGTAACCCGCACCGGATCGCGAAAGAAATAGGCGCACCAGGCGGTCAGCACCAAGCCGACCCATCCCAAGGGCGCGGCGACCAGGGCCATGACCAGGGTGGCCAGGGCGAAAGCGAAGATAAAGGGCCAGCCTTCCCGGCGTATCGGACAGAGAACGGTATCGAGGGCGGATAAATTCATGGTTTCAGTGCGTGACGGTCCTAATTTACAGATCCTGGCCACGTTCACGGAGCCTGGTGGCGCCTCGTCGTGAGGCCAGGGACGGAGGCCATGATATCAGCAGTCATGCCGTGGATCACTGTAATCATGGCATTGTATTCATTGTTCTTTAACGTAGATAGGGCTTACTGAAGCCGGAATCATGCCCGGTATCATGCCAAGAGGTGACGTGGTGGATGCAGCGAACCAACCGCGAAACGGCGCTTTCGAGCCGGCGATGGCCGAGGTCGAGGCCGATAGCGAGAAAACTCGTTTCGAGACCGGCGCCTATGGCGAGCTTATGCGGCGTGCCAAGGAGAAGCCCTTGGGTTTCACCTTCGACTGGCGCGGCAGCAATTTCAAGGGCAAGGTCGAGAGCATCGAAGACGGCATGCGTTTGTCGCTTCGCAGCGCCCTGGCGGCGATCCCCTATTCCGCTGAAGACGCCGACTCCCGCGGCGACCTGCTCGCCGTGGTCGATACCTGCTCAACCGGCGTCGAGGCCAAGCTCACGGTGTACCAGGGGCGCTCGATCATGATTGAGCATGAGATCGATCTGCCCCCATGCGACGGCGATACGATGGCGACCATCGTCACCCAGCTCACCATGCTGGTGATGAATACGGCGCCCTACCTCGACCTCATCGCCGAGTTCACGGCGGCGCAGGCCGAAGCCTGATACGCCGGTTTAATTAATACAACCGTTTAATTAATACGCCGGTTTAATTAATGCTGGGCAGGGCGAATATCTGCCCCGGATAGATCAGGTCGGGGTCGGCGATCTGGTCGCGATTTGCCTCGAAAATCTCGACATATTGCGGGCCCTGCCCATAGCGCCGCCGGGCGATGCGCCACAGGCTGTTGCCGGGCTGAACCACCACCAGGGCCGTCGTCTCGGTGGGCAGCAGAAAATCGGCGCGCGAAAAGGGCGTCTCCAGGCGGGCAATCACCGTGCCCGCGGCGTCGGTCTGATCGACACGCAACATGTGCAGACCCGGTGTTACCGGTTCGCTCGGCATGATGCGCCACAATCCCTTCTCGCCGGTCTTGGCGGCGCCGATGAAATTATTATCGATATAGGCCTTGATCTGGCTTCCCGAATCGGCGCGCCCGCTTAGGGCGAAAGCGCCGCTTTCGTCATATTCGACAGTATCGAGAGACAGGTTTTCCGAGCCCTTGATGCCGACGCCGCCGGCGGGTTCCTGCAACAGCGTGACGCCGGCTGTCTCGTCGCTCGGCACCAAGACCACGAGAGCGCCTTGATCCGTGGTTTCACCGTCGCCGGTGCGCTCGGGCACGACGACGATAATCACGGACTCGCCTTCCACCGTCTCGCCATCGACGGTGCGCTGGTTGAGGGAGAGTTGACGGCTGCCTTCGCTGATTGGTTTATCGGGCAGCGCTACCCATTCACCGCGCTCGTCGGCGGTGACCGTGGCGATAACGGCGCCGTCCTCGATGATCTCGACCTCGGCGCCGGGTTCGGCGCGGCCGGCGATCACCGCACTGCCTTCGGGGCTGATGCGGACCACATCGAAGCTCGGCGATGCGGCGGGTTCGACCGATGATTCGGGGGATATTTCGGGGGATGTTTCGGGGGTCGGCTCGGGATCGGCCGATGTTTCGGGGGACGCGGCGGGCTCGGCAGGCGGCATCTCGGTCATGGGAAACAGGCTCAACGACGGCTCGCCGCCCGCGGGTGGATAGAGGGCACGCCAGCCGATATAGAGCACGATTGCCACGATCAAGAAGAGCGTGAAAACCGACAAGGGTTTGATGGGTAGCTTATCTGGTTGAGCCACGGCGGCGTCGAAGCCTCTATAATTCAGGCTGTTATTCTATACACCGCCCCCCGGCGGTGCAAATTGACCTTCCGTGGCCAGTTCTTGACGTAGAGGGCCGGGTCGGGAAGACTTATCACAGGGAGAGGTTCGGATCATAGATTATGGAAACATGCAAAATGCCAACATTCCGGAGAGTTCTTATGGCGGTCATCCTGGCGGCGTCCCTGTTCGGCGCCGCCGCCCAGGCGACTGGAGATCCTGATGAGGCCATACAATACCGCCAGAAGGTGATGAGTGGTCTCGGCGCCCATATCGGCGCCATCGCCGACGTGCTCAAAGGCAAGGTTCCACACGGCGGCCATATCATCGGCCATGCCCGGGCCATGCAGGCGGCGAGCCTCATGCTCGACGATATCTTCCCACCCGATAGCGATTTCGGCCTAACCCGGGCCAAGCCCGAAATCTGGGAGCAGCCGGAAAAGTTCAAGGCGGGAATTAAGGCCTTCCAGGATGCCGCCGTTGTTCTGGTTAAGGCCGCCGAGTCCGGCGATATGGGCGCCATCGGCGACGCCCTGGGCGGCGTCGGTAAAAGCTGCGGCGGTTGCCACAAGCCGTTCCGCGAGCCCAAGGAATAGGCGCTGCCTGCGGCGCGCCGGTGGATCGCTATGGCCCTGGGCGGCCTGGCGCTGGTCATTTCCGCCGCCGCTTTCGCGCAACAGGCAACGCGGGCGGTGCGCGGCGAATATATCTTCCGCGCTGGTGTCTGCGCCGGTTGCCACACGGATTCCAAGGGCGGCGGTGAATTCCTCGCCGGCGGACGGCCGCTCAAGACCCCCTTCGGTGTTTTCTACAGCCCCAACATTACCCCCGATGGTGAAACCGGGATCGGCGGCTGGAGCGACGCCGATTTTACGCGCGCCATGACCGAGGGCGTGGCCCCGGACGGATCGCATTATTTCCCGGTGTTTCCCTATGCCGCCTTCACCGGCATGAGCGCCGCCGATCTCGGCGATCTCAAGGCCTATCTCGATACGGTGCCGCCGGTCCGCCGGCCGAACCGGGCGCATAATGTGAGCCCTCCGTTCGGCTGGCGCTTCATGGTGGGGATGTGGAAGTGGCTGTTTTTCGAGCGCGGTGCTTATCGGCCCCGCGGCGATCGCTCCGCGCAATGGAATCGCGGCGCCTATCTGGCGACGGCCATGGCCCATTGCGCGGAATGCCACACGGCGCGCAATCCCCTCGGCGGGCTGGTGCGCGAGAAGCTGTATGCGGGAACCGAGCAGGGCCCCGAGGGCCAGCGCGCGCCCAACATCACGCCCCATGCGGCGACCGGCATCGGGCGCTGGGATGCGGATGAAGTGGCCGCTCTGCTCAAGACCGGGCTGAAGCCCGATTTCGACGACGTCCAGGGGGCCATGGGCGAGGCCGTCGAGCAGGGCTATAAGTTTCTGACCGACGACGACCGGGCGGCGATCGCCACCTATTTGATGGCTCTCGAGCCGATCGATAATCTGGTCCCGACCAAGGGAGGGGCTCCGAAGTCCGGCTACGAGTAGGCGCTATCGCGGCAAGTCGACGATCATTTCGGCGCCGCCGTAGCCATGCTGGCTGTCGTGGGCGACGACGGTAACGCGCGTCAAACCCGCCGGGATCGCGACCCCGCCCAGGCTGCGGGTGAAGGGCTGTTCGTTCACATGGGGATGGACGAGGACGCGGGTCGCCAGCAGGTTTCCTTCGCCGTCGCGGATTTCCCAAGCATCGGCGTAGTGCTCCCAGCCTGTGTCGGCATGGCGCAGGGTCACATCGAAACCATAGACGCCGGCGGCGCTTTGCCTTACCACCACCTTCTCCACGTCGACCTCGCCGGCAAGGGCGGGGCCGGACAGGGCTGTCAGCGCGACGGCGAGCAACAAGAACCCGTATTTTTGGATTTTCCGGGCCGGTCCCACTATTCTCATGACAGACACTTGTCTAATGACAGGCACATTCCTCATGACAGGTACTTTCGTAAAGGCGAAGCATTGATGGCTAAGATAAAGGTCGCGAACCCCATCGTCGAGATCGACGGCGACGAAATGACGCGGATCATCTGGTCCTTCATCAAGGAAAAGCTGATCTTGCCCTACCTCGACATCGATCTGGTCTATTTCGACCTCGGTATCGAGAGCCGCGACGCCACCGACGACCAGATCACCATCGATGCGGCCAACGCCATTGCGCGCCATGGGGTCGGCGTGAAATGCGCGACCATCACCCCGGACGAGGCCCGGGTCGAGGAATTCGGCCTCAAACAGATGTGGCGCTCGCCCAACGGCACGATCCGCAATATCCTCGGCGGCACGGTGTTTCGCGAGCCGATCATCTGCGCCAATGTGCCCCGCCTGGTGCCCGGCTGGACCAAGCCCATCGTCATCGGCCGCCACGCCTTCGGCGATCAATACCGGGCGACCGATTTCATCGTGCCCGAGGCCGGCCGCCTGACCATGCGCTTCGAGCCCGACGGCGGCGGCGAGGCGGTCGAGCGCGAGGTTTTCCATTTCGAGGCGCCCGGCATCGCCATGGGCATGTACAATCTCGACGATTCCATACGCGGCTTCGCACGGGCCTGTTTGAATTACGGGCTCGACCGTAAATGGCCGGTCTATCTGTCGACCAAGAACACCATCCTCAAGGCCTACGACGGCCGCTTCAAGGACCTCTTCGAGGAGGTATTCGAGGCGGATTTCGCGGGCAAATTCAAGGACGCCGGCATCACCTACGAGCATCGGCTGATCGACGACATGGTGGCCTGCGCCCTGAAATGGAACGGCGCCTTCGTCTGGGCCTGCAAGAACTACGACGGCGACGTGCAATCGGACATCGTCGCCCAGGGTTTCGGCTCCCTGGGGATGATGAAATCGGTGCTGATGACCCCGGACGGCAAGACCGTCGAGGCGGAGGCGGCCCACGGCACGGTGACCCGCCATTTCCGCGAGCACCAGAAGGGCAACGACACCTCGACCAACCCGATCGCCTCGATCTTCGCCTGGAGCGGCGGCATCGCCCATCGCGCCAAGCTCGACGACAACGCCGCCCTGGCGGCCTTCGCCGCCACCCTGGAGCGGGTCTGCATCGACACGGTGGAGGCCGGCTTCATGACCAAGGACCTGGCCCTGCTGATCGGCCCCGACCAGGGCTGGATGACCACCATCCAGTTCCTCGACAAGCTCGACGAGGGCCTCAAGGCGGCGATGGATTCCTAAGGAATGTAAAAAAAATAAGGAGCTGACCCAGATAACTAAGCTAAATACCGCTTAACCATCTGTTTCATATGTCTTAGCTGGTCTTGCGGGTTAGGGTTGTTGAAACGCCACTCACATTCCTTCAAAAATAGCGGGAAATGCTCTTTGG
>ERZ813253.127-NODE-127-length-30287-cov-8.825298_pt1 | contig 30287 bp, 25 predicted proteins | sample MGYA00520893_ERZ813253 | MGnify/ENA primary metagenome ERZ813253 (study PRJEB31669, sample SAMD00080414) | marine metagenome | biome: oceanic hadal pelagic zone biome; feature: marine hadalpelagic zone; material: sea water | place: Pacific Ocean:Izu-Bonin Trench...
GGTCAATGTAGGACTGAGCATTCTCTTTGGTTTCTGCAAGCGTTATTTGAGGCCTGGTTTTATTGCGGCCCGTGGGGTCACCAATCATGGCCGTAAAATCGCCAATGAGCAGAACTGCTTCATGTCCTAAATCCTGGAAATGACGCAATTTACGTAAAACAACACCGTGGCCAATATGCAAGTCAGGGCGGCTGGGATCACAGCCAAATTTCACTTGCAGGGGAACATCTGTTTCAAGCGATTTTGTTAATTTCTGCTCTAATTCTTCAATGGGGATAACTTCATCTGTTCCCCTGATAATTAAATCTAATTGTTCTTTTACCGGTGCAAATGTGCTCATATTAATTATTGTAATTTTTCATTGCCCTATCCACTTGGCGTTTTACATCCTTATCCATTTTGGTTTTGCGCTTATCCCAAATCTTTTTACCTTGAGCTAAGCCAAATTCTATTTTAACTCTGCCATTTTTTAAGTATAAAGAGAGAGGAATGAGTGTTTTACCTTTTTCCTCAACTAATTTACGTATTTTGGACAATTCTCGTTTATGGAGCAGTAATTTTCGATCCCGAACAGGACTGTGAGTGGAATAACCTTCATTGGAGTATTTCCCAATATGCATTCCCACAGTAAAAAGTTCATTATCGATAAAACGCACATAGGCTTCTTTGATATTTGCCTTCCCCTCACGAATTGCTTTTACCTCTGAACCGTAGAGAACCATTCCTCCCTCATATTTTTCAAGGATATGATATTCATGCCATGCTTTGCGGTTGGTGGCTATGACTTTGCTGCTCATTTTTATTTATTATTGCCCCTGCGATTTTGCCCATGATTGAGGGCATAAAATTAGATATTTAAAGTTCGCATGGACAAGAGGGAATTAGAGTTATTTATAACACAGGTGAAATGAGCATATTAGTATAATGTATTGCTTTAATAATAATAGTATAACACACCGTATTATAGGATGATTATAATAATTTATGAAAGCTCTTTAATTTTTCGTTCATATTTTAGTTTACAAATTATTTCAATTATAAATTGGTATTAATTACCAATATTAATTTGAAAATAAAACTCAACAACCAGGTTGGCTGTTGTACCTATTTACTTCCCACTTTTAGTAGAATCACCTCATCTAACTGGTCTATTAAATAGCTATTATCTTCTTCCGTGCCTACTGTCATTCTTACACAATTAGGGAGCCCCCAACCGGTAAGATGCCTGAGAATAATCCCTTTATACAACATCTTCTCATTAAAGGAATGGGCTTCTTTTTCAGATGTAAATACAAGGGTGATAAAATTAGCTGCAGATGGTATGGTTTTAATTTCAAATTCTTGAAATGCCTGCTCCACTTTTTTCATTTCTGTATGACAATTGATAACTGTTTGCCGAATGAATTCGCTATCATCCAGGGCTGCAAGAGCACCTATTTGTCCGGGCCATGAGGGTTCAAAGGGAAGTTTTACCTTATTCAGGTTTTTAATTAAATCTTTATGGGCAAATCCATAGCCTACCCTGAAACCTGCCAATCCGTGTGCTTTGGAGAAGGTTCTCAGAGTAATAACATTATCATAGCGGTATTGCATAGAATCAGGATAATCTGATAAATGGCAGGCATATTCAAAATAGGCTTCATCTAATAATACAAGCACCCGTTCCGGTACCTGGGCCATAAAGGCATCAAACTCAGATTTTGGGAAATAGGTACCGGTTGGATTATCAGGGTTCGCCAAATAAATAATTTTGGTATAATCGTTTATTTGCTCAGCAATTGCCGGTAAATCATGATGATAGTTTTTCAAGGGGATCCAATTGGTATGTATTCCACTGGCATTTGCCAAGACCCGAAAACCAATGAATGAATTATCTGCTGCAATAATTTCATCACCCTGACGCAGGAATGTACGCATAATGGTGGACATAACCCCTTCACTTCCCCCGCCCACCACTACATTGTCAATTTTTATATTAAAACATTCTGCCAACTTTTCCCTGAGAACAAATGCCGAGGCATCCGGGTAGCGAAAATTATCTGCTAAGGTTGACCTTACCGCTTCCAATGCCTTAGGAGAAGGGCCATGGGGGTTTTCATTAGACGCTAATTTAATGATATGCTCTAATCCCAGTTCCCTACGAACATCTTCAATGGGTCGCCCTGGTTTATACGATTGGAGGCTTCTGATGTGTCTGGGTACTAAGGGCATAAAATTCTATCCTTAATTACTGGTTGAGTTTCAGTTATTTTCATAAAAATGCGCGCAAATTTAGTTTGAATGGTATATACTCACTTACTAATTTGTCAAGCATTTGGCAAACTTACAGGAATATCATGAATTACAAAAATATATAAATACACCTAAATCAAAACTGTTTGGGCAATACTGAGAAAGCATAAATTAAACCAATGACCAAAGATAGAAAAAAACAATTAAGGGGGATATTATTCCAACATTTAGATGGGATTACCTTATGCTCCACCATAGCTACTTTATTTAATAATGGTATCACCCAATTCATTCTGGAAAATAAAACCTTTACCATTCAGGATATTTTGAGTAAATATGAATGTAATGCAGGCTATATGAATGTAGCTCTGAGACTGTTGGCTTCCCAGGGATGGTTAAAACGGAATATTATTCAGGATGGTGAAGATATTGAATTTCATTTAACCGAAAAAGGAGTGAAAGGGCTGGCCCATGCCCACTATTATGATAGATTTTATACTTTTATTCCTTTTCTTATAGATATTGATAAATATTTATTTGACCCCCATGCAAAAGATATTCAAGATGAATTTCAAAACCTGCAAATTTGCCTGGATACTTTAAATTCCAATGTACCTGCACCCGGCAGCACCGAGTGGGATGTGTCTAAACATCTAGAGGGTTTATTGGTGGGGCCAATATTGGTGGCGTTGGGTATGAGTGATTTCTTCCTGGAAAGTTTAGAGAATGAATCAGATATCAATTTAGAAAGTATGGGAGATACATTGCCCATCATGAGTTCAATATTCAGCTTATTTATTTATTTGAAATGGATAGTAATAAAAAATAGTAAATATTATTTTTCAGAAGAGGGTCGATTCTTTATTAAGCGCTCAACTGCTTACGGGGTAACCGTCTCTTACCTGCCCACATTTAATCAAATGCCCGAGTTGCTATTTGGCAATCCAAATGTTCTTTGGAAGCGGAGTCCTAACGGCTTAGAAACCCATGTAAATCGTCACATGAATGTATGGGGAAGCGGCGGAGCGCATTCACTCTATTTCAGGAAAATTGACGAAATAATCACCCACATATTTAATAAGCCTTTGGATGAGCAGCCTATAGGGATTGCCGATATGGGTTGTGGAGATGGCACTTTATTGAAGCATTTATTTGAAGTGGTGAAGAACAAAACAGAACGGGGAAAACACCTCCACCTCTACCCTATTAAAATTATCGGCGCTGATTTCAATAAAGCCGCCCGCCTGGCGAGCACCATTACATTGCAGGAGGCAAAAATTGAGCATTCAATCCTTCATGGCGATATTAGCAATCCGGCAGACTATGCGAAAAATTTGAAACAAGAATATGGTTTGGACCTTCAAAAAATGTTAAATGTGAGATCATTCCTTGATCATAATCGAATCTATTCACCTCCAAAAAAAACCTTTCATGATACTGTTTGTAATTCTACCGGCGCATTTGCTTTTAGAGGCCGATGGATACCAAATAAAGAGTTAAAGCAGAACCTTATTGAGCATTTCAGTTCATGGCATGATTATGTGAGTAAATATGGACTGCTGATCCTTGAGCTACATACCATACCACCTGAGGTCACCGCCCACAATTTGGGGAGTACAGTAGCCACAGCATATGATGGAACCCATGGCTATTCTGACCAATATATCATTGAGGTGGATACTATGCTGGATGCTGCCAAAAAGGCTGGATTAATTCCAGAACCAAAATATCAAGCACTCTTTCCAAGTGAGGAATTAGCAACTATCAGTATCAATCTTTTTAAGGCAGTAAATTAAATACTTATTATATTAAAAAATTGGTCTGAACTAAGTTTACCCTGAGATAATTTTAATACCAACTCCACTGGAGCTGTCATTAATATTTTTTGTCCGCCGTGTAGTAATTTCCAAACGAATTATACCATTTATCACCGAAATATCTCTTTTATTAATGCTGTAGCGATATTTAGAAAGGTGAGATTCTATAGAATGAAATAATAAATCTCCTGCTCTGCCAGAAATAGCCGAGATTAAAATAAACATAATGACAGCGAATCTGAATCTGATATTAATAATATAAATTAATTGCTTTTTCATTACAATTTGGACTTGTTTCAAAATAAAGGGTAATTCTATTGGTTTTCTCTCTCTTTAAAAGCTGTTACAATTAAGAATTTAAATGATATTAATTATCTCCTTTTTTATAACGATGACAAAATTAGGTCCGGTTGCTGGATGGCTTCTGAGAAACAGCATGCTCCTCCTCGCGAATGGTTATTTGACCCGGGTCTGACATTATTAGCCTTTCATTTTGAAACGTGATAAACATCACATCATGCACTCACCCCAGATTAGTATTGCACAGATCACAAAATTAATTTTCCCACTCACATAATTTGTCACTAATGGATTGGCAATACTTATATCAAAAACAGTTAAGCAAAAACCAAGATCTTAAGAAGCAATTGGATATCGTTGAATCTATTCTGAGAAATTTTCTACCTGTAGTCGAACCTAAAGACGAACAGAATTAGTTAGTTACTATCAGGTTAATCAATAATACCATGATTTTTCAGGAAGGCTTCATTATTGGGGTCTCGTCTGAGAAATGCTTTTACAAGGTTCATTGGATTTTCGCTACCCCCCTTTTCAAGAATGGTTCTTCTAAAATGAAGACCAGTTTCTAAATTCAATAATCCTTCTTTTTCAAAAACTGAATACATATCTGCGGCATAAACCTCTGACCAGAGATATCCGTAATACGAAGCGCCATACCCTAATAAATGATCAAATGATGCTTGCTGGTGAGTACCCACAGTATAGGTATAATGGGTAATAGAATTTTGCAATTCACTCATAATTTCTGTTGTTGATTTTAAACTTGAAGAATCAAATTCTTCATGAAGAGTTAAATCTAATAATCCATAAAATATTTGTTGAAGTAAATTATTTCCAGATTGAATATTCTTTGCCATCAGCATACGATTTAAAAGTGAATCTGGAATTATCTCACCAGTTTTATAATGAGTGGCAAACAGGCTTAATGATGTTTTATTCCAGACCCAATTCTCAAGCATCTGAGATGGAGCTTCCACAAAATCCATAGCAACCGATGAGCCGGCTTGGCTGGATAACTCTGTTTTTGTAAGAATGTCATGAAGTAAATGACCAAACTCATGGAAAAATGTCTCTACATCCTCATGCAATAATAAAGCAGGAGTATTTTTACCAGGCGGAGGGAAATTACACACTAAGCATGAAATTGGTCGCTGGTACCGAGAGTTAAATTTCTTCCCACTAACAATAGAAAATGCAGCTGCATGCTGATATTTATTTTCCCGGGGATACAAATCTAGATAAAACTGCCCAATTAATCTATTGTCAGCATTCTCTCTCACTTCAAACATCCGCACATCAGAATGCCATACAGAGGGATTATCTATCTCAAGAAATTTTAAATTGAATAATTGGCTGGAAATTAAAAATAATCCATTTATGACATTATCCACTTGAAAATATTGCTTAACTTCTTCAGAATCTACATTGTATTTTTTCTGTAGAAGCTTATTTTCATAATAATATTTTTCCCAATCAAATATAATTTCACCATCGTCACCTTTCAGATCACGTTTCAATTGTAACAATTCTTCAGTATCCACATCTGCAATTTGATTTATTTTTTTGATTAAATCTTTCTCAAACCTCCAAACTGCCTCAGGTGTTTTTGCCATTGCATCTTCAATATTTAGTGCAGCATATGAGGGATATTTTAGCAATTCAGATAAGGATTTACGATTCAATAAAATCTCATCTAATATATTTAAATTATAAGGCATCCCCCTATTCAGGAATTTATATCGCAAAACTTTTCTCAAGGAGTCTGATTCTGCATATTCCATAAAAGGGTAAAATGAGGGATAGGATAGATCGATACCATAGCTCCCGTCCTTTTGCAAATGATTTTGCAAATAATCAGCTGGGAGCCCTTCAGTCATATTAAATGTTATAAATATAGTATCTAAATGGGAAGCAAGGTTGTTTTCATAATTTAGACTCAATTCAGAAATTATATTTTGATACAGTTTTAGTTTTTCGCGATCCTTCATTGATAATCCGAGTCCGCTGTTGCGAAATTCTCGAAGTTCACTTTCTAAAAACCGTTTCCGATTTATCGGTAAATTTTTGGCTTCATTTGTAGTAGAAAATTGGAGTACAATCTCAAACAATGCCTCATTTGCAGATAACTCAACAAAATAATTTTGAAAAATTAAAATCGATTTATTAGCTTTTTCTCTAATATTAACATTTGGATGAACCGAAGCTAAAAGTTCAAGAGGATTCCAAACCTTTGATACCGTATTATACAAATCATCTAATCTCAACAGGGTATTATTGAAAGTGTAATTATTGTTAGAAATAGCTAATATTTCAGAAATAATTATATCTGCCTCTCTTAAAACAAAGTCTAATGCCTGCTCAATATTCTTTTCATTAATTTTTGCGAAATTGATATTTTGATTAAGTGAATAAATAAGTGGATTGTCAAAATTACTTTGAACATTGAATATCTCTACATTTGGGGAATTATAACACGCTGAAACAATAAGTAGAAATGAGAAATATAATTTTTGAAATAATTTCATAGTATTAAATTACAGAAATATTATATATAGATTCATCCAGTAATAAGGAAGCGGTCATACAGGAGGAGATATGCATGACCGCCATTGTGGGCCTTTGCGTAAATGTACCAGTGCAGGAACAGGATTATTTAGAGGAGTGCCCCTGCCTCTTATAAAGTATCTCCTCTTGAATACACGTTTAGTGATGGTGGTCACATTGACCTTTTTGAGGGGGTATTTTGTGATTCAAACCACAAATTCAGCTTTAATTTTCAGCTGTTAACTGAAATACTGTGAAAAACTAAAAATGGGAGGTCAATTATTTATCCAGTGGGAAGTCTGCTTTAATCTCATCATAAACCTGCACGGGTTTATTCTGTTCATAATCAAAACAAACGCAGGTTACTACTGTATTGGCAGCTGGTTTGGGGTCATCCTTTATAAATATAGTGGATTGAATATCAAAGCTGCTATTTCCAATACGGGATATTTTCTGACCAACAATTAAGTTTGAGGGATGATCAATTTGTTGAAGGTAATCTATTTTTATTGAAGCTACAATCAGCGATTTTTTCATTTCTATAATATTCCATCTGTAAAAAAATGTTATACGTGCATCCTCAATATACGTGAGAAATACTGCATTATTCACATGACCAAATGAATCTATGTCTTTCCACCTGGTTTTGAGCTCATAATGATGAGGGTAATCGGTAATTTTTTCAGGAATCATAAATAAAATAACAGTCTATTTAAATATATTTATTATCCGCGAAAATATAGATGATCTTTGTTTTTCAATGATTGCATCACCAATTGTGAAATGAGTTTTTAATAATTCAGTTTTAATTGCCTCCGGATTTGTTAAGGCAGCATCATAACTGATTTTACAGTTTTTATCTTCAATACTTACTTTGTAATTGTTGACTCCGGGCGTATTATCTAAAATCCCAGATACTTTTCCAACACACCCCTGGCAGGTCATACCGGAAATATTAAAAGATACTTCTTTGGTTGCACCGGCAAATAAAATGAATGATGTCATTGCGATAACAGTGATTATTGCATTAAATAGACGCTTCAATTTTTATTTCTCCTAAAAATTATATTATTCACTTAAAGAAAATTAAACCATGCATGCAATGATAGCCAATGACAATGATTTAATGAATTATTACATTTTATTAATGTTATCTGGAACTTTAATAAATGCACTCAGTATATAATCAGTATCCCATATTCGTTAAATAAAAACAGCTGCACACTTTTCCTTCTCCTCCAAACGTGTAGCTGTTTTGTGTTCCAGATCAAATTTATTTTTAAAACCAATGAAACATTTTGTTCGTATGCAAATTATATCTTAGATTTCACGTATGAAGGGCTTAATTTCTATATTATCCTTAATGTTAGCGCTTAATATCGGGACTGCTTTAACTATTGAGAAAAGCTGCAATATGGCTGGCTGCTTTATAACGGCAGGAAAAATGATGTGCTGCAGCAAAACTAACAACAGTAAACCATGCTGTACAACTAAGTATTCCTGCAAAAAAACAGATTTCGACGCAGCCTGCCAGCCAGCAGTTCAGGTAGTTATTGCAAAACAGATAAATGTATTTGATGCTCCAGAAATTAGCTTTATTCCAAATACCAGTTCCTTACTGAAAATCGATAATTTCAAACGACAGAAATTCAAACCCGATCTTCAGCTCAACAGTATACTTCTGATTTAGATACACCCTTTTTTGTCAGATGTCCGGGCTTTTTATGATTGCCTGGAATATTCCTATTTATCCAACAAATTATTCAGGTAGAATATGAAAAATATTTTTCTACTGGTTTTACTGATATCGATATCTGTAAGCCAGGATTTAGAGACATTATTGAAACAGGCATTTTCAAAACACCCTTCTATTAAAGCTAAAACGGCACACATAGCGGGTACAAAAGAAAATGAAAAAATAGCAGGGGCGCTTCCAAACCCTATGCTGAGTGGTGGAGTATTTGCAGAGCCGGTAGTTACGGCTAACGGACCCCAAACATGGCGGGCAGGGGTTTCTCAGAAGATCCCATTTATGGGAAAACTTTCCACCAAGCGGAAAATTGCCTTTAAACAATCTGTAAAAGCCAAAATTGGGCATGAACAGACTTTACTGCAAATTCAACGTAATGTAGTTACAGCCTATGAAAACCTGCGCTTTCATCAAAAGGAAGTGGAGATCACCAATCAGAATCTCGAACTGGCAGGGCATATTGAAACGGTCATCCGTTCTCGGTATAAAACATCAACGGCAAGCCACCCGGATTTAATACAGATCCAGTTGACAATCATGACCATGGAAAACCATGTTCAAGATTTGATAGATAAAGAGAAAGTTCTTTTGGATGAGCTTCAATATGCAGTTGGTTCAAATAAAAATATTTTTCCTGTTTTTAATAGCCTTGAGAATACCAGCCCCGATGTAAAAAATATCGCCGGCAACACCAAGCTGCAGATTCATAAACAAAATCTTGAAATCAGTAAACTGCAGTACCGGTTAAATCGCTTGGCATCCTGGCCGGATTTCACAGCTGGAGTTGATTATGTTCGTCTTGAGGGTAATAATGAGAACCACCCACTCATGATCAAGGCTGGCATATCACTTCCACTTTGGCTGGGTAAAAACAAAGCCTTGAAATCTGCTGGAGAAGCTGGGGTACGTGAAGCGGAACTGCAATTAAATGATATTGAGCTTAAACTGAAAACAAAGCTTTCCAGTTTTAGTTTTCAACTCAGCGAAAAACAAAGGGAAATTGAATTATACCAAAACAAGTTGATTCCACTCGCTAAACTTGGATATGACGTATCGGAAACTGCGTATTTAGCAAATTCCATCCCCTTCACTGAATTTATCTTTGCATTCCAGACATTGTTAGATTTGGAGTTGAAATCAGCACGGGCAATCTCTGAATTCCAGAAAATAAAGGCTGGGTATTTCGAATTAACGGGTCACTATATAATTAATCCTGAAAAAGGAGACACAAAATGAAGAATTTAAAATGGATTTTAATAATATTTACTGCATTCGCTATTGGTTATTGGTTCAGCGGCGCTACACATGAGAACCGCAAGCCTGAAAGTGCAGCAGCGGCGCAGTCCATAACCTGGACATGCTCAATGCACGCGAACGTCAAATTGCCAAACAAGGGACAATGCCCTATCTGTTTTATGGACCTCATCCCATTGGAGGCCGGTGTTGGATCTGAATCAGACCCAATTTTGAAGATGTCACCAGCTGCGGAAAAACTGGCAGAAATTATGACCACTACAGTTGTTAGAAGTGAAGCATTTGCTAAAATACGAGTTACGGGGAAGTTGGACATGGATGAAAGCAAAATTCGGGATATCTCTTCCTGGGTGGATGGACGAATTGAACGCCTTTATGTTGATTTTACTGGTATTTCTGTCAGAAAAGATGATCATTTGCTGGATATTTATTCTCCGGGGCTAATCGCCGCACAGGAAGAATTTCTTGCTGCTTATCAGGCTGGCTCTGGTTTTGGACTCTCTGCTGCCCGGGAAAAACTCCGACTACTGGGTATATCTAAAACACAAATATCGAGCTTGGAAAAATCCGGTAAAGTAACAGAATCACTAACTGTACGTACCCCTATTTCAGGCGTTGTAATTGACAAAAATGTCCGGGAAGGTGAATATGTGAAAACCGGACAGTATTTATATTCGGTGGCGGACTTGAGCAGCTTGTGGCTTCTCATGTATATTTTTGAATCGGACATTAGCTATCTCTACCTGGGGCAACCGGTAGAATTTGAAACCACTGCCTATCCAGGTAAAACTTTTAATGGCACAGTGGCCTTTATTTCTCCCACACTTGACCCATCCACACGTACGGTGAAGGTTAGGGTAAATGTGAAAAATGATGATTTATTACTTAAACCGGAAATGCTGGCTGTGGCAGTTATCTCATCTCGTCTTGATTCCCATGGATCTGTGGTTCATACTGAACTAAAAGGGAAATGGCTCTGCCCCATGCACATCGACGATGTTCATAATAGCTCAGGGCAATGCCGAATATGTGGTATGGATGTGGTAAAAGCAGAATCGATTCCCGGAGCTGTTAGCGCAGATATTGGAAGAAATCCTCTGCTGATTCCAGATACAGCTGTGTTAAAAACCGGCAAACGGTCTATCGTATATGTCCGTACTCAAACAGATGGTAGGGCAACTTTTGAAGGCAGAGTGGTAAAATTGGGACCTAAAACAGGAAATCAGTACATTATCCTGGAAGGCCTCTCAGAAGGTGAATCGGTAGTTACAAACGGCGCCTTCAAAATTGACTCTGCCCTGCAAATTGAAGCCAAACCATCCATGATGAGTCCGGTGAAAGAAGAAAAACAACTTACACTACAGGATGCTGGTACACTCAATCATGATCAGTATGAAAAAATCCTGCCTATTTACCTGCTTCTTCAGGAAGCTTTGGCTGGAGATGATCTCCAAACAGCAGAATCTACCTACCATCAATTAATGAACAAGGGAAAAGGATTCTTGAATTTAGAGATGATAGCCACTAAAAATATGGAAACTATTCGCGGCGTATTTCATCCTCTTTCTCAGTCCATGATAAAGGCAGCAGGCTCATTTCATCATGGCTCAACAGTGAATGAGGCATTCTGCCCCATGGCATTTGATAATTCGGGTGCATCCTGGCTGCAAACGGCTGAGAAAATTGCCAACCCCTATTTTGGCTCCAAAATGCTGCGCTGCGGTACATTGAAAAATAAATTTGGGGGCGGTAATGGTCAATAAACTTATTCGATATTGCCTTGAAAATAAGGTGATTGTTGGCGCTGCAACCATACTAATCATAGCCTGGGGAATTCGTGTAGCGCCATTTGACTGGGATTTAGGTAGATTTCCGCGGGATCCTGTACCCGTTGATGCCATTCCCGATATTGGTGAAAATCAGCAGATTGTGTTTACCAAATGGATGGGGCGGTCACCCAGAGATGTGGAAGACCAAATTTCCTATCCACTAACGGTGAGTCTCTTGGGTGTTCCGGGTGTGAAAACTGTGCGGTCATATTCTATGTTCGGATTCTCTACCATTTATGTCATTTTTAAGGAAGATGTGGACTTTTATTGGGGACGGAGCCGCATACTGGAGAAACTGGCCTCCCTCCCATCCGGCAGTCTACCGAATGGGGTACAGCCATCACTTGGTCCTGATGCTACGGCATTGGGGCAGGTATTCTGGTACACATTGGAAGGGCAGGATGAAGACGGAAATCCCACCGGTGGCTGGGACCTGGACGAACTTCGCTCGATACAGGATTGGTATGTACGCTATAATTTAATGGCAGTGGATGGAATTTCCGAAGTTGCATCGGTTGGCGGTTTTGTGAAAGAATACCAAATTGATGTGAATCCGGATGCCATGTTTGCTCACGGTGTGACTCTTACCGAAATTTTCAAAGCCGTCCGCATGTCCAATTTGGATGTGGGCGCCCGCACTATCGAAGTCAATAACGCTGAATATGTCATTCGTGGACTGGGTTTAATTAAATCCACCGCAGATCTGGAAAAAACGGTGGTAAGGGTGAAAGATAATATTCCACTTACAATCAGGGATGTAGCATCTGTTTCTCTGGGGCCGGCACTTAGGCGGGGAGCATTGGATAAAGAGGGCGCTGAAGCAGTGGGCGGTGTGGCAGTAGTTCGCTATGGAGTAAACCCTCTCAGCACCATCCAGAAGCTGAAAGAAAAGATTGCTGAAATATCACCCGGACTACCTGAAAAAGTACTCAATGACGGCAGCGTTAGTAAGGTTGCAATTGTACCCTTTTATGACCGTACCAAACTCATCCACGAAACGTTGGACACCTTAAACAATGCCTTAACGGATGAAATACTTATCACCATTATTGTGGTGCTGCTTATGTTGATGAATATCAGCTCTGCTATCATGATTTCCGGCCTTCTGCCCCTAACAGTGTTGTCTGCATTTATCGCTATGAAATATTTCGGTGTTGATGCTAATGTGGTGGCTCTCTCCGGAATTGCTATTGCCATTGGGACGATTGTAGATATGGGTATCATTCTCACAGAAAATATCTTGAGGCATTTTGAAAATGAAAAATCTGGGAAAAGTAGTTTAGAAATTGTGTATACGGCAGCATCGGAAGTAAGCGGCGCCATATTAACTGCCATTTCCACCACGGTCATCAGTTTTTTACCGGTATTTACCTTGGAAGGAGCGGAAGGTAAACTCTTCAGACCCCTGGCATTTACGAAAACTTTTGCCCTCATCTCATCTGTGGTCATCACACTTGCTATTCTCCCACCATTAGCCCATATAATCCTGAGTAAAAAACCAAAAGGAAACTGGGTGAAAAAAATTGTATACCTGATTATTTTTGGTTTTGGCTTATTAACTATTTTTTCAGAAAACTGGCTCATTGGTGCCATGCTACTTATAATTGCTTCTTTAAATTTATTTTCTACTTTTCTTCCCGAGTCTATTAAAAGCAGAAAGACTACTGTAGTGAATATTCTGGTAGTAACCCTTGTAATGGGGATTCTCACTGAACATTGGATGCCCTTAAAACATGAGAATGGAATCATACTTAACTTCATGTTTGCTGGGTTTATTATACTCTCCGTTTTGGGCAGCTTTCACTATATCCTGAAAAAATACAGCTCAATTCTCCATTGGTGCTTGAATCATCAGAAATGGGTTTTTCTTTTTCCGCCCTCTATATTGATCATAGGATTGACAGCCTGGCTGGGATTTAACACCGTATTTGGATTTCTTCCCAATTGGCTATTGCGAACCAAACCCTTAGTGACCATATCGCATTCATTCCCAGGGCTGGGAAAAGAATTTATGCCATTTTTTGATGAAGGCGCTTTCCTTTATATGCCCTCTACCATGCCCCACGCCTCAATTGGTGAAGCCATGGATGTACTGCAAAAATTGGACAAAGCCATTTATGCCATTCCCGAGGTGGAATCGGTTGTGGGGAAAATCGGCCGAGCTGAAACTGCCCTTGACCCTGCACCGATCTCCATGGTAGAAACAGTTGTGAATGTGATCCCGGAATATGGTTTAGAGAATGGCGAACATATTCGAAAGTGGCGACCCCATATTAAAACTATGGACGATATCTGGAATGAAATCGTGAAAGTGGCTAAAATCCCCGGCACCACCTCAGCTCCTAAACTCATGCCCATTGCCACCCGTATTGTCATGCTGCAGTCAGGCATGCGTGCTCCCATGGGTATAAAAGTTAAAGGACCTGACTTGGAGAGTATTGAGGCCTTTTCTATGCAATTGGAGCAAATTCTAAAGGATGTTCCTGGTGTGAACCCCCCCACCGTTTTTGCCGATCGTATTATTGGCAAACCCTATCTGGAAATTGACATTGACCGAGATGCAATTGCACGCTATGGACTGCATATTAAAAATGTTCAGGATATCATTGAAATCGGTATCGGCGGCAAACGGCTAACAACCACAGTTGAGGGAAGAGAACGCTATCCCGTGCGGGTACGCTATGCCCGTGAATTGCGGGACGATTTTGAGGATTTAGATCGAATACTCATACCCACCCCAACCGGACAGCAAATACCTCTTTCTCAATTAGCAGAAATTCGATATGTGCGCGGTCCGCAAATGATAAAAAGCGAGGATACATTTCTCCTGGGATACGTCATATTTGATAAGTTGGATGGCTACGCTGAAGTAGATGTAGTAGAGAATGCCCAGGCTCATTTGAATGCTCTCATAAAATCCGGAGAACTACAGATTCCTGCCGGAGTGAATTACACTTTTTCAGGTTCATATGAAAACCAGATTCGTGCCTCCAAACGCTTATCCGTTATTTTTCCACTGGTATTGGGAATTATCCTGCTCATCCTATATCTGCAGTTTCACGATCTGAAAGTTGTTGGACTTGTATTCACAGGGATTATTATAGCATGGTCCGGTGGATTTATTCTCATCTGGCTCTACAATCAGGCCTGGTTTCTCAACTTCTTTGGACTAAGGGAACTGTTTAATATTGGAGCAACCAATATGTCGGTCGCTGTGTGGGTTGGATTTCTGGCACTTTTTGGCATTGCCACGGATGATGGGGTATTGATGGCAACCTATGTAAAACAACGCATCAGTGAGAAAAAACCACAAAATAAACAAGAGGTCATAAACGCTGTGGTTTATGCCGGCAAACGCCGTGCTCGGCCAGCACTTATGACCATTGCAACAACAATTTTAGCGCTGGTACCCATCCTAACATCAACGGGACGGGGAGCTGATATAATGGTCCCAATGGCAATCCCTGCATTTGGCGGAATGATATTGGTGGTAACCAGTATATTTATTGTTCCATCCATGTATGCCTGGATTGAGACGCGGAAATTAACGCAATAAAAAAGGATAAAATACATGAAGAAAATAATCTTAATCATACTCTCCCTCGCCCTAATTGTAAACTGTGGCGGAGGAAAGGATACTAAAACAGAAACGGATAAAAGTCATGCAGGCCATACGCATTCAAGCGACCCTGCAGATAAGATGACAGCGGATGAAGACCTGGTTTATTACACCTGCCCCATGGATGCCCATAGCGCGGAATACAGCAGTGACCCAGGCCATTGCCCTATTTGCAGTATGGACTTAGCTGCAGGAGTTATTACTGCTGATGAAAACCGTGATTTCTATGGTTGTCCCATGCTCATTCATAGCCATATTCGGGAGAATAAACCCGGCACTTGTGTAGATTGTGGAATGAAACTAAAACCTATGCGGTTGATAAAGTAGTTTTTATTTATTAGCTATATGAATGTGATTCTTGAATCCTCAACAACTAAATAAAGCCTGCCAATATGGTGGGCTTTGATGTTCTTGTATTAATCTTATTACTCCAGCATATGTTAGTCGTATAAATTTGTTATGAATAACTATTGCCTGTTTATTTAATAAACTAATTTACATAAACATACGCTCTACAACATAAAATAGTTGTTGTACAATATGCTTCCCAGCTTGTTGAGGATTTATTGTACCATGTCTTAACAAAAGATTTAATCTTCACAATGGGTTATACTATTTTATTTTAAATCTAAAGCTTAAGCTAAAAACATTTATCTTTTCCGGATTTGTTTTAGTGAGGTCTTCATTTTTAAAGATATAGAAAATCTTAATTGAGGTCTTCCGTGGTAGATCGACCGCTATGCCAAATGAAACACGATACTCATCTAATTGATTGTTGTTCGTATTGGATTGATGGAATAATTCCCCCGAAAAAAAGGGTTCAATCTTTTTACTTAATTTATACTGTAATATAAATTTATTTCTGATCAATTGTTCAGGGATCTTATCCTTTTCATAACTCCGCTGCAATTTTGCCCGGTACTTCAGGCTTATGGGCTTTAAGCTGTATTTGTAAGACACCCCTAAACTTAAGCGCTGTTTAATTTTATCATCAAATACAGCGTAGCGATAGGGAATGCTAATATTCAAACCGTCAAACACTTTATAGGAAAGGGAAACTTCCGAGAAGGTTTGACTAAAAGTAGTTAGTTGATCCTTTAATCGAAATTCCTGCTCAAATTCAAAGGTAAGGGAGTGTGGGAGGATTTTTTCGAAGCCAATACTGGTCCAGGATTGAGTATCTTCCATTCCAAAAGAAGATTGAATAAAAAGGAAAAAGAGGCAATACCCAAAATTTAGTTTTGTAGTCTTAAGCACCTCTTTATTAGTCAATTAACTGTAAGTATATCGAATTGAAGAAAGGATATTATTTTTTCACTCTTCTCTTATTCTTTGTAATAAATCCTGATACGGGCTGTGTCCCTTAAAAAGTTCATTCTTCTGAATTCAAAACTTTGAATATTTAATCCGGTTCGCTCCTTTAAATCCGCCATTAATATTTCACGATTTTCCGGTTTGATGTTTTCTATTTTTTCATATTCAATATTCATTCGGAGCAGTAAATTCTTCTGCCAATATCTTTCAAGAAAATAGGTTAAAATAACCAGAGTAATATTCGTAAATAACAGTGCTGCATAAGATACTTCCGCACCGCTTAAGGCATTGATAACCCCAATGGTAATAACTATAAATAGGTAGGTCATTTCTTTGATGGGAATGGGATCCGTTCTGTAGCGGAGAATAGCAAAAACAGCAAATAGTCCAAATGCAAATCCCATATTAATTGTAATACTACTCAATAGAAATGCAAAAAAGAAAATGAGGGAATTGAACATAAAATAGGTGAACACAAAATCTAAATTATTGGGACGATTACGTTGGTAAATCAGTTTTATAATGATAAAAGCGATTGTTAGGTTAAATCCAAAACGGATCATTAAATTTATTAAATCAGAAGATAATTCCATTTATTCCCTTTAATTTATACTTGAGTAAGAATTTTATTAATTTGTAATAATTTGGGTTTAAAGCGGTTGTATTTAATTTCCTTATTAACATGCAGCATACCCATACAATATTTGCTGAATCTCATTTCCGGGATTTTTAAATCACGTAAAATCTGAATGTATTGAGATTTTGGATTGTATTTCTTTTGCTTGATTTCTGATATCACCAGTTTATTAAATATTTTACTACTGCTTCCATTTTTAGCGGACAGGTTTGTGTCAATGGTAAGGCGTTCATTAAAACTGTTATCAGCAAGTGTAATGCGGGAAAATTGTATGTTCAATTTTGCGGTAAGTCCATTTGGCTGAAGGCCAATTATTTCAGACACCAAATCTTGCTCCTGTTCACCCAAGAAGCCGTTCATTTCATCCACCATCAGCCGCTTTTTTACTGTACGATTTTTATTGTTTTTGATTTTAATTTCAAAAAAGGTATTACTGTTGCTGCTGTATTTCCTGAATCGGACTTTAAAGCGCTTCCTGTTTTCATTATGGTGCTGATAATAAAAAAGGAGATTATCTGTATCAAAATAGGTGGTGTCATAGGTAAATACCAAATCATTACTAATCTCTAATATTCTGTAAAACGGTTTTATTTTATCCAAAATTAAAGGTAATTGAACCTGGTTAAATACAAATTTGGTATCATGACGGTCAAGAAGCTTCACTTTTTCCAAATCATCCAATGAGAGTGTCTGATGGTCCTTTAATAAATTTTGAAGTAAAGATATATTATTATTATTCATCAGGGGAATTATAATTAATTTCATTGATCACTATCCCGGAAGCAATCCTATTTGGATTGTCTGTGGCGTAAACACTATTTATCATACCAGGGGTACCACCGTTAATATCAGAAGCGCTCCAATTCGCTCCCAAACCATTATCAAGGGATGGATGGATGAGTTCCAGCGTTGGTCCATTGCCATCAGGTTCCAGGGGCCATGGTGAAGAATCGTCATAATCTACCTCATCAACCGTTCCTCCTTCAGCATCAAAAAGCCTTACCAGTTCTCCACCACCATTTAATCCAAAATCAAATTCACCTATAAAATTACTAATATTAGGGAAATTGTCATTAAATGCCAAAGAATCTTTACATAACACCATGTACTGATCTGGTTCCAATATCTGATTTTCCGGAATGATAAATATATGGTCATCATTCCCATCCTTGAACACCCATAAGCCAATGGTAATAGATTCATTGGTAGGATTATACAGTTCCACCCAATCAGCTGGATTAACATACTTAATTTCATCAGAATTATTAAATATAGAATCTTCACAGCTCATTAATAATATCCCAACCATCAAAATATATTTGGGGTTAAAATGGGCAATTTCTAATAAATAAAATTTTAAAAATAGGGAATTTTTCATCCTTGATTATTTAATCAAAATAATTGAGTTTAAATTACGTATACTACTAAAGTCATACATATTCAAAAAGTGGTCAATTTAAGTATTTTTCCCGATGATAATGCAGATGTGGATTAATTAAAAAACAAATACTCTTCAATTACAGTTATTGGCTAGTATACAGTTGGCTAAGGTCACGATATCAAGAACATTCCAGCCACCATCTCCATTGAGGTCACCGGCACAGCCATACTCTAATTCTGCACAGTTATTAGCAAGCACGCAGTTGGCAAGGGTGACAATATCCAATACATTCCAACCGCTATCGCCATTCAGGTCACCCAATATACAAAATTCAAAACAGTCTGCATTTGATTCTCCCGGAGTAGGCATGGTATAGCAGCCAAATCCATCAATATCAAAACTTTGTGATAACTCCACTCCATCATCTGTTGCCATTGATACATCCAGTATGAGAGTCAGTATATTGCCATCTGAATCTGCAAAAACAACCAAATCACCTTCTGCACTAAGTCCAGAGTTAAAACTATTTTCTGCATTTTCATACCCAAGCCAATAGTCTCCCGGAAATAAAATAATATTTCCAAATGTAAAATCTTCCAATTCTTCTGAATCATCTAATTGAAATCCAGCCAGGGTACATTCCTGGGTTCCTCCATTAACCACTTCTATATAATCATCCGGATCTCCCTGGTTTGCGGCTTCACTCACATATACATCCCCTAGTACGCAGGAAACAGTGGAATACTGACAACTTCCATTATCTAGATTGGCATCGGGATCATAATTAATTGCCTCTGGATCTGTGCAGCCATAGGCGAAAACAAAACAGTCCACATTTGCTTCGCCAGGAGTTGGCATGGTATAACATCCTATTCCGTCAGCAGTAAAACTCTGGGATAATTCTATTTCATCAGCAGTTTCGAGCGCTTCTTCTAGGATAACGGTGAGTGTATTCCCCTGGGGATCTGCAAAAACTATAATATCACCATCACCGCTAAGTCCAGAAGTAAAACTGTCTTCTGCATCTTCATAGCCCAGCCAATAGGCACCGGGATCCAAAATAATATTTCCAAATGTAAAATCTTCCAGTAATTCTGTATCGTCTAATTGAAATCCGGCCAGGGTACATTCTTCGCCACCTCCATTATACACTTCTATGTAATCCTCCGGGTCGCCGTGGTTTGCGCCTTCACTGACATACACATCACCAAGAATACATGGCACTTGAGAAAAGGCTATACTAATAAAAACTATATTAAATATTATTTTGAACATATTTTTCATTCGACTTGCCTAATAAAAGTTATTATCTAAATCACTAACTTAAAATGAGATTAACTAATGATATAATATCTAAAATATCAATGATTCCATCTAAATTTATATCACTGGCATATTGTTCACAGATGGTGTAATCATTGTCAAGCATTATAATGATACCCACCATTAAAATTACATCTAATACATCAATTGCATCATCTCCATTGATATCACCCAGGACTTCTCCACAGCTATCATTAGAATTTACACCACCTGGTGTTCCAAAACCTTCAGATGCTAACCAATTTTCAGGTAATGAATTATCTAGGGAAGGATGAATCAATTCTAAGGTAGCACCTGTACCATCCGCTTCTACAGGCCATGGATCCTCATCATCATATTCTACATCATCCATTAATATTTCATATGAATCAAATAGTCTGACCATATCACCCCCTCCACCTAATCCAAATCCAAGATCACCTATAAAATTATCAACTTCAGGAAATAGATTTTCAAATGCAGCGGTATCTTTACAAAGCACAATAAAATCACCCGCTGAGAGAATTGTATTTTCTGGAATTGTAAATACATGATCATTTGCTTCATCTTTTAACTTCCAAGTTCCAATGTTAATTGGACTTTCACTGGAGTTATATAATTCTATCCAATCTTCCGGATTAAAATCATCAGATGAATTATAATTTATTTCATTAATTACAATACCAGGTGTTATATAAGAAGAATATACCCCTCTAATATTATCACTCTGGGAAAGCATTAATGAGAAGCTGGGCAAATAAGGATCTGAAATAGCATGGTTATCTAACTCCCAGTGATCAAATGCATAATTCCCAGTTGCTTCAACAAGCATATCGATGCCGCCATGATACATACCAGACCATGGATAATTATCACTTTCGATGGTTAATGAATTAAATTTAATTTGACCTGTGTTGGTAGGTTCAACTTCCAGGGTGATATTGTACGGTCCCGATAAATCATAACATGAATTCAGTCCCTCCGGAAGATAATTAATTCTATCACTTATAAAATTCTTTATTTTTGCAACATTGCTACGCCATTCAAACATGCTGCCTCCCCATCGATTAATATGCTGTGGCATATCCGGCGCAATAGAATTTTCGATCCCTTCTAAGAGCTCTATCATATCATCCTCAATAAAAGCAGTATTTAAAAGATCCATGTATCTAGTAATATAATATTGTGTAAACTCATCATTCTCTAACAGTTTGTTTAATATATCAATAACTCCTAAAGGATCCGAATTAATCCACTCAGGATAGCATGGGTATGCATCAGGATCTTCATTGGGTACATTGGTGTAGTTTATATAATGATTAAAGGTTGCGTCTTCATCCCAGAGTACAAAGCCCCATTTTTTATGAGTTCCATTTGGATCCAGTCCTCTCCAAACAGAGGTGTTCCAATTAATCCAGTCTGTACAAACGACAAACGAATTTATTAATATATAATCAACCAGGCTGGTAACATCTATTTCATCTGCAACATGTTGATAATTCGCCTGGATAGACAAATTATGACTCTCTGCATAGTTTCGTATTGCATTCCAATCTGAAATAGCCTGGCTTCCGCCGTACTGTGCCCAGGTATTACCCCAGTTCATAACATATTGAATATTATATTTATCTTGACCATAATAATACTCAGTGTAATCGGCATCGCTGACTTTTTCTCTTATGGAATAAATCCCCCAGAACTGTCCATTTGCATACACAACACACCTTTCTCCTCTTCGCATATCAAGCTTCATATCGTTTTTATTTGCTAATTTATGGATAAACATATCGCGCATATGGGCGCTGGAGTCTATCCCCGGATAATTATCATCTCCTGAAGCCCTAATAATTATTCTCTGGAAGTCATTCCTATCGGAAAGACTAAATAATTTTTCATGAATTGCATCATGATAACCCATTTCATCCCGAGCTATATAATCAAAACTTCTTTGAGGAAAGGCCCAAGAATCCTGGCCATGTTTATTATATTCACCATAACCAAAATCTTTTCTTTCACCCTCTACATTAAAATATTCAATAGTTCCATGGGGTCTTAATGATTGATTACCATTGAGCAAGGTAGTTAATTGATTTGCCGATGTAGATAAAACCGGCAGAGAATGATCTTCATCGATAAAATAGGTATTAAATGTGATAAAACTCGGTAATATGGCAGGTTCGGTTGTATAGACAATAGCTTTTAGTACCTGGGTATTGGAAATAGTTATTGGACCGGTATATAAGCTGGATGCGAAAAATGGCAGATTCCCATTGGTAGTATACCGAATGGTGGAATTTGGTTCATTGGTGGTTATTTCTAAGTCTATTGATCCATAATAAAACCCTGCTTCCAAACTCATTGTGGCTGCCTCTGCATAGGCAATATAATTAGTTTCTAAATTCTCATCTCCTTTTGTGGGGTGTATAAAAATTCTCCATGATTCAGGATCATCCATATCTCTGCCCATTGAGTGATCCAACTGGGTTTTCTGCATTTCAATATCATTTATAATATTTCCATCCGGATCTGAAAATACAACATGTTCAGGATTATTTTTAGCCTGCTTTAATTTAAAATTTGTATGAAAATTACTACCTGAACTTTCATCCCGCCCCGAACACCAGAAAGTTAAAAACCCCTCAGCAGAAATTATGGTACCGCCTGGAATTGCCCATTTTGTTGGATTATCCTCTTTGTCACTTAAATAATAACCACTTATATCAAGGTCAGACTCGCTGGAATTATATAATTCAATCCAATCTTCTTCCATATTGTAATTATCTGTATATTCATATAAATTTGAAGCAGAATATTCATTTATTACTACCTGCCCAATAAGGGGTGTCAATATTAGTAAAGCTAGAATTAGAGTAATTTTTTTCATGTAATTATCCTTAAATAATAATTGTGAGCAACAATTAAGTAATTATTCTTTGGTGAGATATAATTCACCTCATCAAAATTTCATCTTTAAAAAGTCGCAAGACTCCAGTATAAATTACATAAAAATATATTTCTCTTAAATGGATTATTGGTATCAGAATGTAACGGAAAAAGGAGCACTAGAATAAACACCCCTAAATAAAATACCTCCATAATTGAAGGTATTAAATTGAAAACAATATTTTAGCGATTAAATACTATTTAGATCGCCAATATTAAATTTATCAACAGAACGATGTCTAAGATATCAATAACACCATCCTGGTTAAGATCACCACTCCAGAGCTCATAATCACTGGGTTCACCTCCAAGAATAATATTAATGCTAATAATTATATCCTGAATATTTACCAACCCATCCTGATTGAGATCGCCCATCATTCCAATTTCTTCATCAGAAGTCAGTTTATAAATATATCCATTGCCGCAGATGAGAATTTCATTATTTTGATCTAATCCAAAGGAAGTGATATTGATCCCTGATTGGATTAGACTTTCATTTTCACTGTTGCCAGCTCCAGAGTAATTTAATGCCCAGATATCGCCAGTACACCAATCGCCATAAAGGTACTTTCCATACAAACTTGGCATGTTACTACCTCTATATACAAATCCGCCGGTAACTGAACAGACACCATCAACATAAAGGGGGTATTCGTAAATTGGAAGTTCAAATCCATCCGTACTGCAATTGGATCCTGCTGGGTAGCAATGGTTTCCCTCCATAGTATTCCAACCATAATTAAGTCCTGGGTAAATGATATCAATTTCTTCCCAACTATACTGCCCCACATCTGCACCCCAAAGTAATCCCGTTACAGGGTCCCAACTAAAGCGCCACATATTTCGCAGTCCATAGGCATAAATTTCATTTCTTGCTGGTGTGGATACAAAAGGATTATCAGGGGGAATGCTGTAATTTTGTCCATTGGAGGAACTATCAACGTCAATCCTGACCAATGTACCAAGGAGTGTATTTAAATTCTGTCCATTTCCCTGCGGATCACCAGCAGAGCCTCCATCTCCAAAAGAGATGTACAAATATCCATCAACACCAAATCCCATCTGTCCACCATTATGGTTTGTGTAGGGCTGATTGACTTCAAGAATGATCAGGGAAGAGCTATAATCTGCCTGGTTTGGATTGCCAGCACTCACGGTATATCTGGCAATGACATTTCTTTTGGGACCATAATCTGTATAATTTACAAAGAAGTAGCCATTTTCACTGAAGTTTGGGTGAAAAGCCAAACCCAGCAAACCCTCTTCTGTATATCCCCCATCCTGATCTACAATGGACATTATATTAAGAAAGGTCTCCGTATTTCCAACTGAAGACTCATTATTGAAAACCATTATTTTCCCCGGCTGTTCTAAAACAAATAATCGATTTGTACCATCACCTGCCTGATAAATGCCTACCGGATCAGTAAAAGACAGATTGGGGAAGGCGTTCTCTACTGAATAATTTTGGGCATATAACGTGCCCCAGAAAATAAATTGTGTTAATATAAGTAATTTTCTTTTCATCTGTTTTGTACTAACAGCCCGAAATTTAAAGCTATTTGGCTTTACTTTTAAAGGACATTTTATAAGGAGAGCTGGAAGTGTGAGCTGGGTCACATAGTACTAAAATTAACTATTAATGATTTTTGTCCTGATTGATATTCAGGGTATTTATGCATTATGGATAAAAATAAATTTGATTTAATAAGAAGGGTGATCCATTTATTAGTTTGTGGAAATGTACCTGTAAACCAATCTGTATCTACATTGGCGCATTGACGAATAAATGGGAAAATAGCAACATCAGCAATAGATATTTTATTGGAATACAAGTAGACACTATCCTTCAACATAATATTTAATTTTGAAATATACTCACCACATTTCTCTCTATAGTAATTTTTGTCATGTTCTGGATACCTATCATAATACTTATATCTATCCAGCCAATACTTGAAATCACCATCATTTTCTTTTATCAATTTGAGTTGAATATCCAAATTGGGTATTATCCAACTATCGGGGTCATTTTGAGTTAAGGACCATTGCATTATATCCAGACTCTCATCAATAATTTTTGAATTATTTAAGCATAGAACAGGGACAGTACCCTTTGGTGAAATATCAAATAATTCCTGTGGTCTGTTTTGTAGAAATATTTCTTTAATTTCAATTGTAATATTTGAATATGCTAGGGCCATCCTGGCCCTGATGGCATAAGGGCAGCGCCTGAAAGTATATAAAATTGGGTGAGAATTAATTTGCCTTGTATTCATTTTATAAGTTTAATTTTCCTCGAGCAATCTCCACAAATACCAAGAAGCAATGGTTTAATAAGGCTGCCAAGATTTTTATTTTTTCATCATTTGCTTTGGAGTTGGAATTCTTTTAAAAATTATATAACTTCATAATTACCTTTTTAATACCCAAATCTGTCAATAGCAAAACATCTGCACAGCAGAGGGTAAACATTAAAAATATACTAATAGCCTCTCAATGTAAATCTTATAATTATATTTACTTTAAAACTAAAATAAATCAGGCCGATCGGTTATTAATCCAGCTACCCCATCCCCCTTCAGTTTATCAATAATTTGTTGATCATTAATACCCCAGACAAAAATAGGCAATCTCATTCTATCTGCGCATTTTTTCATAAATGGATAGACATGAATTCTATGATAATTTAGAGGAAATTCTGCCACATGGAATCTTTTCCAGTAATTTCTTAATAAGCCAAAATTGGCCAAAAAGCCAAATAGAAACATATCTGGTTCAGATAAATAATGACAGCAATTTGGAAAATACCTTTGAACACGTTTATTTTGAAAGTAATTAGCTGAACCAATTAATATTTTATCCTCGGCATTATATTTGGTAATTAATGGTACTGTTTTCTGAACAAGTGTTGGATTATTTCCCTTCAATTCAATATTTAAATAGGTATTTGGGAGCTGCTTCAAGACTTCTTCAAACAGGGGGATTTTTACTCCTTTATCCCTAAATGATAAATTTCCTTTTTCATCTTTAAAATGAAAACCTGCATCAAACTGTGAAATTTCCTCATAGCTAAGGTCAATTGCCTTCCCTGTTCCATTGCTGGTTCTATCTAAGCAATCATCGTGTAGAACAATAACCTGGTCATCTTTGGTGATTTGGAGGTCCATTTCCAGCATTTCAACTTTATGAAATTCCACCGACCCATGAAATGCCTCCAATGTATTTTCAGGATACAATGCCATCCCGCCTCTATGGGCAATTTTTATTGCAGCCTTTCTATTATTAATGAATTCTAAAACAGGAATCATGGTTATACTTTTATTAGAGTAGAAGCAATTGATAATCCAGCCCCTGTACCAATCAGGTAAATTAAGTCACCCTCATTAAATAAGTTCTGTTTCTGAGCCATGACCAATGCCAGGGGCAATGAAGCAGCAACGCAATTTCCAGTAGTTTCTACAATGTCCATCACCTGCTCTTTTTTAAATCCGCCAAATTTGGAATAGGCCCTCACCCCTTTCCCTGAAGCTTGATGGGGAATTAATAATTTGATATCCTCTTTTGATATATTATTTGCTTCCAAATCTTTATTTATCCTGATATAAACTTTGTCTAACGCCATTTTAAATATTAGTGGACCATTCATTGAAAATAAATTATCCGACTCTTTTGTTGCCGGGTCTTGGGGATGTAAATTGGTTCCTCCTCCCCGTACCTCGGTAAGGGTTGCACCTTCGGGGTAAGATTCCATTGAATAATCAAGTAATCCACTTTTTGAATTAGTGGGCTCAATATAAATTGCGGCAGCGGCATCACCCAAAAGAGCAGCGCTTTCCGGTTCATTAAAATTTCTGCCGCGTGTTCCTCGGTCAGAAGAAACAATTACAATCCGTTTATATTGGCTCAACTTAACAAAGTTGGCAGCAATATTGAGTGCCACAATAAAAGATAAACAAGTGGCATGCACACTGAAGGATGGAATTCCACTATACCCAAGTTCTTTCTGCATAAATACGGATGTGTCCGGGATGACTTGTTTTGGGACACCAGATGCATTGATAATTAGATCGGGTTTCTCCTTATTCCCCACGGCTTCATTAATTGCCAAAGCTCCCATTTTATCTACGTCAATTTGAGACACCCGTCGCTCTTTCACACCCGCCCTGGAGATAATCCATTGGGGAGTTTTATTTATCTTAGGCGCAAGTTCCTCAGCCGTTTCAACCATTGGGGGGAGATACATGCCAAATCCGGTTATTTTGAAGGGAGATTTTGGAGTGTTGATTGAGGATTTTCCAGCTTCCATCTTCGCTCTATCCTCTAGACCAATGCAGAAAGATTCTCTTTCTTCCGCAGGGCGTTCCTTTTATTGGGGTCTAATTCCATTTTGCGTAATCGAATAGAAAGCGGTGTCACTTCTACCAGTTCATCTTCAGCAATAAACTCAATGGACTGATCCAGGGAAAGCTGACGAGGGGGTCTTAAGGTTACTGTATTATCTGAGCCAGAACTGCGCATATTTGTTAATTTCTTTTCACGGGTAATATTTAGGGCAAGGTCATCCGATTTGTTTCGCTCACCAATAATCATTCCGTCATACACCTCTGTGCCAACACTCACAAAAAGTTCACCTCTATCCAGCATTCCAACACAGGCATAAGTTGTTACAGAACCCTTTCGATCTGAAATTAGAGCGCCACTATTTCTCTGTGGAATTTTTCCAAACCAGGGTTCGTAGCCATCAAATAGTTTATTCATTATACCGGCTCCCCGGGTGTCGGTCATAAACTGGCTCCGAAATCCAATAAGTCCCCTGGACGGAATGGAAAATTCAAGGGTGACACGCCCAAAACCATTATTTTGCAGATTAATCATGCGCCCCTTTCGTTTGGATAATTTTTCTGTAATAACGCCTACCTTATCTTCGGGAATATCCAGAAAGACTTTTTCCATGGGCTCCATAATTTTGCCATTTTCTTCACGCGTAATCACCCGGGGTTTGGAAACCATAAACTCAAATCCTTCTCTGCGCATGGTTTCAATCAATATTGCCATTTGCAACTCTCCCCTTCCCCTTACTTCAAAAACATCCGTTTTTTCTGTGGGGAAAACCTTCAAAGACACATTACTCAATATCTCTTTTTCAAGACGGTCTTTTATATTTCGGGTAGTGAGATATTTTCCTTCTACTCCAGCAAAGGGACTATCATTCACATAGAACAACATGGCCATAGTGGGCTCATCAATCTGAATGCGTGGTAAAGGTTCCGGGTCTTCATTAGAAGAAATAGTGTCCCCAATTATTATATTTTCTAACCCCGCCACTGCAATAATATCTCCAGCTTCAACTTTATCTACCTGAATTTTATCAAGCCCTTTAAAAGTATAAATTGCAGAGAATTTATGTCCATTTGTCGTTTTTTCTTTGCCGCATAAGGAATACGTTTTATTCAACTCCAGAGTGCCATTATTCAGCCGCCCAATTGCTACTTGACCAACATAGGAATCATAGTCCAGGTTGGTTATCAAAAATTGTGGTTTACGGGAATCATCTGCAATGGGTCCTTTAATATGAGATAATATGGTATCAAACAGCGGTTTCAGTGAGGTTGACCCATCATCTAATTCCAAATGGGCAATGCCTTCCCTCGCATTGGTATATAAAATGGGGAATTCAATTTGCTCATCCGTAGCATCTAAATCTATAAACAGATCATACACCTCATTAATCACCTCATCAATTCTAGAATCAGGGCGATCAATTTTATTGATTATAAGAATAATGGGCAGATTTTTTTCAAAAGCTTTTTTAAGCACAAATCTCGTTTGCGGTAAGGGACCTTCACTTGAATCTACTAACAGGAGCGCTCCATCCACCAGGTTTAAGCCACGCTCTACTTCTCCGCCAAAATCTGCGTGTCCGGGGGTATCCATGATATTGATTTTAATACCTTCGTAATTAATGGCAGTATTCTTTGCATTGATGGTGATCCCCCGCTCTTTTTCCAGATCCATGGAGTCCATAACCCTATCCTCAACTATTTGATGGGAATGGAAGGTGCCACTCTGCTTCAGCATACCATCCACAAGGGTTGTTTTACCATGATCTACGTGAGCAATAATGGCAATATTTCTAAAATTATCTTTTCTCAAAATTATATATTATTTATCTATTTAATTAAATTACGGGCGGGGAATTTACCTCTTTATAGATTTATTGTGGAAAATAAATCAGAAATCAGCGATCAGAGGATAGAGCTCAGCGACTAATTATGAAGAATTGGAACCTTTAATCATTAACGATTAATTGCTTTTTCTCTAATTGCCTGGAAATCCACCTATATGTGAGCTCCATCCCTTTGCGAAGAGTCCAATTTGGTGTCCAGCCTAATTTTTCTTTAATGAGTGTATTATCTGAGTTCCGGCCACGAACACCAAGCGGACCTGGTATATGCTTTATACTCTGTTTTTTACCGGCAATGTCCATAGCCATTTCAGCTAATTGGTTAATACTCACCATTTCTTCAGATCCAATATTCACAGGGCCCATGAAATCTGATTCCATGAGCCGTCTTACCCCTTCAAGACATTCGTCAATATAAAGAAAAGAGCGTGTCTGCTCACCATCTCCCCACATTTCAATTTCTCCGTCATCGGGTGCTTCTGCTACTTTTCGACAAAATGCAGCCGGCGCTTTTTCTCTTCCATCCGTCCATGAGCCTTCAGGTCCGAATATATTATGAAATCTGGCGATTCTCACATCAATGCCATAATTTCGATTAGCCGCCAAATAAAACCGTTCGCTGAATAGTTTTTCCCAGCCGTATTCGCTGTCCGGCTCTGCAGGGTAGGCAGAATCTTCCCTGCAATTGGGATTTTCAGGATCCATTTGATTTCGTTCAGGGTACATACATGCGGATGAGGAATAGAATATTTTCTTCACAGCAGCTTTTACAGATGCTTCCACCACATTCAAATTTATCATAGCAGAATTATGCATAATGTCAGCATCATTTTCGCCAGAAAAAACAAAACCAGCTCCACCCATATCAGCAGCAAGCTGATAGACTTCATCAAAAGGTTGATCCACAACTTTTTTCACTGCTCGAGGATCTCGAAGATCACCTTGCACAAATTCATCTGCTTGTGTTTCTACATATTCATGGTATTTTAAGTCAATACCTCGAACCCAATAACCTTCACTTTTTAATCGTTTTACTAGATGGCCACCTATAAATCCACCGGCACCACAGACTAATGCTGTTTTCATTTTATTTCCTTTCATTTATTAATATGATTTGTTGATTCTTATCCCCCACGAATGGGACAATATTTTTCTTGTGCCTCGTACTTAAATTA